>Ga0190273_10000231_pt1 | contig 26135 bp, 26 predicted proteins | sample Popmic504IS_FD_134513 | JGI IMG/M metagenome (GOLD analysis project Ga0190273, IMG submission 134513) | Populus adjacent soil microbial communities from riparian zone of Shoshone River, Wyoming, USA - 504 IS | ecosystem: Environmental > Terrestrial > Soil > Riparian zone > Trees stand | place... | reverse complement strand
ATCCGTTCAACCCGCCTTCTGCCGACGCGCCGTTATCGCCGATGATGTAGTAGATGAGCGTGTCGTCCATGACCCCCAGTTTTTCCAGGGCGTCAAATATTTTGCCGACGTGATAGTCGGTGTACTCCATATAACCCGCGTACACTTCTGCCTCACGGCGAAGAACGGGTTTGAAGTCCTCGGGTAAATCGTCCCAGGCCGGGATCTCGGAGTGACGGTTTGTTAGTTCACAGTCCTGCGGGATCACTCCCAGCTTCTTTTGCCGTGCAAACGTCTCTTCACGCAACTTGTCCCAGCCACCGTCGAATTTGCCTTTGTACTTGTCGGCCCATTCTTTGGGTACGTGGTGCGGAGCGTGTGTCGCACCCGGTGCGAAGTAAACGAAGAACGGCCTATCCGGAGTCAGAGCCTTTTGCTGGCCGATCCATTTGATCGCCTTGTCTGTCATATCGTCGACCAAGTGATAGCCGTCTTCCGGGCCCTTCTTGTTTTCAACGGGTGTGGTGCCTTCGTAGAGCGACGGATACCATTGATTAGCTTCGCCGCCGATGAAGCCGTAGAAGTACTCGAAGCCGCCGCCTCCGGTGGGCCATGAGTCAAACGGCCCTGCCGGACTCGTCTGCCATACCGGAACCTCATGGCATTTGCCGAACTGAGCAGTGGCATAGCCGTTTAAATTCAAAGTTCGCGCCAATGGCGACATTGAATTCGGCAGCACCGAGCAATAGCCTGGTGCACCGGTGGCGATTTCCGTAATGCCACCCATGCCTGCGGAGTGGTGATTGCGTCCGGTTAAAAGTGCCTGGCGGGTCGGCGAGCAAAGCGCAGTCGTATGAAAACGATTATATTTGAGCCCGCCTGCCGCGAGCCGCTCCGCGTTCGGTGTCTGGCACGGCCCTCCAAAAGCACTGGACGAACCAAAACCCGCGTCGTCAATGAGAATGACCAAAACGTTCGGAGCACCCTCGGGGGGCCGAAGTTGTTCAATCGGCGGATTGTGCGAATCCGGGTCCTTTGCGTCGTACAAGACGACTTTTGGCCGAACCGTGTTCGGCATCGGAAGATGGGATCGGTGTTTCTTGTCTGTCGAACTCATTTGCTTTCTCCTTTTGCGGGTTAATGTCGCTAATTTTATGCCAGAGAACAGGTTCTCCTTGTGCTGAAGGTAGACTTCGAGTCTTTTAGTCGTGACCAGGGCATAAGGTTGAGGTGTCATCCCATCCGTGGCCGTCACAGTTTGTCGGGACTTTTCTGCTCAGTGATTTCACTCCACACGTTTCACCGACGGCGTGATCCAACGACCGTCGAGCGCCTCTTGCTTGGGCCAGTAGAGTCGCATAATCACCCAGAACGGGCCGTTCGGCGCGGGCAGCCAGTTGGATTCCTTGTCCTTGCCCGGCGATTCGTGCTGGAAGTAGATCGTCAGCCCCTCATCCTCGTCGCGCTTCAGTTCGGGGAGCATCGGCGAATTGATCAGGTAGCGATTGAGAGAGTTGGCTACAAGCAGGCTCTCCGGAAGCTCGTACATCGTCAGAGACCAGAACGCGTTGACGGGCGGCAGTTGGCCGGGCGCAAAGTGCAGCGCGTAGCGGTGCTTTGAGCCGTCCAGTTTCTCCCCGGCATCGTCTACTGAAAAGATCGGGTACATCGCCTCCTGCTTCGAGTTACCGTAAATGCCAAGCTTCGCCGCGGCAAAGCGATAGAGGTAGTTGTTCTTCAGATACTCCCGCGTGCCGAACATGTCGCCGCTCGTCACCTCCCCGGCGTCTACCTGCTTCTGCAAGTCCGCCAGAGCTTGCCACCCGTCGGCCATGCCGGCCTCGATGGCTTGCTTCATCTCTGGGGCGAGTTTCCCCGCGTCGAAGTTCAGCCCCGCGCCAACGCCGATCTTTGCGAAGCGTGCCATCAGGTCCTTCTCAGATGGGTGTGTGGGACAGAATTGAAGCGCGAAGTTCAGGATGTTGAAAAACTCCGGCGACGTGACCTGCTCCTCCGGCGTCAGAGGCTTGACGAAATCAATCTTGGGTGCCGCAGGGGGAGAGGGCTGGCCCAGGAACTCCGACAGGGTCTGCACCTTGTAGCCAGCCTGGACATTCTTAACATTGTCTATATCGGAAGGCCGAAAAAGCTGAGTCCGGTACGCGGCAAGGACAAGTTGCGTCTCGACCGGGATTACCTTGGTAATCCCCTCTGGAACCTCACCCTTCCATCCGGGGCCTGTCAGCAGGAAAGTGCCGCCGTCGTTGCCTGTTGCGCGGCTGCCGATGTAGTTGAAGTTGAAGGTATAGGCGTCAATCAACTGGACGGAGAAGTAGCGCCCCTCTTCGACGGGCGGAACGGTGAGCACGACCGGTTCGGCTCGCAGATCAAGCCCGGCCATCGAGTAGGGCGTATCGGAGTTGGGCGTCTGAATGGCACGGTCCTCGGGCGTGTAGACCCGGGGCATGTTCTTGATCTGGTTGTACGGGGTCTTGAACTCCGGGTTCGTGGGGTCAGCGAAGTAGGCGTACATGATCCGGTAGTTGTCCACCATCGGGAAGCCGTAGATGTAAGCCTCTTTGGCGACGGCGCGGGCCTCGTCCAGTGCGATGCTCGTTTTTGGTTTCATTATCCGATCCCCTTACTATTTTCTGTTTTTGTTAGCGGCTCCAGGAACTACTCCATTCGCTCAATCTCTATTGGGCGGCGGATCTGGGTACTCAAAACCGCCGCCGACGTAACGTCATCTATCGGCGCGTGGCAGCGCTTGAACTTGCGTCCGCTACCACAGGGGCAGGGATCATTGCGCCCGGCTTTATCTAAAGCTTCCCGCAACCTGGCTGCTTCCTCAGCGGCCAGCATCGGCATGATCTCGTCGGCGAAGCGCCCGCGCCTGAGCAGCTCGGCCATGATGCGCATCGGGCGATCAATGTGCGTGAAGAAGGCCTTGTAGCCCGCGCACAGATAATTCAATCCCGCTTCGCCGTCGGGCGTCTCGATAAAGCGGTTCTTCGGGCACTCGCCGTGACACGCGAAGCGCACGTCGCACTCTCGGCAGTAGCGCGGCAGAGTATCGCGCTTGTCCTGGCCGAACTTCCGCTGCTTATCCAGCCCGACAAGTTGCACCAGAGTTTGCTCGCGGATGTTGCCGAGCAGGTACTCAGGCTCGACAAAGTGGTCGCACGAGTAAACGTCGCCATTGTGTTCGAGCGCCACGGCGTCGCCGCAGGTTTCGGCGAAGATGCACATCGCCGGCGGAGCGCCGACCCACGAGGCGAGCGCCGCGTCGAACATCTGCACGAAGACGCGCCCCACGTCTTTTCTGACCCACTCGTCGAATATCTCGATTAGAAAGCGACCCCACTGCTCCGACCCGACGGTGCGCTCGGTGACGAGGCTGCCATGTTGCGTGTAAAGCGGGCGGTCTTTGTGCGTATCGCTCCAGCCCTTGTTCGCCAGATTGATGAGTTCAGGCGTCGCACGCTCGACAATCGGGATGAACTGGATGAACTGCGTGCGTACTTCGTCACGAAAGAAGCGGTAAACTGAGAGCGGATGCTCGACGTTGGCGGCGTTGACGGTGCAGAGGATGTTGAATTCGACCCCGTGCTTTTCTAATAGCCGCGCCGCCGCCACCACGCGGTCGAAAGTCCCCTCGCCGCGCTTATCAACGCGGTAGGCGTCGTTCATCTCGCGCGGCCCGTCGAGGCTGAGGCCAATCAGAAAGTTGTGCTCGCGGAAGAACTCGCACCACTCGTCGTCGAGCTTGACGCCGTTGGTCTGCATCGTGTTCTGAATACGTTGGCCTGGCTTGCGGTATTTATCCTCCAACTCGATGGAGCGGCGGAAGAAGTCTAGGCCCATCAATGTGGGTTCGCCGCCCTGCCATGAGACGGTCACATCGGGGACGCTCTGCGGCTCTATGGTCTGCCGGATATAAGCCTCCAGCAGTTCGTCAGCCATGCGGAAGCGGCTGCCGGGGTAGAGCATCTCCTTCGAGAGGAAGAAGCAGTACTTGCAATCGAGGTTGCAGATAGCACCCGTCGGCTTCGCGAGCACGTTAAAGTAGGGCGGCGCGTTGTTCGTGCCAGGCGATTCTACGGCTGTGGTCATCTCATTACCTCGGCGTCATGGCAAACCTTGAAACGTATTTCCATGTTCGGTTCCTTCTGCGTCGCTGACTTGATTCTCAATCGTCAACGCGAGAATTGTATTTTTGGCGAGCGGAATTTAATACTGTCAGTTATGACAGGTTTTCTGAAGAACTGAGGGACGCTCATAGCGGCGAGAGCCGGTAGCTGTCAGTTTTGACAGTTACCGGCTCTCACGTTCGTGGCTATATTTGCGTCTTCGTAGCCCACCGTTGGTTACGAAGCAAACATTAGAGGAACTATGAGGAAGTGGATAGAAGAGTTCTTGCTAACTTCCCATACCTGTTAGTCCGCGGGCCGATCAAGTGTATCGCGCGGCGGCGACACAGCCCCTCCAATATCTAACCTTAAGCCCGCGAGTTCCCGGCGGCGCATCTAGCCGTGTGGTAGGAGTTGCCATTTTATGGTTGAAAAAGTCACAGACAACACGGCGACCCCGCTCACCACGACGCAACTGGCCGTGATTCGCACGTGCCTCGCCCTCGACCGGACGATGATGGCGTGGGTCAGGACAGCGGTCTCGCTGATCTCCTTCGGCTTCACCATCTATAAGTTCTTCCAATACATGGAGCAAAAGGGTGAGCGCGCCGACCGCCTCATTGGGCCACGCGGGTTCGGGATGCTTTTGATTACCATCGGGCTGGCAACGCTCTTGATGGCGACGATACAAAACCGCCGGACATTGAAGTTGCTTGAGGCCGAAAGCCGCTACTCGCTCGCCGAAGTGCTCGCCGCGATGATTTCGGTCCTTGGGATTCTATCCCTACTCGCGGCGATCTTTCGGCAGTAGTTCCCGCCCCTCGGCAGGCATACCCTTCCTTCTTTCCGTCTGGCGGTATGTCATTAGATAACCAGTGTGGCCGTCAAATTTTTCCGAGCTTGCTGTCAGAATTGACAGTATCAAGAGCAGTTCACTCTCACTACAATTGCGAACCAGTTGATGCCTGAGGAGAAACGCTAAGGAAGAACTGTCTAGGCAGAAACAGATATAGGGCCGGAGCGTACTGGCTTGACTATTAAGTCCAACAGAAGAAGGAGCAACCAGATGAGAAGCAACAAGCAGGCACTAGCAAGACTTTTGACACTCGCCTTTATTCTCGCCCTGACCAGCGCCGTACCGACACAGGGGCAGGATACCACCCAGGCGAACGTGCGCGCGGTTCCCACCGGTCAGCAGATGGAGATCACAGGCATCGTCGTCAAACGCGCCGCCGATTCATTCATGCTGCGTGACGCGACCAACGTGGATACGGTCGTCGCTTTAACCCCGCAGACCAGCGTCAAGACGAACAAGGGCAACCTGTTCGGTAAAAGCACCACCTACGGCGTGACCTATATCCTGCGCGGGCTGCGGCTGAAAGCCACAGGGACGGGCAATGCCGAGGGCCAACTGGTCGCCGATAAAATACGCTTTGACGAGCGTGATCTGAGAACGGCGCAGGCGCTCCAGCAAACCGATCAACTCGCGCAGGAAAACGAGCGCAGGGTCGCCGCCGCAGAAGAGAACGAACGTAAGCTGGCCGGACAAATCCAAGAAAACACGGCTCTCGCCACCGCCGCGCAAGCCCGTGCCGATCAGGCGATGGCACAGGCCGAGCGCGCCAATCATCGCATTAACGGCTTGGACGACTATGACTCTGTACGCACGTTGACAGTTCTCTTCAGGCCGGGCAGCGCGGTTCTTTTGCCGAAAGCAAAAGCCGACATTGATGCTGGAGCTGCATGGGTCAAGACGCAGAACACGAAGGGCTGGGTCGTCGCCGTGGTCGGGTTCGCAGACACGCAGGGCAACACGGCCCGCAACCGTAGTTTGAGCGAGCGCCGTGCCAACGCCGTTATCGGTTATATGGTGATGAAACACGATCTTCCCTTGCAGCGTCTGGTTCAGCCATTTGGATACGGTGATTCCAACCCTGTAGCAGATAACACGACGGCTGATGGGCGGGCGAAAAACCGGCGCGTTGAGATCAGAATACTGGTCAACAAGGGAATAGCCGACACTAATCACTAGGGAGAAGTCCGGGCTCTAGTGCTTTGATGCTGGATAGACGAAGCGTCACGGCCCGAATCCGGGCCAGTTCTGCATCACCCGTATCAAGCTACAACGTCTCCCCAAACGTTGGGCCAGACTCCCCCTATAAAACGCGCGCCCCTTGATCATGCGGTGGGCGAGGATCAAGCGGGCGCGTGGTCTGGCCCACCAACGGTGTTCTCCAGCGTTGGGAAAAACACCGAACGCCCGTTGGCCGCATCGCTGTCATAAACTTTGAACGAGCCGTGACAGCGATGCGGCCACGGGCCAGGGTCGCCGTTGAAGCATCTTATGAAAGGTATTTGCCGTGCGCGGAGCGAGTCTGGTTTGTGGTCAGATAAAGGGCGCAAAAGATGTCTGGTGAACTGCTCTACGGCTCAAGCCTCTGGCTTATCGCCTCGATCATGCTGGCCCTGCTCATCCTTGTCACAGAGGCGGGGTTTCGAGCGAGCGGAAGGGTTCGCTCACGGCTGGAGGAAACCGCCAAGTCGCAGATCGGCGTCATCTCAGGAGCGCTGCTTGGCATGCTCGCACTCTTGCTCGGGTTCACCTTCGCTATGGCGCAGAGCCGCTTTGAGCTTCGTCAAGGGTTAGTGCTGGAAGAATCCAACGACATCGGGACGGCATATCTCAGAACTCGTCTGCTGCCGGAGCCCAATCGAACGGAGGCGGCCAGCCTGCTGCAAAGTTATGTTCAGGCCCGGCTGGACTTCCACCAGGGCGGGATAGGTGAGAAGCGCATGAAAGACGCGCATCAGAGAACCGGGCAGTTGCAGTATCAGCTCTGGTCAAATGCCTTGAGCGCCGTGGCGAAGGATGATCGAGAGGTCACGACCGGCCTGTTCATCGAGTCTCTCAACGATGTCTTCGACTCGCAGGCGAAGCGATTGGCAGCGATGGAGAACCATGTGCCCGAGAGCGTCCTGATGCTGCTTTTTATCGTCGCGATGGTAGCGGCGCTTAGCGTTGGCTACGGATGCGGTCTGGGGGCTCACCGCCATCTCTTCTCGACGACGATGATGTCGCTCCTCATCGTGCTGGTCATTGTAGTGATTATTGATCTGGACAGACCGCGCCGTGGATTGATCCGCGTCAGTCAGGCCAGCATGATCCGTTTACAGGAAAGCATGAGCTTGGGTGCTCGCTCTCGATGACTTTTGTACCGTTACTGAAAAAGGAAAGGTCGCGAAGTTTTAGACGCACCGGGCGCGTCTTGTTGACTGAGTTTGCCGGGAAGCTACGAGATTAGTAAAGGAGAGAACCGTTATGAAGCAAACCATGACACTACTGGTCGGAGCTACTTTGATTTTAACCATCCTGTTGATTGGCTCTCATCGGGGATATTCCTCTCAAGCACAGCAGAACGGCAGCGAGAGACCCTTGACCGAGCAGGAGCGCGCGATCAAGATCACCATTACTACCGGAGGCGGGCTATTCGGTCCCGTCAAAGCTCTCTATCATGTTGGAGAAGCTGTTCCGATCGCGATCACGATGACGAACACTTCAAAACAGTTGGCCCAGGTCTGCGTCACGGGCACGCTCTATCAGGACCTTCCGAAGCTACTCAAAGACGGCCAGCCGCTCGCCTATATGAAATCTCAACAGACCTTCCTTCAGAGCGCGACGAAAAACGATACTTGCAACGAGCTGAATGTGCCGGAAAAGTTCTTTCTCCAACCCGACGAGCCGAAGATTGTCGACGGCTTCGCTCTCTCCGAAGGAGCGACAGCGCTTGGCGCGATGTTCTGGTACGAGCAACTAAAGCCCGGCAAATACGAGTTATCTATCAAGCGTCGCCTCGCTTGTTGTGATGGCCCGATGGTCGAGTCCAACAAGATCCGCTTCGAGGTCGTTCCCTAAATTGAAGCCATCACATAACTGAGGTACATTTCCTCTATCCGACTGCCATCCAAGCCATTCAGTTCGCTGCTGAGTCGGGGGGTGAACATCGTCCCCCCCTCTTAGGAGGCTTTAAGAGGATCGCTTCTCGATCACTGCAAGACGTTTGAATCAAAGAGATAAGGTTGGTAGCGGGGGGGAGGCTTGAACTCCCGACCTTGGGGTTATGAATCCCAGGTGAACCACTCAACAAACACACCTTTTCCCTATATACCCAATAAACACTAGCGGATTGCGGTCAGAAGTTTGTTTTATTTGCTATGTTGGCAAATCAAGGCATTATCCATCACGGCAAAATCACGGCAAGCTAAATTCCACCCGTTCCGGGTTACATATTTATCTTGTCCCCTTGATTAAATACATGCGGACAAACACGCGCTGTTTTAGCACTGGAGAATCAAATTCGCGTCAAAGTAACCCATTTAACTGTCTCTTTGCCTCAATTTTTGAGGCTGTTTTGGGAGTGCGATATGCACGTTATCGCGATCAAACAGTAGGGGGCTCGTTAGCTAAATGCAAATCATATAAAGATTAAGCAACAATGAAACGAAAAGGAAAAGATGTTACGTCCGCGAAATCTGTCGCCCGCAAGAGTGATGCGAAAAATTCCGCTGATTATTTACCTAAGATTTTAGCTATGGCCCGCTATCAGGGATCGCTGCAAGAGCAATGGGTGAAGTGTGGTAAAACCAATTGTAAATGCTCTCGCGGCCAACTCCACGGGCCTTACATTTACTTCTTTGTCTCGCTGTCTGATGGGTTGACGAAGTCTTATGTGCGACATGCCGACGTACCAGTGATTCGCGCTATCGTAGCTGAACGCAAACGCCGTCATTCTTTGTTTCAATCTCAAATAAAGCAAGCCAATGATTTTCTGCGGCAAATGATTAGGGCCGCTGTGGGAGTAAAAATATGAGTAAAACTGAACTGAAAGTTGTCGAAGGTGGAAAGCAAGCTGAGGCGCTAATTGAAGAGTCGCCAGAGCACGCTGAAGAGTTCACGGAACAATTGCCGCCCCTGCATGTTGATCCAACATCATTCGATGCGAGAATCGCCGGGATTGAAAACTGCTCCGTGGCGCGCGAACTGGCTAAGCACTGGGCTGTAGTTACCGCGTTCGAGATTGAACAGGAGGGGGCGCGCCGTAAGGCGCAAGGTCAACCGCCCATCCCCCCTGACGAAGAGGATAAGCGATTCCGCGAGCTGTGGTTGGAGAATTGCACGCGCCGCCATCCGAACCCCGACGAACTCGTGCAATTCATCAAGAGAAAGGCCAGTCGCTTTATTACTTGGGGCGACGTGGGAACAATGTGGAAAGAGTCTCCCGCAGAAGGTATTGAGTTGTGGCGCGCTCTACGTCTGGAGGCTCGGGATGAGTTCTTCTCCGGCCACTACGGGGCGCGGGTCTTCGAGGTCATGTCTTACCAGCATGAGGCATGGCGGCGCGCGCAGTATTTAGCCGTTCGCGACGGCTTGATTGAAGAGTGGAAGCCGCGTGGAGCATCGGAGATGAGCTTAATTGACCAGATGACGCAAAGCTACGTGATGCAGCTTGAGTGGACTGAAAAAGCGATGATGCGCTTCCAGGGTGAGCCGCGCATGGAATCTTGGGAGTTTCAGAATTGGAAGAGTCAGCGCAGAGTCGAGGATAAATATAATCAGTGGGGGCCGGGTTCGTGGGACATCCCGTATCAGCGGGAGGCCGAGGCGGTTGAGCAAGCATTTAGGATGGTAGATTTGTGTCAGAAGACATTTCAGAGGGCATTACGTCAATTGGCCAACGTGCGACTGGTGCGGGCGAAGACAGCACGGATAAAGCGGCGTGAGCGAGCGAAGACTATTAAAGCTATTAGGGTAGCGTGATTGTTAAGACATTTGACTGGCTGGTGGCGTTTATGCGGAAAATATCTTGAGCGTCATGCAATTGAGGCATCGTGTTGAAGGAGATGTTAGGCGCGGCGTTATATAAATCTCGCAGCCAATTTGAGATAAATTTATTGTTTAAGAGATTCTTTACAGGCTTGTGAAAGATGATAGGCTAACTGCTCAAAAGTTTTACCTTCCTTGTCAGTACCATCCCGAAAGTAAACGAATTCTGAAGGCGGAAAGAAGTCTGAAGGTGGGGCGTTGATACGTTCCCAAGCTTTTAATGCTCCACCAAAATTCATCATTGCTTGCTTAACATTCTCATCCTCTACAATACTCAGTTCTCCATAGTAAATCTCCCAGAACTGCTTCCTTGTTTCCTCGGCCTCTTGTTGTGTGGTTGCTTGTGTAAACTTTGAGGCGATACTTGTTGCTTTAACGTAAAGCTGAAGTTGTAAATTTCTAAGCGCTAGCTCCCTCTCCTGATCTTTATGGTGATAATACTGAAAAATCCCAAAGGACACACCAGCAATAGCCACAAGAGCACTAACCATCTTGATTATTAAATCCCAATTGGTTGTACTCTCTGCTTTCTTATCTTTGCTTGCCCGGTTTCTCTGTTTAGGTTTCATGCAAAAACATTGGTAGGTTGTTTTATCCAAGATAGAGTTCAGACTTATCTCCTATTGTTTTCCTTGCGGTCAACTATAAAGCAAGCCTTTGATTCTCTAATAACGATCACTGTTTCTTTAATGTCTAATTCCTCATTACTTTTAGTACCAGACGCATTCTCTCTTCTTACTTCACCTATTTCTGCCCGTAGTTCTTCACCGTTAGCATTAAAGACGTGCCACCCTGTAATTTTTCTTTTAACACCCTCGCGGGTGTTTTCCTCTTTTACATCGGCGACTAATTTAATCCCTTGACAGCATTGAGCAACGGTCATCTGACCATTTTCTACGTTGGAGTTGAGTTTCTTGGTAACGTCCACACAACCTAAGCCGGCATCGTTCGGAAGTTTCGGATTTTTCTCTACTTGGCTTACAGCCACAGATAGAAGCACTAGATTAAGTAAAGTTAAGATGATTATTTTCTTCATGGCTAACCCTCACATTTGCTGTAACTAAGCTCAGGCCAAGTTACAGGACAATATGCATAAGTTAATAATCTGTCAATAGATCCTCTGTATGTGACATATAAGCGCCTAACGCCCCAATTAACCGGGCGCGCATTCAACCGCGATTTAATTCAAGTTGACGATCAAAGGCAAGCTAACTCGCGCTCCGGTTGAATGAGTTGTTAGGTTGCGGCCTACCATTTCTCATAAAGCGCAAATTTCCATTGTGGTGGATCATAGGGAATAAGTTCCCCGTTCTCTGACTGTCGAAAAAACATTATTTTCATTGCAGACCAACTTACTTGATATTTTGTATTCAGGTGAAGAAATACCTCATCGTGAAACTCTGGCGGCCCTTCGGCAATAACAGGCGACCATTTGATTGGTAGCTTCAACTTTTGAATCCAATATAAAATGGCGTCATGCGACGTGGTAATAAAATCTAGCTTCCCAAAGGAAGCATGTTCAATTGTGATGACATTCCGCATGAAGCGAAATTTGCCTTCGTCATTTCCCTCAAATTGAGATCCAACTACTAAACTATTATCACGAGTTGAATCTCTCAACTTTCCATGCTTCCAAGCATCGGCTACATCAGACATGATTCCGTACGCGATGGAATCTGCGAGCACAGAAGTTGTGGTTAGCCCTGCCAATTCAGCTTGATGTTTGATTTCAATGGCTAGAGAGCCAGCCATGCGCGTGGCATCCGAAATATCAGGTTGCAACGCATTTCGTTGCGCGAGAAGTGCATTAAGCTGCTCCCACGGCTTTACAATGTTCGTAATGAAACGATTAATAGCTGTATCCATATTAGCAACCTAACGCACGAATTAACCGGGCTCTCACACAAAGCCAGCACGGACAAGTTGACGATGAAAGATAAGCTGATTCCGCTCCAGACGAATGAGTTATTAGGCGCGGCATGGAATTAATTCTTCCCCGTGCCCCACACGCCATTTAGATAATTTACTAACTCGTGTTCAGCAAATGCCTTCATTGCTGTGAGTGTATCTGCTGGATCATCACCGTAAATTGCATAACGCCGGTCTCGCTTCGCAATTGTCCATTTATTACCTCTGTGAACAACCTTGCCCTTAGCTACGATTCGCTCAGTGACCGTATTTATTCTTGGGCCTCCTACGCTAAGGACAAATGGGCGTTCCGAGAAATTACTGTCGCGATAGAACCAGTAATCCCCCATGACCATCGTATAAAGAGGCTTTTGATTGTGGAACTGCCCAAATTGATCTATAGCAAATTTAAGAGCATAAGCTGTTGGCCGATCAAAGATTTCACTGAATTCATGGCAGCCAGTTGTGAGAAGAATGGTGTGACTTTGTAAGGCATCACGCCACGCAAGCCATAAAGGCTGAGGGACTGAAGAAAGAGATAGGTCAGATGATGTGGATTGCCGCTTAAGCATGTCCCTGATGCTCTCAAGAGTTTCCGCCATTTGTCTTTGAGCTTTGCCTGAGCCTGCATTCTGGACTAGGCCGAATCCGCTAAGAATGACTGAAATTGCATCAAACATAACTTCTCCTTAGAACTAGAGCCTAACGCCCGAATTATCCCACATAGGTTAAAGACAGTAAGGCTCATTTTCTCTCATTTAATAGCGAGGCTAAGATATGAGTGTGGAGTATCAATTATTTATGTATGTTGAATGAGTTGTTCTTTGTGTTATCTCTTAATAATACTTTTATAACGAGTAACTATAGGGCTTCTTTTATCAAGCAGATTTTTATGTCTGGTATTAATCATGTTGGATAATACTTGGCGCGAGACTCCCAATCGCTTTGCAGCCCTGGTTATTATCCCGCGTTCTTGTAATAACGCTTCTTCAATAAACTTTCTTTCATACTCTAAGACTGCTTCCGGCAAAGTAAAACTTTCGTCTGTTAGTTTAAATCCACCTAATTTTCTGATTACTATTCGGGCACAACCCCGCAGACGTATGATCAATTCAATGTCCTGTATGTGCGAGAGTAATTTATCGGCTTCCCAATACAGAGTATAACTTTCCATATCTGTTAACCGTTTTGAGTGTTCTTCTATCAGGGAAAGGATTGCTTGTCCCGCACTGGAAAGAGCGCCAGCCCTTTTCCCCAAATCAACAGCGTGACGAAAAACAGCAAGAGAGGCTTCGTGATTATTAAGTCTTTCTTGAATAGTGGCTTTTAATGTTAGCGCGTCAACAAGCAAAGCCTGTTCTCCACCCCTCTCAAAAACACTAACAGCATTTCCAATGACTCGTTGGGCTTCAATATAATTTCCTTCAGCCAGATACACTCGCGCCCGCGTTTCATCCACTTGTGCTAGGTTGCCGGAATCTTTCAATCTTTTAAAAATCATCTCAGCTCTATCTAAATGCTGATGAGCTTCTTCGTAACGCTCCATCCTCAATAATAAGAAAGCCAGATTGTTTGAAATATTGCCGCAGTATCTTTCATGCCCCGCTTGTTCACAATGATAAATAGCGGCGGTGTATTCCATAATCGCCCTGTCAGCGTAATCCCAACGACCCTCTACCGTTGCTAGTCTCCGTAAGACTAAAGCCATTTGGCCGTGCCACCGACCTTTTAGAGCATCACTTGTATCATCAATCTGAATCTGATTAAGAGAGTCCCAGGCTTCATAGTGTCTTCCGGTTGACAGTTCCACAAGAGTTCGTCTGAGTTGAATCTTGCCTTTTTGTTCAGGTATTACGGTTCCTTTGATAGCTTCATTAAGAATCGTGCTGGCCTCTTCAAATGCCCCAAGCCTCCAATAACACATACCTAATTCATACTGCGCTTCAGACACCTTCTCACGATTATTTTGTGACTCAAAAATCCTCAGTGACTCAGAAAGTAAATCCTTAGCCTGTTCTTGCGAGTCCCTAATTGATTGGGTGCTTCCCAACCAGCCTGATAGACAACCACACTGTAAAAGAATCTCAGCCGCCAACTCTGGGGGATACTCGTCAATCGCCGGACGCACCCCTACCCCTCGCCAGAGGTCGTCTAGAGCCTCCTGTGCGGCCTCGTACTGGCCCGAATAAGTGAACTCAGAAGCAAGCTCACACTGTAGATAAATCCGCTCTTTAGGGGATAAGGAAGCACTTGCTAGTCGCTCAAGCCTGCTATCTGCTAAATTCATGTGGGCATTACCTTTCTGCGATGATGAAAAAACCTTGTCATATACACTAAAACCGCCCGTTTCATACGAAACGAAGCGGTTTATTCAACCAATCCATAAGGAGAAACCGGATGCGGAAGATTATTTCAGCGGTTGCGCTGCTTGTAACATTGTCCTGTTCTGCTTACGCAGGAGAAATGCAGTTCGGTGTAACTTCAAATGCTCAACCGAGTGTGGTAACTCAAATCATAATCTTTTTGAGCAACCTACTCTAAACACACCCAACAACTGAATTATTTAGCTGCCGTGAGGTAGTCGCGGCGGCACAGGTGGAGTGTGCGCCAAGATCATAGCAATAAATTTTGCAAGGTGGTAGGAGTTTTTTGAGATGCAATGTTTTTTGCATCTGTCGCAGAGTTAGGAACAAACTGAATGTGAAAAACGAAAGGTCGGTGTCCTCACTCCACCGACCTCTCTAAGCGGAAGCATTCAGCCTCGACGCTTTGGTTGCAGCATATCCTATTCAGTTTATGTCAGATGTCAAGATGACGAAAATGAGGATTTATTGGCCGATATGATGATTTTGAATCAGATCTGACAACCTAAAATATTTTAAGTGAGAGCTATTATTTATGTTGAATGAGTTGTTACATTTCGGCCTGCGATTCTTCACTCTCTGTTTCATCAGATTGTTCTTCCCGGACTTCAGACTCGGAGGTCTGTTTTGCCTTTCTTGCACGCAGCAACTTGCTGGCGACTCTACTAATTTTCTTTCTAGCTTCATCAGCCTTCTCGCCTTCGACCACCTCTCGTTTCAACACATCCTGCACTAAAGCGGATTTGATCTGCTCAATGTCTATCCTTACGTCGGGTGAAAGCCGCCGAAGCTCACGCCGAATAACTTCTAGCACGGGAGGACTTGTGACCATAGCACCAAGAAAGAAGCGGCTGAGGGCTTGCTGCTGCGTGTGAAACTCGCCAAGCGCCGACTTCATCCAACCTTCTCTCGTCAGATGATACAGAAGTTCAACGTCGCTGGATTTCTTAGGGTTAAGTTGGGAGAAGTTGATTTCAAGCACAAGCTCAGAATCTATGGGTTTGGCAAAAGTAACTTTATACACGCGCCAAATTTCGGCGTTTGTTAAGAGCACCCAATCTGTACCCTGATTAGCTGAATAATCCACGGCCTGCTTGGTATGAGCATCTTTCAACTCTAAGCCGATGGCTTTCACCTCGATTAAGAATTCAATAGCCCCATCAATTTTTATGGCGAGGTCACACCACGTTCCTCTGATGGAGGTTTCAGAGGTGATTTCAGAATATTTATCGTAGCCGAACACATCCGAGAGCATGTCAGTCACGATGATGACCGTATCCGATTCACCAACATCACGCGATTTTGCAGAGGCAAGGATAGGCTGGAAACGCTTGATACCTGCTGCTAATCTTTCGGCTACTTTGTTTGGCACTTGAGGCATGGGAGATTCTCCTTTAGAAAATTTTTGCTCTCATCACACGAAATTTATTGCTTTAGCAATGAGGAAGAAATCTAACGCCCGAATTAACCGGGCGCGACGAACCACCGATACGGCCAAGTTGACGATGAAAGGCAAGCTAACTCGCGCTCCGGTTGAATGAGTTGTTAGGCGGAACTGTTACGGTAGAACAGCGCATGTTTAGCAAACGCCCCCTCCTTATATTTCTTTGACTGACTAAACTTATAAGTGATTTACACAGCTTTAAGAAGTCCTACGCTGCTTGTTTCTAACTTTAATTCGATTCATCAATTCGATGAAGCGTATGTCAGTTCGCAGAGATTCCCAGACCGGATTAGACTCGAACCACTGTAGATTCTCATTCCCTATATTGATTGCGCGCTCCAACCACTTAAACGCTTCATCATATTCGCCCTCCATCGCATACGCAGAAGCAATCCAGTAGGGCACATCATGATCTACAGATGCAATCTTTTTAACTTTCTCGGTCAATTGTGCGCGCGCTGCCGTGTGTTCTCCTAACGCGCTTAGACACATAGCAAGGTACGGGCGAAAGCCCTCTTTCTCTGGATGGCTCGCAAGCACCTCACTTAGCATTTTAGCCGCAGTTGCCGGTTCGCCACGACGAAATAGCGCAACCGCGCGGAAGATTTTAATGAGCGGGTTGTTCGGGGCTATTGTCTCTCCCCGATCAAGTTCAAATAGAGCATCATCGTAACGTCCCTGATACATAAAAATGCGTGCGCGGTTATAGCTGACCGCCGCACTTTCGGTAGGATTGAGTCGCCACATCTGTTCAAGGCTACGTAAGGCTTCGTCATATTCTCCATCAAGCCGATATAAGTACGCGCTGAGGAAGTATACATTCGCATCGTTAGGAGCTTCACAACGTAGTTCTGCAAGCTGCTCACGCGCTTTCTGCTTTTCGCCGCGTAATAAATGGATGAAAGCCAGATACGTCCGCGCTTCAATGATTTGAGGATCGTAAGCCAAGCCCTGTTCTAACGCCTGTTGAGCGCGCGGTAAATCAGCAACGTCGGCTCCCAACTTAATTATGCGATTGATGTAGCAACCACCTAGGGCGCAATACGCAAGGGCAAACTTTGGATTAAGTTCAATGGCGCGCTTGAAATGCCCGATAGCAGCTTCAATGTCTTCGTTAGCAACCGTTTGGTAAACATAACGCCTCATTCGATCACGTCCACGCAGATATTGCTCGTAGGCGTGAGCGTTAGTTGCGGCACGTCCCGTCAGGTCAATCCGCTCCGTAGGCGAGAGCTTTAATTGTAATCCGACGACAATACGCTGCACGATAATGTCTTGCACAGCAATAATGTCATCCGCGCCCGAATCAATGCTCTCTCCCCACAGCACATCTCCGCTTGCCACATCAATCAACTGCGCTGTGACGCGCACGCGATTTTTTGTGTGTAAAAAACTGGCAGCAAGGACGGCTTTGACGTTCAACTCTTGACCGTACTCAAGAGGGTCTTTATTTTGCCCTAAATACTTTGCGACAACGGATGAAGGACGCACAATAAGCGAGCGCAGCCGTACCAACTCGGTTATCACAGCATCGGCGAGAGAAAATTCATAAAAACTAACGGCTTCATCATTGGTCAGGTTTCTGAATGGTAGGATAGCAATGCTATTCGTTTCAGTCGTCTCGACAAGTTGCTCCGGTTCTATTTCACTTTCCATTCCACGCTGCAAACTTTTCAGATCAATCAGCATGTCCTTCATTGTCTGGTACCGCTCTTCGTGTCCTTTACTAAGAGCTTTCGTAACAATGCGCTGAAGCTTTGCTGGTACTTTAGGCGAGAAGCGTATAAGCGGGAATGGTTCTGTTTTCAGAATCGCGGCAATTACATCACTTACGGTTGGACCATCGAAAGGAACTCTGCCTGCGACCATCTCATAAAGCACAACCCCAAGGCTCCAAATATCTGTGCGGGCATCTATTTCAACCCCGCGTGTTTGCTCCGGTGACATATAGCTGACCGTGCCCATCACTAGGCCCGGTTCAGTATTGAAAGCTTGCATTGTTTCTGCTTCAGGATCGGAAACGAGTCCTCGATTCTTACTCAATTTAGCCAGTCCAAAGTCTAAGACTTTCACATAACCATCATGACGGATCATGATATTTTCTGGTTTTATGTCTCGATGAACTATTCCTGCCTGATGCGCTGCTACTAAAGCAGATGCAACCTGCACAGCCGTGTCGAGCACTTCGCTCAGCTCCATTCGTGTGTTTGTAATGTTCCGGCGTAGAGTTATGCCCTCAATGTACTCGGTCGCAATGAAGTGTATGTTGTTCGCTTGCCCAATTTCATAAATGGTGAGGATATTTGGATGATTCAGCACTGATGCCGCATACGCCTCTTGTTCGAAGCGGCGCAATTGATCTTCATTCTGAGTGAGGTCGGCGGGGAGCAACTTGAGCGCGATGAGGCGTCGTAATTGAGTATCTTGGGCTAAATAGACCTCGCCCATGCCGCCTGCGCCAAGCAGAGAGCGAATCGTATAACGTCCAAGCTGTGTTCCAGCTATAACAGGCATACGTCTCAGATAGAAAGCGGCATGATAAGTAACTCACCAACGTTAAGAGATAAAGTATAACGTCAGACTCCGTTATTTCACAGACGCTCGCTGACTAAGAATGTTCCGCCTAACGCCCGAATCAACCTGCTAAACAAATAAAAGATAGTGAGGCTAATAAGACACTCTCATTAGCAGAAATGCGTGAGTAAAGTATTCTGGTGTTAGAAGGATGTCAACAGAGATAATAAGGTTAGGGTCTATTTATGTTGAATGAGTAGTTAGACCGCCGCAGTCACGCATCAATCCTATGAGGGGAAATAAAGACCAGGCATAGAGGATGGTTGCCATAGCTTGTACACCCTACCGGGGAGAAGTTCAAATACTACCTCAGCGGCGCGCTCGGTAACGTACTTAGCTACTATACTTGTCTCAAGGTCAAACACCTTCAACCCGAGTTTTGATTCGAAACTGCCTTTCATTGCGTACTTGCGCTTATACTTTGCCACATCGCCGCTTGTATCACCTGAAAGGTCAAAACTATCAATGACCTGTCCAGATGACGTGAGTTCCTGCCACTCAGCAGTGCTTACAGATCGTATTCCATGCGCTTCGCGAATTTCAGTCTCAGCTAATTCCGCCCTTAGGAAGTTTCCCTGGAAAACACCTCGCTTGTAGAGGGCAGCTTTTACGGCTCGCACTTTCAAGGGGGCAAAAATTAATTTCCGGTCACCAGCACTCGATGTAAACTCGCCCTCATGCGTCACAGTAAGGGTTAGGTCAGCTCCAAAACCAGTGCCCAAAACCTCGATTTTCCAACCGAGATTGTTCTCGTGTGACTCAGACTCACCATACGTGGTCTTGGCACCGCGCAAAGCCGGTGAGTTAAGCGCAAACAATGGTATCTGTTGTGTAAATTGAGTTGAATCTTCCTCGACGACTTTAATACCTGTGAACCAGTTTCTTATAGTTTCTCCAATAGACCAATAAGTTCGTGGGTCTGGTTCGGCATGATTATCTGGCGCAAAACCGGGGTCATGACTAGCAATTCTAAGAATAGATTCATGTACGTCGTGGGTAATTTCCCTATCTCGGAGACCTAGATTATGTATCATGCTATTAATCATGCCCGGGGAATATGCAGCAGAATTTATCCATGATTCCACCGTCCATGGGTAGTCTTTTTCGACCATTATTTCCGGCTTAATTTGTATCTTCATTTCTCAAACCCTCAAGGCCGTCTAACGCCCGAATTAACCGGGCGCGCACACAACGCCGATACGGACAAAAGTGACGATGAAAGCCAAGCTGATTCCGCTCCGGTTGAATGAGTTGATAGGCCGCCTATACGATTCATCCATTCAAGTATTAAACCGTCCAAATGTCCCCGTTTACAAGCCAATCTGGAATTGAAATGTCTGCATTTCTAACTAATCGATGATTAGCAAGTAACAATCGCAATGTCCGAATAGCAGAGTACGCTTTGATTATAAGTTCCCTCTGCTCCTTGAAGTAGCGTTGATCAAACAGATTTTCATTCAAAGCATGTGCAGGTTTTTGACGAAGCTTGCGCACCTCTCGTAATGTTTTTATGCTTTCATCCCACGGCTTCCAATCTGAAGTGCGAAAATATTTCCTTACCCAATTGTCGAGTATCTGCAACGTGCCTTTAGGTTGAATTTGAATTTTGCCATCATCACGTTCAATCTCAGTTTCATAAGGAACCTCGTTCTTAAAAAATTCCTTATTAATGTTATCTGATAGCAATTTATCTAACAGCAGGACGAAATTATTGAACTCCTCCAAAGTCGGACGTACAAGGAAACTAAATTTCTGCGGCCTCTCTTCTCCATATTCTCCATAATCCTGTCTAAATAATGGCGGGCGCCCCATCGCCTTTGCCATCTGATTTATGATGTATAACTCGTTAATAAAGGCCGAGAAGATAGGAACTTTCTCTCCCCAGTCGCCAACAATTGTATTGCGGTAATAATCAGGATGTAATTGATAATCACCTATTAATTCCTTAGCCTTCCAAATTTGCTGATGCTCTGAGCTAAGATCAGATAGATACCTCAAGTACACCGCAACGGCTCGATTCAATTCATCGTCGTAGGAGAAACCAAAAGTCTCAATTAGGACTTTATCGCGTTCTGGCATCATATCTGATTGATCGTATTCACTACTTACACTTATGAAGCCATTTATGTCGTCGTTATTATAGAGATAACGAGGGTCATTTCGGTAGAACTCCAAAACACTCAAATCAAATGAGCGATATGCAAGCTGCGGCTCACCTAACGCCAAACACAATTTGTATGGCTCATCTTTATAGAGAGAGAAATCTACAACTTTAGTAAGATGAGCTGGGCATGGATAAATGCAGGTGTGATACAACTCATCAGCTTGCAACCCGGAGATTTGAACTTCTCGTGGAGGAAAACCTACACGCAATATATGAGTGTTCACATCATTATTACTATATAGTACCCCTAATAAATCTTGTTCGATTAACTCTCTTAATTGTGTGTGAAGGTCTCCCCATTTGACTCCAAGCTTCTGTGCGAGGTTAAGAGCTGTTATTCCGTTAAAATCTCTGGATTCAAGATAGAATCGGGTTACTTCTTGCAATATTGCCTCGTTACTTACCCTTGCTGCTCCTTGCATACAAATCCCTTTTAACGCTTGTAACGTAATGCGAAGCTGCCTAACGCCCGGGTTCACGCGCCCGCCTATACAACCTTGATGAGAAGCTCCGTGGCAGTGGGTCGCGTGCAATCCGTTGTTAGGCGCGGCCCCAGTAGAAATGCGGGCGCAGATAATCCCCAACCTTCAGCCATGCCTTATGCTACAGCCGTTCGCTGTTCGCCCGAATCGCCTCAATTTGCTTGAAGTGATTGATGTCGTGTCCAGCAAAGTACATCGCGATGTCGCGGATGGACTCTACGCCGCGTTCAGCATGCACTCCGAACAGATTCCATTCCTCCGCGCTGAGAGAGCGAAGCAGTCTCAGATTCGACTCTCTCAAGAGGCGAAATATTTCCAGCGATAGTCCCACATCGATCTTGTCGTATCGCCCGGTTTGCGCCCAAATGTCTTGATCAAATGCCTCAATGGTCGTCCCAGGCGAAGATAGAATCATTCGTAAGCGATACCCTCCCACGAGTTCATCATCTGCAAGATGAGCGACAATTTCTTGAATTGACCACTTCTTTGGCGCTGGTCGATGGGCAAGTTCTACTGCCGTTAGTCCAGCGATGAGAAAAGCAAGTTTGTTTGGGGCCTCTGCTTGAAGAGCAAGAAAATCGGCTCCGGCTTGATAGCTGAGAATCTTAGCCTTATACGCGCCAGCAGCCTCCGGCGATTCTAATAGTGCCATGGTTATTACTCCTTCCAAACACGGGATTCTACTTGAGAAAGCGCCTAACGCCCGGCATCACCCGCCGCGCACACAACACGGCTAGAGCCAAGTCTTGCGGATAAGAGCCGCGCTATTCGCGGTCGGGTGCATGCCGTTGTTAGATGTGGCGGCACTCGAACATACCACTTCACATTATCTAACGTAATAAAATCACTAGAACCAAGAACGAAGGTATTAGCTGTGGCTTGTGTCATCCGTCCAGTTTACTAATTCATCAGAAAAGTCTTCAAAGTCAATATCTACTGACTTGCAATAACCATTAGATCTGTTTCCACTAAGTATCGGGAAAGGGCAATTTTCTGCCATATACTTAACATATGCTGGGTCTACAATGTTCTGCCATCCATATTCTTCTAATAATTCATTAGCTCTAATGTGGTGATTTCCAGGTTCTGAACTGCCGTGATGGATAATGCCTTCTGAGTCGAAATATGGTGACCAACCCCAGTTCCGGTCGGAAAATATTGTTTCGACTGATTTCGGGCGTAAAGGTTTAGCAGCGAATGATAATTGAAAGAGTCGCCCGTCCATTGCAAAGGTGTTGTTAGCGGCTTTTAGGTTGATGAAGACCTTTATGTAATCACCAAATAGGCCAATAGCCGAATGCGCAATGCGTTCGACACAAAGTCGATGACCGCGGCGGCAGTCCCACATGCCTGTTATTGGATTCCGGTCGAATAAGAAGATGTAAACCTGCTTCTCGGTAAAGTATACTCCTTCCCCATCCTTAAAAACATCTAATTCAAATGGATTTGGCCTGCTTGCCAATAGTATTAACTGCTCTCCTGCGTCATATGCATTATTAATCATAAGTTCTCTCAGACTAGTTGGTCTTCGATTAATTTCGGACTGTAGACCAACGGCAAGCAACACTTTATTAACTGCTTTAAGAAGGTTCTGCTGCTCATTTTGGGTTTTAATATAAAGACGATGCATGAGGAAGTCCGGCACTCGCATATCACCAAAAACCAAAGCGATAATCTTTGGCCAGCCATTTTTGATCTCTTGGACATATGCATTTTCAAGCTCCTCGCGAACCCATCGAGATTCGATAGATGCTGGTGTTATGAAGCAGAGTACGTAGTCAGATTTAGCGATGCCTTCGGTGAAGATTTTGTATACAAGACTTTGCCCCGGTAGAATCTCCAGCTCATCAACCCAGCATCGAATCGAGAAGCTCTCAAGGATTTTTGCAAATCGGCGCACTAGAGGCTTATCTTCCGAGGAATGAGACATAAATATATTAACCATTTGCATATATTAACCAAGAGTTCTCGTAAGTTTGTTAAATTGCGGTCCCAATCTTTCTAAAGCACCGCTGCTGGAATCACAAAACATCTAACGCTCATTAGACAGCCACTGGCAGTATTTTTCGACTCCAGACGACTTTTACCACCAATAGCGGTCTCACACTTGAAAAGCTGATAAATGCCGCTCTTGGCGGTCTAATCATCCACAGGGACATAAATTACCGTTAATCAATATGTCAGTGATCTTGTGAGGCTAACAAGACGCTCTCATTAGCAGAAATGCGCCAGTAAAGTATTCTTGTGTTATGGAGATGTCAATGGCAACCTAAAATATTTTAGGTGAGAGGCTATTAGCTGAAAATGATTGAGATTCGCTGCAAATTCTGTAAACGGTTAGTTGCTAAAGTGAGTGAAGATGCTTTCGTCACTTTCAGAATCAAGTGTGCGAAGTGTAAGAAGTTGATTGAAATTACTTATCCTAGAAGGGAAGCGCTAGCTAAAGTCAGCGCCTCTAAGTAAACATTTTACGAGTTTCTATTTGTATTTATTGAATTTAACCAATGGATAATATTCAAAATGATAAACATGCCTAAAAAGCTATTCCCAGCCACCTGAATTATTGTTGGTACGCCCGCTCGGTTAAGAAAATAAAATAAAAGAATCACGCATGTAAATAGCGCCGCTATAATTAAAAGGGCTAATGCATCTACTATCCGTGCGCGGTAGTACAAGCTTTGGGCTAAACTGCTCATGCGCCTTGGCATTATTTCTAAAAGCAAAGGGATAAAACCTACTAGGACTAATAGCGCCATAGACAAATAATATAATCCACTTGGCAATGGCTGGGGAGCGGATGGAGGAGGAGTTTCTCTATAATAGAATTTATAGATTAAGATTGAAAACCCCATTAAAGATAACAAAACAAAGGCAAAGGGTAAGAGTGAAAACTTACTAATTGAACCTAGTCTTGTTCTTACCTTTCTAGGATTTACTTTTTTCATATCAATTCTTCTTTTTCTCCATTTCAGCAATTTCAGCCGCAACTCTCCGGGTTTCTTGGGCTATGGCATGTAATCCTTTAATCATATCCCCAATATTTGTTAATACCTTGGAGATACCAGGTATTAGTGCGCATGCTCCTATAAAAAGAAGTGATACCCCCATATATTGAATCGTAGGATTTAAATTATAGATTAATACTACACCTAGAGTTGCAAGTATAAGACCACTGATACAAGGTACAACGAATCTCAGCACATCCATTCGCTGTTGATGCCTTCTATCTTGCTTATCCAACTCCAGTTTATGCTTAGATAGAAGCATTTTATGATGTATTTGATTAATTTTTTCATAAGCGACGACTTGCGCTTCTGCTTCCTCAACCGTTTTCGCAGTGAGCGTTATATTTGTTAGAAGTTGTTGCTGGCGACCTATAAGTGGAACGCTGACCGGTGTAGGCTTTAATGTAGGCTCTTTTTCTTTTTGTTCTGCGTCCATAGAAGTGAGGCAAGCTTATTAGGAAGTCAGTTATCTTAAGAGCATCTTCTTAATACAATAAACATGCGTCCAAATCAAGATGTATTCTCATAACTCAAAAGATACTGGGCCTAACAAGCTCTCATTGAATAGCGAGGGTAAGATATGAGTGTGGAGCGCAACATGCGCGTATGCTATCAGAAAATAAATATCAAAGGAATACTATTGAGGGGTTGAGTTGTGTGAGTTGTTAGGTGTATTTCCCGCGCACAATTTTTCGCTTCTCATAAAAATAATTTCATCAAAAGAACTGGTATGGCAAGTGTCAGCAACGCTAATGCCAAAGCTAACCCCGCTACTGCGATTCTCGAACCGCCAACATCTTTCACCTCGCGCATCTCTCTGACTGCTAAATAATAAAAGATCAACGATACTGGCGGCAAAATCGTTCCAGCAATAAGCCGCCCCTCACCCGATAAAAGCTCATAGGTGTTTGTATAAGTTGTAAACTTCAACATCAGAATCCATGTGAAAACTGAGCAGAACAAGCAAGCCAATGCAAAACGGGATATTCTTTTCTCACGTGGATAGAACCTCTGGAGAAGTAGTGAGTGTTCATCGGGTGAGATATGACCGCTTTGAAACAATTCGTTAATTCGGTCAATGGAAATGCGATTACCGGAACTTGCAAAGTCATTGTAGAAGTTTCCGAATAAAGGGCTGTATTGATTGCTCTCGGCGTTATGTTCGCTCCAATTATGCTCCATAACATCCACCTCGCCTGTTGACTATACTCTGTATGTAGCTTCTCTTTCAATGATTAAATGTTGCGCCTAACGCTTATTAGACGTTATAAATGACGCAATATATTACGTCAAACAAAAGATAGTGAGGCTAACAAGACAGGTCTTATTAGCAGAAGTGCGTGAGTAAAGTATTCTTATGTTAGAAGGATGTCAATGGTGATCTAAAATATTTTAGGTGAGAGTTATTATTTATGTTGAATGAGTTGTTAGATTGCGCCGTTCATTAAACCTCTTCTTGTCATTTTGCTTGAGTGACAACTCTGACTAGCTCTCGGAATGTCGCCAGTTGTTCTTCTGTTAAGCTAAACTCAATATCACTAAATCGCATCTTCACCTGTTTAGCATTGGTCATATGTGCAAATACCCGATAGGGTATTTCAATTACACCAATGCTAATATCCTTCCCCACAGCCAGGTGCGGGTTGAAACAATCCAGCGTTGAACTGTTTACCATCCATCCATATACTCAGATTGAACTTATCTTTCTCTTTGAAGTAACAAGGTTCAGAGAGGAATCCAAGCGTAATTTTCTGTGGGTTTTTATGTCTTGATTTTGGCTTGTCCATATGAGCTTCAATTCGCAATTTACGAAGTTTATCAGACTTCCGCAAATCAACAGGTAATTGTTTAGTTTGACCGCTCATAACTTCGCCCTGTTTATTACGAGACAGAAGAATATTAGCAACTTCCTCAGTTGGTACAATAATCTGTGGGGGTTTTCTATCTTGTGCCAGCCCCGTAGGAGTAATCCCGAAGCTAAACACCCAAGCAGCAAACATGATTTTTAAGGAATTCATCTCATTTCCTCCATAGATAAAGTATAGCAATCTAACGCCCGAATTAACCGGGCGCGACGAACCGCCAATTAAAGCCAAGTCTCGCGCATGAAAGCAATGCTATTCGCGCTCCGGTTGAATGAGTTGTTAGGCATCGGCCTGCGTAAACAATACATTTCCATGGATATTCATTCTAACGTAACCAATT
>Ga0190273_10000230_pt1 | contig 26219 bp, 19 predicted proteins | sample Popmic504IS_FD_134513 | JGI IMG/M metagenome (GOLD analysis project Ga0190273, IMG submission 134513) | Populus adjacent soil microbial communities from riparian zone of Shoshone River, Wyoming, USA - 504 IS | ecosystem: Environmental > Terrestrial > Soil > Riparian zone > Trees stand | place... | reverse complement strand
ATAACGGATGTGCGGATCGTCGTCGAAGGCCCATCGCGTGATCCACTAAATCCCTGCGGGCCAGCCACCGCTGCGTCGACCACCGCGCACAGCCAGAGAATTAACCAGCAGGGCACGCCGCCCGATCAGGCTGTCGAGGCGGAGCTTCTCTCGCTGCTCAGAGTCGCGCCCAACTCTGCCTATTCGACTGTTCGCGTGCGCGAATCGCTCGAAGCGCTCTTTCGTGAAGGGGGTGTGGCGTGCGCCCGCGTCGAAGTGCAGGAAACGGGTGGCGCGAGCGGCCCGCTCATCGTCTCATTCATCGTGCGCCGACAGATCAGAGTCGGCGAAGTGATACTCGATCTAGGCATCCTGCCGCAGGGCGCGCCGATCTCTGAAGATGAGTTGCGCGCGCGCCTCAACATGCTCGATCCGGGCGAGCATGTTACCGTGCAGACGCTGCGCAACAACGCCGATCTGATTCAAGCCTACCTCAGAGATCGCGGTTTTTATCGCGCCGAAGTCGATTACACGCAGGAGCTTGATACTGCGGGCACGCGCGCAGCCATCACCTTTCGCATCGTGCCGAATGAGCAGGCGACCGTCAGCGCTTTTAACATCAACGTCAAAGGATTCGACGCGGGCGCAGTTCGCCCCACGCTCAGGCTTCAGCCGGGCGCGCCCTTCACGCGCGAGGCGCTGGGCGAAGACATCAATCGCGTTCGTCAGGCGATCATCAAACAGGGAAACTTAGCGCCGCTTCTGGAAGACCCGCAGGTCTCTCTGGATTCGGCGGGCAACCAGGTCCAGATCAACCTCAATGGCGCTATCGGGCCAAAGGTCGCGGTGACGCTCACCGATTACGATCTCAAAGAGAAGACCCGTCGCGAGCTGTTGCCGATCCTGCGCGAGGGCACGATAGATTGGTCTGCCATTATAGAGGGCGCGCGACGCCTGCGTAATCGCCTTCAGCAGGACGGCTGGTTCTTCGCGGATGTCGAGGCCGTCTGTACCGTCAGCCCGAAGCCCGCGAACAACGATGCGCAGAACGGCACGCCGGAGATGTGCCAGAACCTTAACCCTTCGGAGTTGAGCGGAAGCACCGTCACCATCGTTTACGATGTCGAGCGGGGGAGACGCTTCAAGCTCACCGACATACGCATCACCGGCACGGACGAGTTGACGCTCGACGATGTCGAAGATGATCTGCGCACGCAGAAAGCCAACGTGCTCGGATTTATTCCGCTGCTGGGCTACGGTCGCGGCTACACGAGCCGCGAGCGTCTGGAAGAAGACAGGCGTCTTATCAGGGCTCGTATGGTCGATCTAGGCTACAGGCGCGCTGCTGTTGAAGTGCGTCAGGGCGTCTCGCTCGAAGGCGAGAATCTGATTATCACCTTCGTCGTCACCGAAGGCCCGCTGACGCGTGTCGCCGGAGTAGAGATTCGCGGCAACCAGATTTACACGGAAGGGCGTTTGCGCGAAGAGATCAACTCTGCGCAATGTCGCGAGCGACTGCGATCTAAGGACCCGGATACGAACGCGCGATTGCGCGAACAGTTCCGCACCATCATCGGCGCGCCGTTTTCACGCACGGGCGCGCGCGCCGACGGCGACTGTATTCTGAATCTCTACGCGCGCGACGGCTACATCGACGCGCAGCTGGACTTCTCAATCGTGGAGCTGCCGCGCAAGGGCGAAGACGAACAGGTGCGCATCGTTTATACGATCAACAACGAGGGCGACAAGGTCTTTATCAACAAGATTCGTGTCAACGGCAATGTCCTGACTAAGAAAGAGGCCATTCTCAAGTCCATCACGCTCGTCGAAGGCGAGGTGCTGCGCGCAGACCGCCTGACCGAGAGCGAGCGCCTGCTGTATGCGACGGACGCTTTTCGCCAGGTCATCATTCGCACGGAGAACGCGGGCGAAACCTCTGCGGGCTTTAAGAAGCGCGACGTGATTATCGATGTGGAGGAGATACGCCCGCGCGTACTGGATTACGGCGGCGGCTACTCGACGGACAACGGCCCGCTCGGCTTTATAGAGCTGCGCAACTCGAATCTCTTCGGACAGCTACGCCAGGGCGCTGTCCGTCTTCGCGCCAGCCGTCGACAACAACTGCTGCGCTTCGAGTATTTCGATCCGCTCTTTCGCCAGTACGGAGAGGGCGGCAGCGAGACGCGGCGCTTTATGCCGTTGGCGGTCTCGCTTCAGTACCAGCGCGACTCGACCGTCACGCGCTTTTTCCGCTCGACCATAGATCGCGGCAACTTCGGCATCGTGCAGCGACTCGACAGAGATGGTAAGCCCATCGATATTAACTGCATGCTGGCGGACGAGGAGCAGTGTCGCACGGGCGAGCCGACGATCAATCGCTTCACCTTCAACGTCGAGACACAGCGCTCCATGTCGCGCGACACGCGCAGCATTCTTTTCCTGCGTTATACCTACGAGGACGTGCGTCTCTTCAATATCAATAGCCTGCTGATCGCTCCGATCCTCAGGCCGGATCGCGCCGTTCGCCTCTCGCGTCTGGGCGCGACCTTCGTGCGTGATACACGCGATAGCCAGTTCGACGCCACACGCGGCGAATACCTGACGCTCGATTACGCGCTTGCCTTGCGTCAACTCGGAGGCAATCTCTCATTTAACAAGTTCCAGTTGAATTATCGTCGCTATTACAAACTTGGAGAGCGCGTGCGCAGCACAGTCCTGGCGGGCAACGTGACCTTAGGGCTGGCGAATATATTTAATCCGCGCGACCGCAACGATAACGGTGTGATAGATGATGTCGACCGGACGCTGCCGATCAGCGAAAGATTCTTCTCGGGCGGGTCGACCACTTTGCGCGGATTCGGTTACGAGGAAGCAGGCCCGCGCGCCGTCATACAGGGCGGCATCTTTCGCAACAGCGACGGCGATCTGGTGACGCTCAATCCATTCCTCGTACCCATCGGAGGCAATGCTCTGGCCGTCGTCAATCTTGAAGCGCGAACGCCCTTGACGAAGGTCTTTCAGGTTGTGCCATTTTATGATGGAGGCAACGTGTTCTGGCGCGTCGGCGATATTTTTGGACGCGATCTGAGGCCGGGCGAAGACCCTAACCTGAGAGTCAAGTGGACGCACACCGTTGGCTTGGGCTTGAGAATCAAAACGCCGCTCGGCGGCGCGCTCGCCATCGACTACGGCTTTTTATTGAATCCGCCGGAGTTCCTGCTCGACCCCGGAGCAGCAGACCCGCAGATCATTCGCTTAAAGCACGGCCAGCTTCATTTCAGATTTACGCAGACTTTTTGAGGTGCAAAGCATTATGTCTCAGCCGGAAAAAAGAGGACGCGAAAAAATCAGGATCAAAGGACACGAAGCGGCGCTGTTGTTTTTGATGGCCGCAACGGTGCTGCTCTGCTCATCATCGGAGGCGCGCGCTCAAAAGGTTGCGGATCGAATGGTTGCGACCGTTAATAGCGGTGTGCGCACAGACCTTATCACCTATTCCGATCTGCTCTGGCAGTTGGCCCTTCAGCCCTCAACGCCACTGGCGAATCCGCGATCCGAAGATTTGAACAGCGCTCTGCAATCGCTCATCAACCAGCGGCTCATACTTCAGGAGGCGGAAAAACTCCCGGCCATCGCTCCCAGCGATGAAGAGGTCAAGGCGGCAATCAATGAGCTGGTCAAGCAATTTCCATCGAGCGCGGAATTTGTCGAGCGCCTGCGCATGGTCGGATTCCAGTCCATAGATGACGAGCAGTTTAAGGAGATCATTCGCCGTCGCGTCGCCATCGAAAAATATCTGGACTTTCGTTTTCGCTACTTCACGGTCGTCACACCGCAGGAAGAGGCCAACTTTTACACGCAGGTCTTTGTCCCGCGTTTTAAGAGCCGCAACCCCGACCGGATCGTCCCGACGCTGGAAGAAGCGCGTGAGCGTATCAATCGCAGGCTCACGGAGAGCAAGATCGAAGCCGACACGGATGCCTTTCTCGACAGCGCGCGTGAAAGCGCAGAGATCATCATCCTGAGTCCTGTTTGATCCGCGCGGCGAGTGCGATAATTGAATCTGTGATGTCATCCGAGGCCGTGAAAACTAACGGGGAGAGAAAAATCCTCGATGTCGGTTGCGGGACGAACAAGTATCGTGGCGCGGTCGGCATCGATTACAACCCGCGCACGGACGCCGATGTCATACACGACCTGGGCGTCCTGCCCTATCCGTTCCATGATGACGAGTTTGATCTGATCGTCAGCCGCCATGTCATAGAGCACGTGCCGGACGTGATGGCCTTCGTCTCCGAATTGCACCGGATCACAAAGGCCGGAGGGCGCATACAGCTTGTCACGCCGCATTACTCTAATCCGGATTGGCCCACAGACCCGACGCATCGCAACCATTTCAACAGCTATTCCTTCAACTGCTTTATGCAGGATCGCCGTCTCTTTCCCTTTTATACGGATGTCGAACTAAAACCCGTTCGCACCTACGTCTCGCTGGCGAACCTTTGGCGCGCGCTCGGTCTGGAGTTCATCGTCAATCTGGATCAGCGCTGGCCCGCGTTTCGTTTCACGCGCAAGTTCTGGGAGTTCTATCTCAACTTTATCTTTCGCGGCAAAGAGCTGCAATTCGAGTTCGAGGTCGTTAAAAAACCATCCGGCGATTAACAGAGGTCAGTACCGCCTGCCGCAAGCGGGCGGGTCATCGATGTTGCATACACGCCCGAGACCTTAGGCGGTACTGACATCCGATGCTCTTCAAACTCTAAATTATGGATAACCTGTTCACACAACTTTTTCCGCTTCTCGTCATGGTCTTGATAATCCTCATTCCCGTCCTCTTCATCGCGCTTGTCGTGTGGCTGTTTATCAGGGCCAGGCGGCTGGCAGAAGAGCGTCGTCGCATGTTGCAGCAGACGGCGCAGATGATGGGCTGGACCTATCTTCCCTTCGCAGACTTTTCTATGATCCCGAACCTTGGAAGTTATTATCTCTTTTCGCAGGGCCACTCGAAGAAGATCGAAAACATGATGTACGGCGAGATAGATGGCGGGCGCGCAGCCGTCTTCGACTATTATTATGTGACGGGAAGCGGCAAGAATCGCAGCACGCACAATCAGACGGTCGTCTATTTTCAGTCGCGACAGCTACAACTCCCGCTCTTCTCTTTGCGTCCTGAGAACGTTTTCCATAAAGTGTTCGGCGCGTTCGGTTATCAGGACATAGATTTCGCCCAGCGGCCCGAATTCTCCAAAAGATATTTGCTGCGCGGACAGGACGAGCAAAATATTCGCCGGATTTTTAGCGACCGCGTGCTCGCTTTCTTCGAGACCAACCAAGAGCGCATCAGCACGGACGCGGGCGGCGATCAGGTCTTCTTTTACCAGGAGAATGTCCCCGTTGCCCCGCAGAATGTGCGCCAGTTCGTCGAGTGGGGCAGAGGGCTGTTACATCTTTTCAAGAATCCCTGGTAAGACTAAGCACGCACAGAGACACTCGCGCGCATCCACCTCGCAAACTTTTGCCATCTAAGCGATAGCTTTTATGTGGGGCAAAGACTCAAACAATCAAGAGCAGCATAGAGCGCGCATAGGGCTTGCGCTCTCGGGCGGCGCGGCGCGCGGCATCGCGCACGTCGGAGTCCTGCGCGTCCTACAGGAACACGATATTCCGATTGACTACATCGCGGGCACATCCGCCGGAGCGCTCGTCGGCGGCGCGCTCGCTTCGGGGATGTCGCTCGACGAGATCGAAGAGATCGGTCGAAATTTGCGCTGGCGCGATATGGGGCGCACCACTTTGTCGCGGTTGGGTGTGCAGTCCAACGCGCGTATGGAGGAGTACATCCGCGCACGCTTTCCCGTCACGCGTTTTGAAGAGCTAAAGATTCCGTTCGCGGCGGTCGCGACAGACCTGCGCGCGGGCTCTGCCGTTGTTCTTAGCGGCGAGGGCGATGTCGCCTTCGCCATTCGCGCCAGTTGTACTATTCCGGGCTGGTACGTGCCCGTGACGGACGAGCAGGGAAGACAACTGGTTGACGGCGGGCTGGTGGCCAACGTTCCGACCGCGGCGGCGCGCGCCCTGGGTGCTGATCTGGTAATCGCTGTCGATGTTAATTGCGAGGGAGCAAAATTCCTGGGCCCACCACAATCGGCCATCGGCGTCATGCTGCAATCCATGATGGTCGTCCAGCGAACCGCCGCCATGCATCAATGGCAGGACGCCGATCTGGTCATCATGCCGAAAGTGGGCCACATACGCTGGGACGAGATGACGCGCGCAGGCGATCTGATTAGCGCCGGTCGTCAGGCCGCGCTCTCGACCATCGAGAGAATCAAGCATCTTATAGAACTAGCTCAAGAGCGACCCTCCAAGTGGTATCAGTTTCGACGCCGCGCCGCCGAGCGCACAGAAGATAAACGCCGCTTCTCGCGCCTGCGCTGAGCCGCTTTCCTTAAAATCTCACAGGACTCGATCTCATTTCGCAGCATTTCAGAACACAGGTCTCAAGCCTTTGCCTCCGTGGTTCGTACGAAAGCGATGCAGGCGGTTGCGCTGCCGCGCCTTTGTTCAAACTTCGCGTCATGGCTTAAATGCTTCTCTGTACAAGCGTTGAGGGCAGGCGAGGGGAGCGGGTGAACAAGGTCTAACGACTGGCATAAACATTGCTAAACCAGAGGCGGGAGAAGCTCTAATCAACAAGATTCAGACACCATGGGAGTACAAGGCAATGAAAGAACTGGTGAATAGCTTCGCGCAACTGGCAGCCATCATCATGATCCTGTTGACGCTCGCCGTCTCGACCGCAGCCGTTTCGCAATGGGCAGGTGTTGACGGCTCTGCGAGCGCCGACCAGCTACAGCTCTCTTACGGCACAAGATAAAGAGAAGAATCCGACGCTCATTAGCCTTTTATCTAAGATACGAATCAAGAGGAAAGGCCGCCGAGCGATCAACACAAAAGCTTTCGTGCCGGACGCGTCGCAAGTTCGTAGAGGAGTGTTATGGCAATCGAAGTGACATCCATCAACGAACGGCCACGCAGACGCGTTGTCAAAAAGTTCGGTCGGGCAGTACGCCGTGGCGCAACTCTTGCGCAGGAACGCAAGAAAAGAATCATCTACTATTCAATCGCCGCCTCCTTGCTCACGACGCTCGGAGCGGCTCTTCTGTTTTTCATCTACTCTTACGTCACTTACTCGCGACTCGTCGATGCGCGTCTTGCCTCAGGCTATTTGACCAGTCGCGCAGGGATATACGCCGCGCCGCGTACACTTCGTGTGGGCCAAACGCTTTCGATGGACGGGCTGGTCGCACAGCTTCGCCGCGCAGGCTACATAGAGAGCAGTGCGAGCGATGTCTGGAGCGGAAGCTTTAACGTGCAGGCCCGCGCCGTCGAGATACACCCGCGACGCAATAGCGTGGGCGACGAGCGCTCCTTTGTTTTAGTCAGTTTCGACAAGCACGAGCGGATAGCGAATCTCTCGAACGAGATTGGCCCGCTTAGCTTTTATACTCTCGAACCTGAGCTACTGACCGTAGATGCTTCGATGAAGGGCGGCAAGAACGAGGCTCTCTCCTACCAGAGTATTCCGCCTGTGATGGCGCGCGCGATCCTCTCGATTGAGGATCATCGTTTCTTCGAGCACAGCGGGCTTGACCTCTTTGGCATTGGCCGCGCGCTGCTCAGAAACGCAGGCGACGAGCGTATGGGCCAGGGCGGCTCAACCATTACGCAGCAGCTAGTCAAAAATACATATCTCTCGCCGGAGCGAACCCTTCGACGAAAATTCGCCGAAGCGATGATCGCGTTTACGTTGGAGCGCCGTCTCTCGAAAGAGGATATTTTCGCGCTCTACTGTAACGAGGTTTATCTGGGCCAGCGTCAGTCAGTGGCCGTGCGCGGGATAGAACAGGCGGCGCACGTCTTCTTCGGCAAAGCGCTAAAGGAATTAGCTCTGGCGGAGTCGGCGACGATTGCCGGGATGATTCAGAGTCCGAGCCGTTACGCGCCGGATCGTCACAGGGAAGCGGCCACAGAAAGACGCAACATTGTTCTCGGCGCGATGGCACGCGACGGCGCGATCACAATTGAACAGGCCCAGGCGGCGGCGCGCGAGCCGCTGGCGGTTGCTCCTGCCAACAATCTTGACACGTCGGTTGCTCCTTACTTTATAGATTATGTTAACCGCGTGGTCGAATCGCGACTTGATGAGTCGAGCGAGACGGACGAGCGCACGCTTCGTATCTATACGACGATTGATCCTGACTTGCAGCAGCTCGCGGAAGCGGCAATCGAGCGACAGCTCAAAGGGCTGGATAAAATTTACAAGCGGCGCGGAGTGAGCCCGCAGGCGGCGCTCGTCGCGATGGATCCACGTACGGGCGATGTGCTGGCGATGGTCGGCGGGCGCAGCTACGCCGATACGCAGCTCAATCGCGCGAGCGATGCGCGCCGTCAACCCGGCTCTGTCTTTAAGCCCATCGTCTATGCGGCGGCGCTTGAGAGCGGACGCTCGCCGCTGGCCGTGTACACGGATGCGCCGCGCGAATTTATTTACGACCGCCGCACAAAGTATCGCCCGGCGAACTACGGCAATGCGTACTCTATGCGCGATGTAGTGATGCGTAACGCGCTCGTTAAATCACTCAACGTCGTGACGGTCGATGTCGCCATGCAGACGGGCTTGCAAAGGGTCGCTCAGCTTGCACAAAGCTTTGGCCTGCCAAAACCTGAGCCGTATCCTGCGCTGGCGTTGGGGACGACAGAAGCGACGCCGCTTGAGATGGCCGCTGCTTACACTGTCTTTGCCAACGCGGGAGTGCGCGCAGAGCCCAACGTCATCGCACGCGCCACGGATGCGAGCGGCACAGACGTGATCGGCCATGTCACACAGTCGCGACAGGTCATAACACCGGCTACGGCTTACATGCTAACGGACATGCTCGCGGACGTGATCGATCACGGCACTGCGCGCGCGGCGCGCGGCTCTGTCAAACGGACGGCGATTGCGGGCAAGACCGGCACATCGCGCGACGGTTGGTTCGTCGGCTATACGCCGAATCTGGTGGTCGCAGTGTGGATCGGCTTCGATGATAACAAGCAGTTGGGATTGACGGGTGCGGAGGCTGCGCTGCCTGCCTGGACGGATTTTGTCCGCGAGGCAGTCGAGCTGAGGCCGGAGTTGGGCGGCGAGGCATTTGAGAGGCCCGCAGGCATCACTGCCGTCGATATTGATCCTGAGACGGGCATGCGCGCAGGCGCTCTCTGCCCACAGCGCGAGCGCATAGCAATCACGCACGCCTTCATGCCGTCGCTTGAATGCCACGTGCACACGGAAGAGATTCCACTCACAGCATACGCAGGCGATGAGACAGAGTTTGACGATCCATCATCTGTCGCTGCGAGCGCGCAGGACACGCATCAATCTGCCGTCAACCGTCGCTCGCCGCCGCGCGCAGACACTTCTGTAACGATAGTCTTGCCAGCGCAGCGCACGACCGTCGACAGAAGCGTGCGCGGACGCTCCACTTTAATCAATGAGATGGGCGGCGCAGCGGCTTACAGAAGAGCCGATAGGGACAGCGCTCCATAAGCGAGATTATTGAAGTTCGCTTCCTGCTTTTACAAAATCCTGTACAATAATTTAGCGTTCGAGGATGACTTCGGCGATGGCATGTTCGCTGGTGTGCGACATGGAGAGATGGGCTGCGGTCGCGCCCGATTGTTCGTAAAGCTCGCGCACGCGGCCACGAAAAGTGAGCAGCGGCGCTCCGCCTTCCAGAGAGGTGATCTCTACGTCCTGCCACGCGACGCCGCCCGCCCAGCCAGTCCTGAGCGCCTTGAGCGCTGCTTCCTTGGCGGCAAAACGCGCGGCGTAATGCTGCGCCGCGACCACGCCTCGGCTCTCGCAGTAGGCGCGCTCAGCTAATGTATAAACGCGCTCGGCGAAGCGTGGCGTGCGAAGCAATACTTCACGCACGCGGGCCACTTCAATAATGTCTATACCGATAGAGATGATCACAACAGACGATAGAGAACTGCAAAGCGCCGGATTTCTATGGCGCGAGAAACAGGGTGTGCGCGCTCTACATTGCGCGCCGCTGCTGGAAGACGGTTTCGCAAACGGTTTTTTAACACGTCTCGGAGGCACTAGCCCTATGCCGGAAGACTCTCTTAATCTGGTTGGCTTTGATGACGACACCTCCGAGAACATCTACGAAAATCGCCGCCGCTTTCTCAAACTCTTCGACGGAGAATGGTCACTCGCGGCGGGCTGGCAGGTGCACGGTACGGATGTGCGCTTGGTGCGCGACGAAATGGACGCGCGTGGGCCAACGGGTGCGCGCGGCGAGACAGAGTATTGCGACGCGCTCATCACGGATGCGCCACGTGTGCTGATCGGCGTCAAGACAGCCGATTGCGTGCCCATACTTTTAGGTGATGCGCGCACGCTTGCTGTCGCCGCTATTCATGCCGGATGGCGCGGGACGCTCGCGCTCATCGTAGCCAAAACGATTGAACGCATGCGCGAGCAATACGGCACACGCGCCGTGGACATACGCGCTGCCATTGGCCCGGCGGCGCGCGGCTGCTGCTACGAAGTCGGCGCGGAAGTCATAGAAGCTTTCACGAAAAGCTTTCCCGGCGGCGACGAGTTGCTGACCGAGACCCGCGCGGGCCATGCACTGATCGATCTTCAAAGAGCCAATCGCCAACAGCTCATCGCAGCGGGCGTATCACAGGAGCGCATACACGTCGCGCCGCTCTGCACCATGTGCCGTACAGACCTCTTCTTCTCCTACCGCCGCGAAAAGAGCCAACAGGGTCGCGTCGGTCGCCTCATGTCAGTGATCGGAAGAGGTCAGAGGTTAGAAGCCAGAAGTCAGTGAAACGCTTTTACTAATCTCTAACCTCTGGCCTCTTCATTTTCTTCTTCCACCGAAGATTTGACCGTTGATGCGCTTGACCGATTCGTTCGCGCCGACGACGCCGATGGGCATGTTGATCTCGCGCGTCTCGGGCTGGAAACAGGTGTCGTCCGTGCAACTCTGATAGCGCAGGCGCGCACGCAATTCGGTTACGCCCGCATCGAAATTGGCCGGGATAGTCACGTTAAAACGCAACACGGCGCGGCCCTCATAGACGGCCAGTTGCTCTTTTGAAAAAGGGAAGCTGCGCAGACTTGCGCGCGGATAATTGATTGGACTGACGCGCACGCCGCCCGGCGCTTCTATTTTGAGTACGGTCGGGATGGCGTACTTGCCCAGAGGCTTGTTGCCGTTGACATGATAGCCCGACGGAATGTCTATGACGACGGCCGCTTGAATCGTACGTCCACGCTGCGCCTTATCCGCTGCGAAGAAACCGTTGATGCCGATGTTGGCCTGCGCCGGAATCGGAGGCGTCGGGTTCGCATAAAAATTTACAGGGATCAGCAGAAGCGTTGCCGCTAAGATAGAGAGCAGCGCTCGTCTGGTAATACTTTCACGTCTCATCACGAATCGTTCTTTCCACATGGTCTAGAATTTTTGTTTCAGCGGATTGTAATGCCTGCGAGCGGAATCCGAAACTGTCCGGCGTTTCCTGTCTGTAAAATGGTTGTAAAAGATGGCTCACAGAAGGCAGAGGTTCATTCCGGCAGTTCTTAACCACTCGTCAACTCGACCGACGAAGCGCCTGCCAGAAGCGTGTTCGCGGTGCGACGCGCCGCCAGTTGCCCGCACGCGGCGTAGATGTCTCGACCGCGCGGACGCCGCACGTAGGCTTGCACGCCCTTCGATTCAAGAATCGCTTTGAAGCTTTCGACTCTCTCGGGCGAAGATGGACGATAGGCGAGCGGCTCTGCCGGATTGTGCGGAATCAGATTGACCTTCGCGCGCAGATTGTGACGATTCAGTAGATTCGCCAACTGCCGCGCCTGGCTCTCCGAATCGTTCACCTTGTCCAGCATCACGTACTCGAAGGTAAAACGCTCGCCCGGTTTGAGCGAACGCTCGAACTCTTTGCAGGCCGCCATCAACTCTTCGAGCGGCCACTTTTTGTTGATCGGCATCAACACATCGCGCAGCTCGTTTGTCGGCGCGGCCAGCGAGATCGCCAGATGCGGTCGGTCAGCCACAGTCGCCAACTCGCGTATGCGCGGCACAATTCCGGCGGTTGAGACCGTGACGCGGTTGGGCACGATGTAGAGTCCTTTGGGGTCGGCCATAATGCGCAGCGCTTTCATCAAAGGCTCGAAAGCGAGGAAAGGCTCGCCCGCTCCCATCGCCACCAGATTCGTCCCGCGCGGCGTGCGCACGCCCTCGCCGTACGCGTCATTAAGAGCGATGATGATCTGCTCGACGATCTCGCCCGCCGTCAATGTCCTGAGCAGTCCGAGCCTGGCCGTCAAACAGAAGTCGCATTGCAGCGGACAGCCCGACTGTGAAGAAAAACAGATCGTGTCCCGTCGCTCTTCGGGAATAAAGACCGTCTCTACGGGCAGGTTGTCTTCGGTCTTCAGCAGATAACGGCGCGTGCCGTCCTCAGATAGATAACGCTGCTCGACCTTGAGCGTCGAAACAGCGGCCCGCTCAGACAACTGAGAGCGAAACTCTTTAGGCAAGTCCGTCATCTCGTCGAATGAGCGCAAACGCCTGCCATGCGCCGCCGCGAAGATTTGCGCTGCGCGATACGACGGCTCGTTCATCTCCGAGACCAGCGAGGTCAATTCCGCCTGCGTGAGCCCCGTCAAATGTATCCTCTTATCCATTGTGCCTCTATTTTAACATCGCGCTGGCCGATCACACAGTTATGATGCACTATGATTAATCTCTGAGAGCAAATTTCAATTGAGTGTATGGTGAGATGCAGCTCACCACAGAGACACAGAGAGCACAGAGATTACACAGAGACTTGAAATTATTTCTCTGTGCTTCCTCCGTGTCCTCTGTGCCTGCGGTGGTGAGCCACTACGTTCCTTACATTGATGCAATCGTTGGACATCTAAGTATCAATCTCAATCCACACGATAGGTTTCGCACGCGTGGTGCTGAAACTTTTCATCTGACTATCACGTATCCCGGTCGAACCCTCGTTAGTAGCAATGCCTTCATCCACAAGGAGTGTTCAAGAAATGAGACGATTATTCACGGTATGGTTCTGCCTACAGATGATGTTGTTGCTGCTGTCGCTGTGCGCAGGACTCAGTTTTAATCCAAAAGTTCTGGCGCAGGCAAAGCCGGAGACGGTTGTCGGCACGTGGATTGGTCGCGCGCATTATAATGATGAAAGCAAGCCTATGGCGGCGCGGTTCGAGATCGACAAGCAGAACAGGCTCTTGCTCTTTTACTACAGCCCGGACATGAAGATTCATGGGATGGGCCCATTCTCTTTGAAGACGGAGGGCAGTGAATATAAGAATCCTTACTTTAACTTTCGCCTCTCGCCGGACGAGAAGAGCCTGACAGGGACGATGTCTTTTGACGGACACGATCTGCGCCTGGAGCTTGAGCGCGGCGCATTGCCCGCCGCGCCCACGTCGCAACCTTTAGGTGGTCGCATCGCTAAATCAGCATGGACTTTTAAAACCGGTGATGCCATCTGGTCTTCACCGGCACTGGCTGGCAACACCATCTACTTCGGAAACAGTGGCGGGAATATCTATGCCTTGAATGCCAGATCGGGCAAGCTGGACTGGCAGTACAAGACGGGTGGCCGCGTCATGGGATGCCCGACCGTTGACGGCGCAAATCTCTACGCGCTTTCAGACGATGGGAATCTGTATAAGCTGGAGGCGAAGTCCGGCAAGCTCGTCTGGAAATTCGATACACGTGGCGGCGCGCTTACACGCGATCTTCCTGGGCCAAAGTCCGAGACCTATGACTATCTGGCGTCTGCCGCCACAGTGCACGGCGGCACTGTCTATATCGGCAGCGCGGACAAAAAACTCTATGCCGTCGATGCCGAGACGGGGCGCGAGAAATGGAATTTCGAGACGAAGGGCATCGTCCGTTCGACGCCTGCCGTTGCCGATGGGCTAGTCTATATCGGCAGCTATGACAATCACGTTTATGCCGTCGATGCAGGGACGGGAACGCTTAAATGGAAATTCGATACGCTTCAACCCGTGGTCTCATCGCCGCTCGTCGCGAATGGTACTGTGTATATTGGCAGCCGCAGCTCGGATTTGTTCGCACTGGACGCTGCAACGGGCAAGGTCAAATGGAAGTATTTCTATTGGTCTTCGTGGGTTGAATCAAGCGCACGGCTGCACAAAGGCATTTTGTACGTAGGCTCTTCCGATTATCAACAACTTTTCGCGATTGATGCCGCCACGGGCAAGCGTATATGGAATACGAGCACTGAGGGATCGTCATGGTCTACTCCGGCTGTGACAGACAAGATGGTTTACATAGGCGTCGTCGGCGTGACTCCTTACTTTATAGAACATCACGGCGGATTCCTCGCCGTCGACCGCGCCAGGGGCAATATCCTCTGGCGCTTTCCCATGAGCGCCATCCCCGGCGTCGTCGATTACGGTGTGGCTTCATCACCTGCCGTGGATGATAAAATGGTTTTCTTCGGCGGACTCGACGGGACGTTCTATGCCTTCAGTACGGAGGGTTGATCTTCGCCCTGAGCGTCCTCCGTCCGAAACTATTTCCATAACGCACCGCTTCATGCTTATATAAGGCGCGAGCGCGCGGGCCACGTGCGCTCGCATCTCAAGTTTTAAAGCGAATCAGTTAAAGCTCGACGAAAGCAGAAACGATTTTAAGGAGGCAGCAATGACGAAAAAGACGGCCAAACGAAAAAGCACTGCCGGAAAGTCGAAGAAAAACATAGAAGCTCCAACAGAGAGTTCCTTTGCCGCTGCTGTCTGGACAGGGAAGATAACCAGGCTGCGTGTCTATGATAAGCAGACCTCAAACGGCAAGGTCTTCGCTTACAAAGCGCCGGGTAATAATGCGGACTACGTGGGCCACAGCGATGACCCGAACATTGTCCACGCGCTCTTTCTGGCGCGCGACAATGGACGAACCGTCATGGGTTATACGGACGCCAACTACAGAATAGGGTGGCTCGATTATTAAGCTGGACACGTGCGGGTCGAAGCTGTTCTTCGCACAGACGCCTTTTATCCGACCAGCGTGATTGATGGCGCACACGCGCTCAAAATCTGTTGGGCCTTCATAGGTGAAGGGCCAGCAGATTTTTGAGCGCGTACATCGCGCCGGTGTTCAAGGACACGCAGTTCATAACACACAAGCGCTATGAATCAATATGGCGCATCCGTTAAATCATTCCTCTAATCCATCTCCCGCAGCTCTGCGCTGGGCGGCAGATTCCGTGGGAGCGGGCGCTCTTATCCGTGCCGTCTCGCCACTGGCGGGAGCTACCTCCTCGGTTCTGCACAGTATCGAAGTCAACTATCAAGGGCGTATTGTTAAGACAGTGCTGCGTCAATTCGTCGACGCCGCGTGGCTCACACTTGAGCCTGACCTGGCGAGGCATGAGGCCGCGAGTCTTAATGCTGCTGCATCGGCCAACGTGCCTATGCCCACGCTGATCGCTTATGACGAGAAGGGCGACGAGTGCGGAGCGCCCTCGACTTTAGTGACACTTCTTCCGGGCGCGGTCGATTTGAAGCCCGCGGATTTTGATCGCTGGCTGCACGCAATGGCCGCCGCGCTCGTCCGCATACATACAGTCGAGGCCGTTGATTTTCCCTGGCAGTACTTTCCCTATAACGATATTGCGCAACTTCAAGTACCGGGCTGGTCGGCTTTTCCAGAGCACTGGGCGAAGGCGATTGAGATTGTCCAAGGGCCGCGACCGCTCGCACGCGAATGCTTTATTCATCGTGATTACCATCCGAACAATGTGTTGTGGCAAGGCTCACAGGTCAGCGGCATAATCGATTGGGTCAACGCCTGTCGCGGCGCGCCCGGCATAGATGTGGGCTGGTGCAGGCAGAACCTTGCCGGGCTATACGGCGTAAAGGCAGCGGATCGTTTTCTTGAGGCTTACAGCGCCGAAGCCGCATCGGACTTTGAGTATCATCCTTTCTGGGATTTGATAACCCTGATAGAGCTTTTGCCAGGGCCACCAGGTATCTATCCAGGCTGGCCCGCATTCGGAATCAATCATCTGAATGAAGAACTGGTCAGGGCGCGCGTCGATGATTACCTGAGAGGCTTGATCGAAAAATTTTAGACTTCGCTCGACGATTGCTCGTCGGCTCGGTCTGGAACGCGCCATAAACCTGCGTGCGGTTAGTTAGTCAGAGAGAATATGTTGATCGTTTTATTATCGTCGCTGGTGATCGTCTCGGCACTGCTTCATCTGAGGGCGGAGTTTCGTGGGCCAAGACGAAACATCTACTTGTTCAAGCCGCTGACGATGGTCTTGATTATCCTGATCGCTTTCGAGACCAAGCATGCTGTTTCATCTTTCTATAAATACGCGATTCTCGGCGGGCTGCTCTTTTCTCTGGCGGGCGACATCTTCCTGATGCTGCCCACGGACAGGTTCATCGCGGGGCTCGTCAGTTTTCTGTTGGCCCATCTCTTCTACATCGCGGCGTTTACGTTTGCGGGTACTCACGCCCCCAATTTTCTCTATGCGATTCCATTTCTAGTTTACGGCGCGGTCATGCTGCGCGTACTGCTGCCGGGGCTGGCAAGCATGAAAGCGCCCGTGATTGTTTACATGCTGGTAATCATAGTGATGGCGTGGCAGGCTTTGAACAGTTGGGCCGGGACGGCAGAGCAGGGAAGCGTGCTCGCCTTTGCAGGAGCATTGTTGTTCGTTGCGTCTGACTCCCTGCTCGCCGTCAATCGTTTCAAGAAAAAGTTTCGAGGCGCGCAAGCCTATATCATGAGCACCTATTTTATGGCCCAATGGCTCATCGCGCTCTCGACCTAGTTTATCTTGATGATGGCATTATTAATCGTGGCATTCGTATTCCACAGCGAAGTGTCGACCAGCAACGGATAGGTCGGCGTTCCGGCAGTGCTCGTGTAAAAGAGCGCGCCGTTTTTGTAGTACTTGACGACACCCGCGACGACCGCGATGCGGAAGACATCTCCAGTCACATAACCTATCTCTGTCTTATAGACGGCGTGCTCCTGCACGCTGGCGATACTGTTACTGCTAAGCTTGATCGAAAAAGCGATCTCCGTAGCAGAAGTGCCGGGATTACCGTTGCTGAGACCTATAAATCGCTGCGTCGTTGTTTCGGAGGCCGTGAACTCTACGTATCCGTCGCCGGAAGCTATCGTTTGTTGAGAGACTGCGCCAGCATCGTCGCAGCCGCTGCATCCGCCTGTCTTTTTCAAGCTGGTGCCTGTAAGCGTGCTATTGACGATGCTCGTCCACACGACATTCTGGGGCGAGTTTCCTGCTATCGCCGCTTCGATTGCGTTCTGATCCGCTCCTATATCCTTCCCGTCGCTCGCCCCGTTTTTGTAAGGGCTGGTACTTGAGAGCCTGTAGTTTCCGCCAGCGCGGTTAACAAAACCGACGGCGTTCCAGTCTGTAGCGACAAAGGTCTCACCCGACGGATACTTCGCCAGAAGGGCCGAGTCGCTGATTACCTGATTCGGTTCTCGGCTGGTTGGCAGGTCGGAATTATTGACGATCACATTCTTGCGGTAATAGTACGGGCTAAGATAGTTCGTCAGAGCTTGCGAGCCCTCAAGCGTCCCCTCGCCGCGCTTCTCTATGCCGTAGGGCTGGCGCTCTACGATATTGTCGCGAAAGGTGAAGCGCGGACTGATGCCGCCGTTAACGGAAACAATTTCGTACGCGCTTTCCGTCGTGGTGTGAATGATCTGAACGTCGCTGGGCCCATTATAAATATCAAAAGTAACACCATTGGGCGCTCCTGCTGTGCCCCAGCTCGGCGTGCCTATGTCATAGGCCAGCAGATTCTCGACCTTGATGTGGTTAGCAGGCAGAAGTGCTCCCGTTTCCAGAGCGTTGATGACGAGGACTCCGCCAGCGTGCCGCACAATGTTGTTGGTGATCGTCACATGCTCCGTAACGCACCAGGTACAGAGCACGTCCGTGGTCACGCTTCTTCCGGTTGATTTGAGCACAATGGCATGCCCGCTTTGACCCGAACCGTCGCCCGTGAAACCTGCATCCCAGCAATTCTCAAAAATATTGCCCGTGATGAGTACGCGGCGAGAACTCTTTGACTCAAAGAGATTTTTGACGCGATGGTTAGGAATACTATCGGCGTCCCTCCATGAAGTCGGTTTGTAAAAATGATTACGGCTGACCTCAATATCCTGCGGAACCAGACCCTGTATGGTCGGCGTCGTGCCACCAAAATTCAAGTTCTCCGCAGCCGCTTCCAGATAGTTGTTGGAAATCTTAAAGGGGCCGTCCGCGCTCCAACCGTTAAGGGCCTGCGAGTCGTAAGAATCATGGAAGTTGGAGACATAAGAGTCTATGACCGCGTACCAGTTTCCGTTGAGCACGACCCCGCGCCGAAAATTACCATTGTCATTGCCGTGGATAAAGCATCTATCAATCGTAATGTAAGAGGTCAGGTCGCTCCTGTTTGCGGCGCTATTGTCATAGCTGTCCTGTCTGGGCTCTACCATGTTGATAAGGTTAGTAATAGTCGTCGGCACTCCCACATCAAGGCCCACGAGACGGTAATGATTGGCCCTTGGGTTGATGGTGATAACGGCTGTCGCCGCTGACTGAGCACGTAGTTTGGGCATCTGTGCAAGGTGCGTTGAGGTGCTGCTGCCGTCGACTCGCGTTCCTGGAGGAATAGAGCCTGTGCTGTCGAAGGCAGTGCTGGCAGACCGTATAACAATCCACAGACCATTGGGATTAGGTTTCTCGGGCAGATTGTAATTACCGCTATAGGTCGTCCCCGGCGTGAGCAGAATCGTATCGCCCGGATTGGCGCTATTGATTGCGGCCTGAAGCTCGCCATTGTAGGGGGGCAGCGCGACGTTAATAGTCGCTCCCGTCATGGTCGGGTACGTCGTATTGATAAAGACTTGCGGAAGATCAGGATCAGTGGACACGCCGCCGGAGGCCGAACTGATGACGACGTTGTTAAGGGTAGCACTCGTGTTCACGAGCGCGGTATCGACCAGCAGCGGATAGGTCGGCGTTCCGGCAGTGCTCGTGTAAAAGAGCGCACCGTTTTTGTAGTACTTGACGACACCCGCGACGACCGCGATGCGAAAGATGTCTCCGGGCGCGTATGCGACTTCGGTCTTATAGACGGCGTGTTCCTGCACGCTGGCTTTAACGCTATTGCTTAATAAAATGGCAAAGGCTATCTCCGTGGCGGTTGTGCCCGGATTGCCGTTACTCAGACCTATGTAACGCTGTGTAGTAGTCTCAGAGGCCGTAAACTCTACGTATCCATCGCCGGAAGTAATCGTCTGTTGAGAGACCGCGCCTGAATCAGCACAGGTGTTACAGCCACCGGTCTTTTGCAGGCTATTGCCGGTGGCAGTTGCGTTGACCGTGCTCGTCCACACGACATTCTGTGTCGATTGCGCAAACGCCGTGCGTGTCTGTTGTGAGAAAGTGAAGATGCAAAGAAAAGTCAGAGAGATGGAGAATATTCTCAGTTTCATGAGGCCCTCTATAGTGAAGTATGAGTCAACGATTGCTACCGATGTCTGTAGAAATGAAGACTTAATCCGAAGTTTCCCGTCAGGGTGGGGGCGACTGACAGGTGTGGAAGAGATCAGCGAGTAGGTGGTCTCTCAATCTGGTTTTGTGAAACGCATTAACAGTAATCCCTCCTTGACTAAAGTGTCAATAAAAACTCGTCCGTATAAACCTGCGATGTGATATACGAAAGATGATTGAGGATCAAAAAGGGCTTTGATACATAGGGTCTGCTGTTTAATAATCCGCTGTGCGCCGAGGGCGCGACCGCAAGGCTTAAGGATCGAGCGGGAAATTTATCTGACTGCGAGATTAAAAAGATGACCTCCGTAGATACGAGCGCAGATTCGACCGATGCGGTTTTGATGCCGGAGCTTGACGGCTATCGCGCGCAGTTCGAGGCGCTCAAAAGTGAGACGGCGGAACTGCTGGACGGATTGACTGAAGCGCAGTTTAACTGGCGCGCGAGCCCAGGCCGCTGGTCTATTGCGGAGTGCCTAGTTCATCTTAACGTGACGGCGAGACTTTATCTTCCGCTGATAGAGAAGTCGATTAAAGAGGCGCGCTCGCGGCAACTGTTCGGCGAAGGCCCATTCCGGCATGGCTTTCTCATCAACTGGCTGATACGCACGACAGAGCCGCCGCCGAAGTTGAAGACAAAGTCGCCAAAGATTTTCGTGCCGCCGCCAGACCAGCCGCTCGAAACGGTGGCGACAGATTTTATGTCGCTACAGGATCAATTCCTGGCGCGAATCCAGGAGTCAAACGGCCTGCATCTCTCGCGCATCAAGGTCGTATCGCCCGTCAGCAGATTCCTCAGGATGAGCCTCGGCCAATCCTTCGCCTTTCTCGCCGCACACGAACGCCGTCACCTCTGGCAGGCAAGAGAAGCAAAAATAGGGATGAGGGCGGCAGTGTGAGGGATGAAAGGAATGCTGATTCAAGTTGAATCCTTTCTTATTCATCCCTCATCCCTCATCCTTCATCCCTTCGTTTCCTTCTGTGTCTAAAATCGTGATGTTTGGGCCGACGCCGTCTAGAGTGCGCAGGGCAGGCTCTATCTGTTCGCGGTCGCCGACGACGAGGATCGCCATCTTCGCAGGGTCAAGATAGCGACGCGCTGCCTGTTCGACCTCTTCGCGGCTGACGCTGCTCACCTGCGTGATGTAATGATTGAAATAATCGTCCGGCAGATCGTAGAGCACGACATCGGCGAGGCGATTGGCGATATGTTCGGGCGTCTCGAAGCTGCGTGGAAAGCCGCGAATGATCGCCTGTTTGGAGAATTCCAGCTCGGCGGGCGTAACCGGGCGCTCGCCGCGTATGCCGCGCAGCTCCTTTAATATCTCCTCAATTGATTCTTTCGTGACGGCTGTCTGGACGCTCGTGCTGGCGGCAAACGGCCCAGGCCCGCGCCTGTAGTCGAAGAACGTGCGCGCCCCGTAGGTGTAGCCCTTATCTTCGCGCAGATTCAGATTGAGACGCGAAGTAAACTGCCCGCCCAGCATCGTGTTCATGACCATGAGCGGGAAATAATCCGGCGTCGAGCGCGTTGGGCCCACCTGACCGATCACAATCACGGACTGTGCAGCGCCCGGCTTATCCACCAGATAGAGCTTCGCTTCAGTGCGCTCGGGTGGCTCAATAATGCTGGTGTCGGATACCTGTGCGCTCTCCCAGCCTGAGAAAGCGCGCTCAAGCTGCCCGACTAGCGTATCGGCGCGCACATCACCGACGACGATCAGCGTCGCGTTGTTCGGGCGATAGTGCGTTTCGTAAAAACTCCTGATGTCGCTATTCGCAACGGCGCGCACGCTCTCTTCATCGCCGATGATCGGATGGCCGTATGGATGCTCGCGACCGTAGAGCAAGGAGGCAAAGACCACCCCGGCAATGTCCTGCGCATTATCGCGGCGCTGCATAATGGCTGTGAGCCGCGTGTTGCGTTGCAGCTCAAGCTCGCTCTCCGGAAACGTCGGATTGGTCAGCACATCCGTAAAGATTTCGAGCGAGCGATCAAGATGACGTGCCACGCTAAGAAGACTGACGCCGCTCAAATCCCAATCAGCGCCCGTGCCCAGACGCGCGCCGATGGCCGCCAACTCATTAGAAATATCTAGCGCCGAGCGACTCTGTGTGCCTTCGTCAAGGAGCGCGGCGGTGATGCTCGCCAACCCTGCGCGCGCACGCGGGTCTGCCGCCGCGCCCGTTCGCAAGACCATATTGAGGGTCACGACCGGCAACTCTTGAGTCTCTACGATCACGACATCCAGCCCGCTTGAGAGCGTGCGTCGCTGGATCAACGGCAGCTCGAAACGCGGATCGGGCTTGACGGGGGGAAGCTGGTACAATCCGCCGAGTTGCTCTTTCTGCTCATGCTGTTCATGAGCGCCCGCGTGCGCTGCGGTCGCGGGCGGCGTTGCGCCGGCAGGAGTCGTCGCGGCCTCTTCGGCTTTCGTCGGTTGACGCGCGCCCGCTGCGCGATCCACAGGCGACGTCCCTCCTGTAGAAGTTGGCCCACCAGCGCCTCCGGCTGTCTGGGCCGTAGCGCTCTGTGTGCCGGGAATGGGAACAGCGGCAGCGGTCTGTTGCGCGGTGGCGGTTTGCTGCGCGGGCGGTTGAATGGCGCTTGCAGGCCCTGCGGGCGCAGGCGCTCCGGCAATCTCTTTGGCGCGCGCGCCCGGCTTGACGCCTAGCACCAGACGTTTGTCCGTCAAATATCTGCTGGCAGCGCGGCTTACCTCTTCCGCGGTGACGCTACGGTATCGCGCCAGGTCTTGATGAAAATATCCAGGGTCATTAAGAAAGACCGCGTACTGGTTCAACTGGTCGCTGCGGCCTCCGAAGCCGCCGACGGTTTGAAGACTGTAGATGAAAGATGATTCGCGCGCATTATAGGCACGCTCCATCTCTTCTGCGGTCGGCGGCGCGTCGCGCTTAATTTTTTCCAGTTGCTCGTCGATGGCCTCTTCTAATTCTTCCAAACTTTTGCCAGGCTTGGCCGTCGCCACGATCTGAAACTGTCCGGCGATCTCGCGCGAGTTGTTAAAGGCCGTCACGTCCTGCGCGATCTGCTGTTCATACACTAGAGCTTTGTAAAGCCGCGAGCCCTTGCCGCCCGCCAGTATGGTCGAGAGTGTATCGAGCGCCGCGTCCCCTTCGGCCCAGGCGGGCACAGCATGCCATGACAGATAAATACGCGGCAGCGAGACGCGATCCTCCATAGTAATTCTCAGCTCGCGCTCAATCGCGGGCTGGGGCGCGACCACCGCGTCAATCGCAGGCCCGCGCCTGATTGGCCCAAAGTATTTTTCGATGAGCGCGCGCGCTTCCCTTGGATTGAAATCTCCGGCGATGACCAGACTCGCATTGTTGGGCGTGTAGAAGCGTCGAAAGAAGTCCGAAATATCTTCGAGCGATGCGGCGTCCAAATCTTCCAGCGAGCCGATGGTCAGCCATTGATAAGGGTGCTCCGGCGGATACATCCCCCTGGCGATCTGCTCGCTGACGAGACCATAAGGACGATTGTCGTAGTTCTGCCGCTTCTCGTTCTTGACGACATCGCGCTGGTTAGTGAGCTTCTCTTCTGTGAGCGCATCCAGCAGGTAGCCCATACGGTCTGATTCGAGCCAGAGCGCCAGCTCCAGAAAGTTCGACGGCACGACCTCCCAGTAGTTCGTGCGGTCGCTATTGGTCGAGCCGTTGAGTGTCCCGCCCGCTTCCTGCAAGGGCACAAAAAAATCGTTGTCGTAATGCTTAGAGCCCTGAAACATCATGTGCTCGAAGAGATGCGCGAAGCCCGTTCGCCCGCGCACTTCGTTCTTCGAGCCGACGTGATACCAGATATTAACGGCCACGATGGGCGTCGAATGATCTTCATGCAGGATAACGCGCAGACCGTTATCGAGTAAGGTGTCTGTGAAATTGATCGGTGGCAGCACTTCTTTCGGTGTAGGGAAAGCGTCGCTCGCAGTGAACAAATAGAATTAAGAATGCGAATCAAAAAAGATGGCGCGCTCTCCCGTCTCCTCAAACATGAATTTTTCGTGATTCAATCTGAAAATCATTCTAACGTGCGCTCATGAGGCCACGCAACGTTTGCCCGCGCGCCCGCAGAATTGTTAGAATCCGCTCTCGATAAAGAAACTAAAAGCAGCATGACACTCGCAACTGATTTTATCGTCGTCGGCAGCGGCATCGCAGGATTGCGCGCTGCCGTAGAGCTGGCGCAGACGGGCGCGCGCGTTACCGTGCTTACCAAAGACCGGACGGACGAATCCAACACCGAATATGCGCAGGGCGGCATCGCCGTCGCTCTCTCGGAAGATGACGAGGTAGCGCTGCACGAAGAGGACACGATGCGCGCCGGAGCGGGATTGTGTGACGAAGAGGCCGTCGCCGTGATGGTCGAGGATGGGCCCGCGCTGATTCAGGAGCTGATCGAGTGGGGGACGGAGTTTGACAGAGAGGGCGGTCGTCTGGCCTTTACGCGCGAAGCTGCGCATTCACGCCGCCGCATCCTGCACGCGCACGGCGATTCGACAGGCAAAGAGATCGTGCGCGCGTTGATTGCGCGCGCGCGCATCGAGCGAGACATCTCTTTCGTCGCGCACGCGGCGACAGAGTCTCTGCTGGTCGCGGACGGGCGCTGCTGCGGCGTGCGCTATCTTGATCCGCTGGTGCGCGCACCGCGCGAGTTGTTGGCGCGCGCCGTCGTGCTCGCCTCGGGCGGGGCGGGCCAGGTTTTTCTGCACACGACGAACCCGAGCGTGGCGACAGGCGACGGCATGGCGATGGCCTTTATGGCGGGCGCGGAACTGGCTGATATGGAGTTTGTTCAGTTTCATCCGACGGCCCTGAACATAGAGGGAGCGCCCAGGTTTCTTCTCTCCGAAGCGATGCGCGGCGAAGGCGGAGTGCTGAGAAACGCGCAGGGCAGACGTTTTATGTCACGCTATCACGAGCGCGCAGAGCTTGCGCCGCGCGACATCGTCAGCCGCGCGATCATCGCCGAGATGGAGCGCACCGCAACGCGTGCGGTCTATCTGGATATGACAGCGCTCGACGCGCGTTATCTGAGAGGACGCTTTCCGAAGATTTATGAAACATGCCTGCGTTACGGCTTAGACCTGACTGCGGATTTGCTGCCCGTTTCACCCGCCGCGCATTACTGCATGGGCGGCGTTCGCACGGATTTGGACGGGCGCGCGAGCTTGCCTGGGCTTTATGCCGCTGGCGAGGTGGCCTGCACGGGCGTCCACGGCGCGAATCGCCTCGCATCAAATTCGCTGCTGGAAGGGCTGGTCTTCGGCGCGCGAGCGGGCCGCGCCGCCGGGCTGGATCACTCAAGGGAAGTTGCGCGCGTGCATATCGATGGAGCAGAGGCGGGCGCGATCGTTGAAACGAACACTCTGGCGGAGACAGAGCGAAGGCGCGGGACGATTGCGCTCTCTGTGCGAAAGCGCGTCAGGCGATTGATGTGGGAGCGCGTCGGCATCCTTCGCGCAAAGGATTCCATCGGTCGCGCGCTTTTCGAGTTTGAGCAGATCGCGCGCGCGCCGCTCTCTCTGGCCTCGCGTAATTTTCTGACGGTCGCGACGATCATCGCACGCTCCGCGCTGTGGCGTGAAGAATCCCGTGGCGCGCACTTTCGTCTTGATTTCCCTGCGACCGACGACGAGCACTGGCGCGCGCATTCGATCATCAGCGCACAGGCAGGCATCTCTGCAAGTGAGAAGATAGACAGTCAGAAAGTAGAGGTTAGAGGTTGAGGTCAGAGGCTGGAAAAAGCGCAGAAGTTTTTACTGAGCTCTAGCCTCTGACCTCTGACCTCTGGAAAAAAATGGCGAAATATAAAAAGCTGCACGCCTGGGATGTTAACACGCGCGAGGCAATCGAGATTCAGAAGAGCTTGCGCGATAATGTGGTTCTCGCGCCGCTTGAGCGGCCCATCGAAACGATTGCCGGAACGGACATCTCTTTTAATAAATTTTCGACGACCATGTACGCTGGCATCGTCGTGCTGCGGCTGCCCTCGCTCGAAGTGATTGAAGAGGTTGGGGTGGTCAGCGAGACGCGCTTTCCTTACGTGCCGGGCCTGCTCTCTTTTCGCGAGACGCCGTCGGTGCTGGAAGCCTGGGCCAAGCTAAAGACGGAGCCGGACGCTGTGATGTTCGACGGGCATGGGTTGGCCCACCCGCGCCGCGCAGGCATCGCCTGTCACGTAGGCTTGTTGATTGAGCGTCCGACACTCGGCTGTGCCAAATCCGTGCTCGTAGGAAAGTATGAAGAGCCTGGAGCAGAGCGCGGCTCTTGGTCTCCGCTGGTCGATAAAGGAGAAACGGTGGGCGCAGCCGTTCGCACCAAAGACCGTGTGCAGCCGATCTTCGTTTCGCCTGGCCACCTGATCGATCTCAAGAGCGCCATAGACCTCACGCTCGCATGCGACGGAGGTTATCGGCAGCCTGAGCCGACGCGCCTCGCGCATCATCTGGTTAATGCGCTTCGTCGCGGAGAACGCGCCCCCTCATAAAATAATCGCTCAATCAAAAAAGAAGGGATGAGACTTTGGTCTCATCCCTTCTCTTTTATTACCTATCGTTCTTCTT
>Ga0190273_10000229_pt1 | contig 26538 bp, 20 predicted proteins | sample Popmic504IS_FD_134513 | JGI IMG/M metagenome (GOLD analysis project Ga0190273, IMG submission 134513) | Populus adjacent soil microbial communities from riparian zone of Shoshone River, Wyoming, USA - 504 IS | ecosystem: Environmental > Terrestrial > Soil > Riparian zone > Trees stand | place... | reverse complement strand
GTGGCGTTGCCACAGGCTATTACATTTCGCCCTTTCAGGGTTTAATGTAGTGACCGGCGGTTAAAGAATCAATCATCTGTCATCGGCCATGCATGGGAGGACGCTCAGTTTCTGATTAAGGCCTTTGCGCGCCGTTGGGTTTATCGGGGATCAGGTCGCCTGTGAACAGCTCGACGATTCCCTTGGCTGTGCCGACGACGGGGGTAAGGTCTAGGCCGACGTGAACCGCGCCGCGCAGCAGCCCCTTTCTTTTGATCTCGTAACCGGCCAGTCCCACCACGAACACCGTGCCGACGATGGGAATCGGCTTGAGCAATCGCTTGGCGACAGTCCATCCACCCGCGCGCATCGCTCTTCTGGTCAAAGTTGCAGCCATCTTGGTTTTTCCTCCCTTAACTCATGCCCAGTTCTTCTCTAAGCTTTCGTTCATTGTAAGGAGAGAGATTAAAGACCCTTCCGTCCACCTCAAAGGTCGGGACTTTGCGCTTACCGTTGTTAATGCTCATCACATATTCGGCGGCACCTTCCGTCTGCTCGATGTCTATCTCTTCGTATGCGATGCCCTGGTCTTTCAGGAATCGTTTGGCGTGGCGGCAATCGCCACACCACGGCGTCGAATATATTTTGATGCTTGTCATGGCCCGTTTGCACGTCTCCCTTGAAAAATTTATTTGCTCTTTATTGTACTTGCCTGCTGCCCCGTATACAAAGGCTGCGCTTCCCGCCCGATTGGAATATCAAAGCGGTGTTGATCCGTCCTCAAGGCCCTGGATGTGTTAGCATAATCATCGCGTTCTATAAAACTCCAAACGATGGTTCTTCGGTGATGAAGTTGAAGCTGCGACCTCTGGCTTTAGCGCTGCTTGCGCTCTACATTCTTTTTCTCACGCTTGCCTGTCAGCCCGGCGCGAACACGCCGCGCCGCAGCCTTCTCATCTACACGCCGCACGGGCAGGACATGTTGCGCGATTTCATTGCGCGCTACCGCCAGAGCAATCCAGAAGTGGACGTGCAGTTTCTGGACATGGGCTCGCGTGAGGTGCTGGAGCGGCTGCGCGCGGAGCGAAACCGTCCACAGGCAGACATCTGGTGGGGAGCCGCGCACACGACTTTTCAGACTGCTGCCGACGAAAATCTGCTCGCGCCCTTTCGCCCCTCATGGGCAGACAAAATCCCCGCGGAATCGCGCGATGCGCAGGATCGCTGGTACGGCACTTATCAAACGCCGGAAGTGATCGTCTATAACAGCGAGGCCGTGGCTGCGGCGGATGCGCCCAGGGATTGGGACGACGTGCTGGATCCACGCTGGCGCGATAAGGTCTTGATACGCAATCCGAATCCGTCGGATTCTATGCGCGCCATCTTCGGCGCGATGATCTGGCGCTTCTATCGCGAGACGAATTCGCCTGCGGGCGGTTACGAATGGCTGCGCAGACTCGATGCCAATGTTCACGAGTACACGGCGGACGGGACACTCCTGGTGCAAAAGCTTGCGCGGCGCGAAGGGCTCATTAGTTTGTGGAATCTGCCGGACGTTCATATCTATCGCGAGCAGAAGAACCTGCCGCTCGCCTATGTCTTTCCTGCGAGCGGAGCGCCCGTCATCACGGACGGTATAGCAATCGTGCGTGGCTCTCAGCACGAAGAAGAGGCGCGCCTCTTTTATGAATTCGTGACGACGACGGAGAGCCTGACGCATGCGGCGCGCACCTATTATCGCATCCCCGTGCGCGCAGACCTGGATCGCGCGCAACTGCCCGCCTGGATGAACGAGCCCTTTACGCGCATGCCGCTGGATTGGGACTTGCTTAGAAGAGAAGGCAACGAATGGCTGCGCTACTGGGATACAGAGATACGCGGGCGCAGTAATAAATAGGTCGTACACAACCAAAAGCTTTGAGAGAGAAGAAAGGTAACGCATGAAACTTAAACAATCATCTGCAATGAAGAAAAGATCAGCTCTGTTCAGCATCGCGCTGCTTAGCCTTAGCGGCATGATCGTCATTGACGCGGGCGCGCTGGAACCCGCTTTTGCCGCGAACACCAGCATCTACACGGATATTTCAGGGAGTCGTTGCCGGACAATCCGTGTTGACAGGGAATCGGGCTCGTCCGTGCAGAGTTGCCCCGGCGTCGCGGGCTACAAACTTGAAGTCGAGGATGACGATGCGCGTATGTCGATCACGGTCGTCGCGCCCGGCGGACAACGCTCTGAGCTAAGCTACTGGCAGGTGATAACTACAGCCTTCTCAAGTCTCGGCAACAAGGCCGAATGGCGTATCACGCAGGCCAAAGGCAAGACGACGCCAGTGGCCCTGATCGTTCGCGTCAACGCGAGCGAAGACCCTTCGAACCCTCAAAAGCTGACCTCGTATCTGGCGGTCGCAAAAATCACCGCGGCGAAAACCTGCGTCACGGACAAGATTGGCCCAAGCGCGACGGCCAACGAGGAAGCGCGCCGCGCCGCGGACACGGCTGCCACAAGGCCCTGCCTTGAAGCCCCTTAACAAGAGTAAGACGAGAAGTGGCATTCCTCTCCCTGCAAAATATCTCCAGGCATTTCGGCGCGACCCCTGCGGTCGCAGACCTCTCGCTTGAAGTCGAGCGCGGCGAATTCTTCGGGCTGCTGGGCCCATCTGGTTGCGGCAAGACGACGACGCTCAGGATGATCGCCGGTCTGGAAACGCCAGACACCGGATTGATCCTGCTTGACGGCGCGAACATCACGCATCTTTCGCCCGAACGGCGCGGCTTCGGGATGGTCTTTCAAAACTACGCGCTCTTCCCTCACCTCAATGTTTTCGAGAACGTCGCGTTTGGCCTGCGCGCACGCCGTCTTCCGTCCACAGAGGTAAAGGAGCGTGTCGAGAGCGCTCTCTCTCTGGTACAGCTTCCCGGCTACGGGCGCAGACGAATAGAAGAGTTGTCAGGCGGGCAGCAGCAACGCGTGGCAATTGCGCGCGCCATCAGTATAGAGCCCGCGCTACTGCTTTTTGACGAGCCGCTCTCGAACCTGGACGTGGCGCTGCGCGAAGAGACGCGCGAGGAGTTGCGTGAATTGGTCGCGCGACTAAAACTCACCGCCGTGTACGTGACGCATGATCAGGAGGAGGCCTTCGCGCTCTGCGACCGCATCAGCCTGATGAACAAGGGGCGCATCATGCAGACCGCCGCGCCGCGCGAGCTTTACGAGCATCCGTCGCAACGGTTTGTCGCAACCTTTCTGGGTCGCAATAACCTGATTGAGGCGCGACGCTTAAGCGCCAGTCACGAAACACGCGCGCGCTTCTTCACCATCGACGGAGGCCACACGCTCGAAGTCCCGGTCCGTCGCAGCGAGCTTGCGCCGATCAACCGGAACTGCACGCTCAGTATCCGCCCGGAACATCTTTCGATCAGCAAAGCGACGAGCATGAAGGAGACAGTCATAGAAGAAACTCACGCTGTGAACGCAAACATCCTCAGCGCCACAGTTCGTGCGATCAACTTCAACGGCTCAACGACCACCGTCAAGCTAGATGCCGGAGGGCTCGCGCTGGAAGCTCTCGTGCTTGAGCTTGATGAGCTTGAAGTAGGCGACGCCTGCACGGTGTGTCTACCACCCGAACGCATCAACATCATAGGGAGTGAAAATAGGGATGAGGGCGGAGGGATGAGGGATGAATAAGAAACTGCTCAACTTGAATAGACACACTTTCATCCCTCATCCCTCATCCCTCATCCCTTTGTTGATCGTCGCGGTGGTGCTGCTTTACGGCGTTCTCTATCCGAATCTGTACGTCCTTTACGCGGCGTCTGCGCTGGAGGGCGGCGGGCGTTTTTCGCTTCTTGGTCTGTTCGAGGTCTTATCGCGGCGCGCTGTTTTGGAAGCGGCGGCGACGAGCGTCGGCCTATCGTTTTTGACTGTGCTCTTTTGCGCGCTCGTCGGCATTCCTCTGGCTTTTCTTTTCGAGCGTTATCACTTTCCTGCGCGTCGCATGTTCGCGGCGCTCGCCGCCCTCCCGTTAGTTTTGCCGCCGCTGGTTGGCACGGTCGCTTTTATTTTTCTCTGCGGCGAGTCAGGCATCCTGGCGCGCGCTGTACAGTGGGCCTTCGGTCTTCAGAGAGCGCCGTGGTCTTTGCGCGGGTGGACGGCGATCCTGCTGTTTCATACTTACACGATGTACCCGTTCTTTTACGTGCTGACGGGAGCGGGACTGCGTCGCATAGACGCAGGGCTTTCAGAGGCCGCGCGCAGCCTGGGCGCGCGCCCGGCGAGAGTCCTTTTTCGCGTCGTGCTGCCGCAGCTCGCGCCGTCGCTGATCGCCGCCGCGCTCCTGACCTTTATGACTTCTATGGCATCTTTTAGTGCGCCGCTTCTGTTCGGCGGAGAGGTGCGACCGCTGACGCTTGAGATTTATAGCGCGCGTCAACGCGGCGATGTGCAAACGGCGCTCGGCGAAACGGTGCTGCTCGCGCTTCTTTCGCTTTGCGCGCTCATTTTCTTTCAGCGTTACGAAGGCACACGTCGCTTTGCCGCCGCCGCCCTCAAGGGAGCAGTCAAGCGACGCCAGACGCTCGCGCGTGGTCGCGGTCGAGTTCTGGCCATCGTTTGCGGTACGCTCTTTACGATCATATTGATGCTGCCCGTGGCGACGCTCGTGCTGGTCAGCTTTGCGAGCGAGGGAAAGTGGACGACACAGGCCTTGCCGCCTGCCTACACTTTAAGCAACTACGCGCGCATCTTTGCCGAGCCGCATAGATTGGAAGTGATCTTCAACAGCCTTTTGATGAGCGGGCTGGCTGCCATAGCGGCGCTTCTCTGGAGTTTCTGCGCGACGGCGGTTGTGATAGGAAAGCGAGAGAGCGTCTGGCGGCGCGCAGTCTCGCTCCTTATACTGATCCCGTGGGCGCTGCCCGGCACGGTCGTCGCCGTCTCAATCGCCGAAGCCTATGGTGGGCCCAACGCTTTGACCGGATCATTCGTGCTGGTCGGCACGTTCTGGATTCTGCCTGTGATCTACTTCCTGCGCTTTATGCCGCTAGTGGTGCGCGCCGTGCAGGCGAGCGTCGAGCAGATGGATGCCTCTCTGGAAGAGGCCGCAGGCAGTCTGGGCGCAAGCTGGTGGCGGCGCTTCGTGCGTGTGCGTCTGCCGCTCGTCTGGCCCGGCGCGCTGGCCGGAACGTTGCTCGCGTTCGTCATCGCGCTTGGTGAATACGTAGCGAGCGTGCTGGTCTTCGTTCCGCGCAACCGGCCCATCTCGATTGCCATCGCCGCAGAGCTGCGTGATTTTAATCTGGGCACAGCCGCAGCCTACGGCGTGCTGTTGATGCTGATGATCGCCGTCAGCATGATCCTTGCCGCGAGACTCGAACGCTCCACGCAATCCTGAAAGGGATAGCAGTGAGCAGAGCGCTTCTGGTCCTGAGCCGCTTACCTGGCGCTATCCTGTTTGAGAAATCTATTTGTTGGCGTTGTCGGCCTGGAATTGATCTTTATTCTCTGCGCGCACCTTCTCTGCTTTGTCGGCAAGTTCTTTGGCCTCTTTCTCCAATTGCTCGTAGCGCGTCTTATTGTCATCGAATCGCTGTTTCAGTATCTCTATAGTATCGCTGTCGAGGACGGCCTGCGGGACTGCGGCGGCGGCGTCCATCTTCTCGGCGTTTCGATTGAACTCCTGAGATTTAAGGATGAGATACTCTTTGAACTTATCGTTGATGCGTAGACGACTGGCCTCTTCGAACTTTCGCGCCGCTTCGCGGAACTTCGCCGCGCTCTGATTAAAGCCGTCCACGGTCTCTTTGACATCAGCCTTGAGCCTCACCTTATCGTCCGCGAAAGTCGTGTCTCTTATCTCCTGGAATATCCAGTCATTCTTTTTACTAGCGGCCAGCGCCGTCACGTTGCCCGCGTCAATCGCCGCGTTGGCCTCCGCGATCAGATTGTTAGCCTTCGCCGTCTCGTCCGCGCCAAGCGCGCCGCATGCCGACAGGAGATTTATCAACACTATGAGCGCGAGCAGTAGTTGTAACGGATGGCGTTTCGTACGGGGATGCATAGCCTTCATACTTTCAAAAATTTTGGTTGAATAGAGCGAGTGACTATAACACGACTCTGCGCGCGTGCGGGATAAGTAGTTGCAGCTTATGTGCGAAGAGCTATGTACTCCGCGAAAGCTACAGCTTTTTTCTGCGAGACTGTATATTTAAGCTGATCCCCGGCAACACCTTTGTAAACAATATGACACGTGTCTGGAGTTCTGGTGACGAACAAAAATCTTTTTAAGCATGCGCCGTCGCTTCGCCTGATAGGCGCGATGCGGACTCTTCTGATATTCGCGCTCTCATTGATGCTTTCCGCCGGATCGCTGGCACGGGGCGGCGCGTCGGCGCGAGCCGTTGGGCCAACGGAAGAGGTAGTGCCGCCCGATGTCGCTCTTTATCAGGCGCTGCTCGATCTGACGAATCCCTGGACGGTGATGTGTGTCGCCGCTCATCCCGATGATGAGGATGGCTCGACGCTGACGGTGCTTCGGCGCAAAGAGGGTGTTCATACTGTGACGCTCTTTTCGACTTATGGCGAGGGCGGGCAGAACGCCGTCGGCCCGGAGCTTTACGAAGAGCTTGGCGCGATCCGCGCGCGCGAAACAATGGAAGCGGCAGAGGTGCAGGGCTCCGAAGCCTACTTTCTTGGACTTCGCGACTTCGGCTTCTCGAAATCCGCGGACGAAGCGCTCAAGGTCTGGGGTCACGATGAAGCGCTGCGCCGCATGGTCTTACACATCAGACGCCTGCGGCCAGATGTGATTATCACCAACCATGACACGACGAGCGGCCACGGACATCATCAGGCGACCGGGCGTCTAGTCCTGGAAGCCTTCGATGCTTCGGCAGACCCCAGGCGATTTCCCGAACAACTGCGCGACGGCCTGGGCACATGGCAGGTGCAGAGGCTCTTCGTGCGCGCTGGCTTCGAGGGCGCAGGCGCGAAGCCCGCCGAAGGTGTGTCTCAGAGTCGAGAACAGATCGTCTCCGTCAATCCGAACGAGTGGGACAATGTGCGCGGCCTGACCTATGCGGCGCAGGCACTTCGCGCGCTGCGCAGGCATGCCACGCAGGGCCCCTGGCCGAGCGCCTTGCCTTCTGGCGGCGCTCCCCTGCGTCGTTATCGTCTGGTGCGCGCGGCGAAAGACAGCCCGCCGCTTCCGGACAATGCGCAGTCGTTTCTACAGGGCATCACATTGTCGAAAGAGCTTGAAGACCAACTGCTGCCGCTGGCGGTCAAGGCACTGTTGCCAGTCTTTGTCGGCAATAAACGTCAGAGCATGGGCATCATGGAAGCGCTGCTCGGCCTGCGCAAAAGTGGTTTGTTCAGTGTCTCTGCGGACAGCGCTGAGCGCTCGCGCTATCAACTGATGACAGCGCGTCTGGACAGCGCGCTCGCGCTTGCCAGCGGCATCAAAGTCAAGGTTGAGGCTGCCGAAGATGTGCTGGTGACTGACACGACGACAAGGTTTTCACTGAGCATCGCCAATCAGGGACAAATGCCTGCGCGTATCACGGAGATAGATTTTCTCGATCTGCGCAATGAGAGCAAATTCGAGACGCCGCAGACAATCGCTCCGGGCGCGATAGTTAATCTTTCGGCCAGCCGCTACGTCCCGCGCGATGCGGTCTTGACCGTCCCGCATGCGGCGCATCTTTACGATGATCTTCTCTTCGGCCACAGGTTCGGCATACGCGTGTACGTCGAGCAAAACGGCGCGCGATTTCCAGTCACGGCCACGACTCAAGTGGACGTTGCGCCCGCTGTCGAAATCCTTAGCGCTTCGCCTTCGCCCTACGTCTGGACGCCCGCGACTTTGAATCGAGAGATGACCTTCAAGCTACGCTTGAAGAGCCACCTGCGCGCGCCCTTTAAAGGAGACATTCTCGTTGCCAGCCCGGCCAACAGTATTCAGGAAGTTGGCCCAGAGGTCTCGCTTGGGCCAAAGGAGACGCGCGACTTCACTTTCAAGTCCAACGCCATCCCGGTCGATACGCCCGACGAGCAACGTACGCCGCGCCCCAATTTCGACACTCTGCAAATAAAGGTTACGCGGGAAAAGCAAACAGAGCCCGTCGCGCAGCAGGCCGTGCCGGTCATCTATGCTGATGCACAGGTTGCGCCGCGCCTGCGCGTCGGCTACGTGCCAAGCTACGACGACACCTTGCAGATGGCGCTCACTGCGCTTGGCGTCGAAAGCCATGAGCTGACGATTGATGAGGTAAAGACGGGTGATCTGCGCGGCTACGATACCGTCATCATAGACAATCGCGGTTATCAGGCGCACCCGGAATTGATCGGCGCAAACGCTCGCCTGCTGGACTGGGCGCGCGCGGGCGGAACACTGATAGTCTTTTATCATAAGACGAACGAGTGGAATCCTGATGCGCGGCAAGAGCGCCCGCAGCTTGCTCCGTACCCGCTCAAGCTCGGCAACTCTCGCGTCACGGACGAGAACGCTGTGGTGACTTTTACGGAATCGCAGCACGCACTTCTTCGTTGGCCCAACCAGATCGGCGCGGACGATTTTCGCGGATGGATTCAGGAGCGCGGCCTCTATTATCCGCAGGAGTGGGACACTGCGCATTACAGCGCGCCGCTTTCGATGAGCGACACGGGAGAGACACCTTTGCGGGGCGGATTGCTGGCCGCCGATTACGGGCGCGGTCGTTACATTTACACTAGCATCGTCTGGTACAGGCAATTGCGCGCGGGCGTGCCCGGCGCATATCGTATGCTGGCCAATATGATTAGCTACGGGCGCGCGCCGCGCGAGCAAAACAATAGTGGGTCGCACTAACCGCGCGCCCAAACGCTTCGACTAAAAATTCCTCTGAGTATAGACCTGCGCCAGGGATTTTATTCTATGAAGAGAACGGTCATCCGTTTATCCCTCTGTCTATTGGTCGCGCTTACTCTTCCCCTCTGTGCTGTGGCTCAGGATCAGCAGAGGGAGATGGGCGCGCTGCTGCCAGTCCGCCAAAACGGCAAGTGGGGATACATAGACCGTACGGGCCAGATCGTGCTCGCCTTGCAATATGACGACGCGTGGGATTTCTCAGAGGGCCTGGCCTATGTTCGCACAGGGGCAAAGCGCTCTGTGATCGACCGCACCGGGAAAGTGTTGATCGAGTTGCAGCAGGTCGATTTCGCTGGCCGTTTCTCCGAAGGGTTGGCCGCAGTGCAGACCAGTGGGCCCAATCCGCGACGCGGCTTTATAGACAAAGAAGGCAAGCTCGTCATTGCTCCGCAGTTCGACGCCGTCGAAAGCTTTGAAAACGGTCTGGCCGTCGTGATGATCGACCGCAAGTACGGTTTTGTAGATAAGAACGGGCGCATCGTGATTCCTACGCAGTACGATAAGGCTTTTAATTTTCACGAGGGCCTGGCGCTCGTCGTCCAGGATAACAAGCATGGCTTTATAGATCGCAAAGGGAAGCTGGTCATACGCCCGCAGTTCTTTAACGCCTATCACTTTTCCGAGGGCTTAGCCAACGTCAAGGTGGGCCAAAAGTACGGCTACATCAACAGGGCCGGGAAGGTTGTGATCGAGCCGCGCTTTTACTACGCGGGAATTTTCTCGGACGGGCTGGCCGTCATCATCATCGATAACAAGTTCGGCTTTATCAACAAGAAGGCCGAAGTCGTCATCGCTCCGCAGTTCGATTGGTCGCAGGTTTTCTCGGAAGGTCTCGCGCTCGTCAAAGTCAATGGCAAGTACGGCTACATAGACCGCACGGGTACGCTCGTCATCAAAGCGCAATTCGACAAGGCGCTCGATTTTATGGACGGCGTGGCCAAGGTCTGGACGGGCGGCAAGCTCGGCTACATAGACAAGGCTGGCAATTTTATCTGGAAGCCGACGAAATAGTCCGGGTCATTTATCACAACCGTAGTTATGCGTCAGAAGTGATGTAATATCATGCGTCATTTGGGACATTTAATTAGCGTTGGGCGCTCTGCTTGAATTGGCCGCAACAAATATCTTTCAGATATAACATTAATGTGCCCTGCGCGTTCGACACTCTTCAGTCTCAGCCTGCTTATTATTGCGCCAAAGAGGGGCGCGTTGTTTGCCTCTGTTCTAAAGTGCTACTCAAATTCTCCGACGGAGGTTTCTTATGTTCAAAAAACTATTCTCTCTCTTGCTCGTTGCGTTACTGATAAATTTAGCCGGGATGAGGCTGGCTTATGCTGACTCAAAAGAAGAGAAGCAGGCTCGCTTTGCCGAAAAGGTGAAGGCAAGCGTACTGAAACTCGGGACGGGCGAAGCAGCTCGTGTGAAGGTCAAGTTGCGGGATCAGACGAAGCTTGAGGGCTACATTAGTGTTGCTGACGGGGAAACTTTTACAGTCACAAACCCGAAGACTGGAATGGCTACTGTGGTGGCTTATCCACAGGTTAAGAGCGTCAAAGGGAACAACCTGTCGACGGGCGCGAAAATCGCCATTGGGGCTGGCATTGCGGCAGCCGTGATTTTTCTCATCTTATGGAAAGTCGTCGTTGATGATGACTAAAGAGTAGCCAGACTCGCGCCTGACAAATTATTTAACTCGAGCCTGCTATAGCATTCCTTTCATCATTATCTTCTCTGATAACATTGAAGGCTGTTCGCACGGGCCGGGTTCATTCGGGCGTTAGGTGTTTCCGCTTTGGAAGGCAATAAACATGAAGCGTGTAGATTTTGATGTGTCGGTTGCCGTGGGGCTCGGCGTCAGTTTCCCTTTGTACAAGATTCTTACCCTGCCGGACTACTGTGGGACGCCCGACCCCCTGTCGCTTGGCGACACTGTTGCCTTGCTGGTCGTCTTCGCCTCTTACCTGATTGTCCCTTTGCTGCTTAGGCTGCTGCCGGGTCAGCGGGTCGTGCGACTAGGGTGGCTGTGGACACCTGTTTTAGGCTCTTTGCTTCTTGCGGTCGCTCACTACTTTGGGATTGCCCGCTCCGCAGAATGGGGCGTTGAGCAATCTGCGAAGGTGTGGTTTGTTTTGTGCCTCTGGACGCTTCCAATCGCCGCTGCGGTCTACTACTCCGGGATGATCGTGAGAGGGCTGAGGAAGTGGCACGAGGGTTCGAACGACAACTTAAGCATTTTACAGAGGTAGCCTATTTCAATCAGGCCACACCTGACAACGGCGCAGACACAGAGATCACAGAGGAGGCACAGAGAAATAATTCAAATCTCTGTGCTTCCTCTGTGCCTCTGTGGTGAACGGCAATTTCCATTACACTCAATTTCAAACTGACCCACTACCACCAACTCATGACTCTTTACTCTTTCTATTTTTAGGAGTAGAGTGTGTCCCCTCGCATTTGAAGAACTCACGGACTCGATCAAGGCGGATTCCTCGCTGCACTTTAACGACCTGCTGAAGACGTTCCTCACGGGCTCCCGGACTCCTCTCTAAGCTGCTCTGGCCGCCCTACGGTAATTGAGTGCCTGCCCCGCACTCTAACGCCGCACAAATTCCCTTTCCACGAAGGAGGAGAAAGCAATGGCACGTAAGTTTTTCGTCACTGTCATCGCTCCCGACAGGCAGATGCTACTGCGCCTGCGCGAGTATGACTTCGATTTATTCCGACAGACCGCACAGCTCACCAACAAAACGGCGGTCACGCTCAGAGCTACCAGCGGCGCGTCCAATCTGGATGCCTACGAAGAGACAGATCAAGTCAGCGTAGCGCGCGAGTTTATCATCGACGGACTGCTCAGCCTGGAAGAGATAGGCAAACTCGTCGATGTCGGCTACCAGATTTTGGTTAAGGAGAACGATAAGAAGGGCGGGCGCGCTCAAACCGAAGTAGTCGAGTTTAGCGAATGGCTGAAAGGAATGGAGGAATAAAGAAATGCCACCATCTGGATACCTCTCTGCGGCGGGCGTTGAATCCTGCCTGCAATATCTGGCGACGACCTACCCGACCTTCACTCAACTGTACGTCCTCCCGGAAAAATCTATCGAAGGACGTACCATCCGCGCGCTCAAGATCGCCAAGGGCAGCGGCACGGATCGCCGCGCCGTCCTCTTTATCGGCGGCGTTCACGCGCGCGAGCTAATCAATCCTGACACCATCGCCTCTTTCGCGTTGAAGATGTGCCAGTCTTACACGAGCAACACGGATTTGACCTTCGGCGGAAAGACCTACACCGCCGGGACGATCAAGATGCTCATCGAGGGGATGGATATTTTTATTCTGCCGCTGGTCAACCCGGACGGGCGCGTCTATGTGCAATCGGCGGGCGGCGACCCCTGGTGGCGCAAGAACCGTAATCCGAACCCCGGCAAGCCTTGCAAGGGAATCGACCTTAATCGCAATTACGACTTTCTCTGGTCGAGCGGGATCGGCACATCCGCAGATTCTTGCAGCGATGTCTTTAAAGGCAGCGGCGCGTTCTCTGAGCCCGAGACGCGCAACGTTCGTTACATGCTGGATCATTTTACGAACATCTGCTGCTTTATGGATATTCACTCCTACTCGCAGCTTGTTCTCTATCCGTGGGGAGACGACGATAACCAGACGACAGATGCGTCTATGAATTTCCAGAATCCTGTCTGGAACGGCCTGCGCGGCCAGCCCGGCAATCAGTACAAGGAGTTTATCCCGTCAGCCGATTTGAATCGGTATGTGCAGGTGGGCACGCGCATACGCGACGCCATCGCCGCCGTGCGCGGGCGCGTCTACACGCTTGAGCAGAGCATAGGGCTGTACCCGACCACAGGGACTTCCGAAGACTACGTCTACTCGCGCCATTTCGTCGACGCGGGCAAACGCAAAGTCGAGGGCTTCACGGTCGAGACGGCCCTTGAATTTCAGCCCCCTTATTCCGAGGCGCTCAACGTTATCGCAGAGACGACCGCAGGGATGATCGAGTTCTGCATCACCTGCCTGTGTCTGATTCAATTTACGGCGGGCGCGAACGCTGCCTTGACGGATGAGTTGGATGGGATACGTAGCTTCCGGGATGAAGTCCTGATGAAATCCGCCGCCGGACGCCGCTACGCAGAGCTGCTGGACAATCATACCGCCGAGGTCGTAGAGCTGATGGGCCGCGATCAAAAACTCGTCCCACGTTTGATGGAAATGCTGCAAAGCGTCAACGAGGTGACGCGCACGTATCGTGACAAGAAGCCGAAGGCCTTTGATACCAAGATGGTGACGGCTGCCGATAAGCTGCTGCAAGGTCTGGCGTCCAAGGGGAGCGCTCGTTTCAAGCAGAACGTGGAAGAAGTGCGGCGCGACCTGACGCATTTCCGTGGACGTACGGCGGCCAAGGGGCTTGAGCTGGCGAGCCGCAACCGCAAAGACCCGGCCAAAAAGGAGACGACCAAAAAACCCGCGACGAAAAAGGCCACCGCCAAAAAGGCGAGCAAGAAAAAACCTTCATAAAGGAAAGAAAAACCTTGAAGGGTAGGCGCGCACGTTGCGCTGATTGACGCACGGCTCGAAGGCCAAACTTATTTTCAGCCTTCGAGCCGTGCGCGTGCGCGTTCAAGGAATGTTTTAATCATCGCGGCGACGTGCTTTTGCATCTCTGCGCTGATGCGCCCTTCGCCGACAAGTCCCGCCAGCATGTGCAACTCTCTGGCGTGCTGGCGTCGCATCTCTACGCGCTGCACTATCCGCACAAGGGTTTTCGCGCCGCGCTCCTCGAAAAAGGCCGCGTATCGCAGGAAGTTCTTCTTCTCAGTCGCGGCGGGCGACCATTCGATTTGATTAACACCATCGTCCGTGCGCTCGACGGCAAAAGCCGCGCGCATAGAGCCGAGCATAGGCACTTCGGCCCGCACCATCCAACGCATAATACCGTCCGCCTCGCTCTTGATGCCCTCTATGCCGGGCATCAGGTCTGCGATATTACGCAGGTTGTTAAAGAACTCCCGCGCCCGCTCAATATTCGTTTTTAGCTCGATCTGCTCGCTGTATTCTGCCTTGATCCTGAACATCCTTGATCCCTTCGTTAGAACGCTGATGGAAAGAGAAAAGAGTTGAAGAAGAGCCGCGTGACGTTGCGCCAGATGCCGCGAAAGTTCGGGTCTTCCGCAAACAGTATAACGTGGCCGCGCGCCGTCGGCTCTTCGATGATATAAGCCGTGCCGCCGATCAGCCGCTCAGTGTTATCCGGCCAGACGAAACCGGCGATGCGCAGCGCCTGCGCTTCGTCCTCGCCGAAGACGACGGCGTTCGTGCCCTCCTTCGACGGACGAAAGAAGTAACCGGAAGCGACGAGCACAGGAAGGTTCACGTCTTCGTAGCCGTATGTCAGATAAGTCGTGCGATCAACCGTCGCGCGAAGGATTGCGCCGGGCACGGCTTCGGGCACACGGCCCGGTCGCGCCGAAGGCGAAGCGATGGGCGGCAGCACTGGCGACGCGCCTTCAAGCTTTTCAGTCTGATCCGCTTCCGTGCGTCGCTGCTCGGTCGCTGTTTGCGTCGGCTCTGTCTGTGCGCTTGTTCGTCCCTTTCTTCCGGCTGCTGCTCCCGCCTCGACCTTAGGGCTCGCGCCCGTGTCGACGTTGGTCTGCGGCTGCGCGGCGGTCGAAGACAGCAGCCTCGCTTCTCTGCTCTCCTCAGGCTTTTGATCTTTCTGATCGTCCTCGTCGCTTCCGACCAGACGCGACGAAGTGAGATTGACATCCTTGAGCGCGCCGAAGACGGCTGCGCCTTTGATGAGTATGAGCGTGCCGCCGCGCTCGCACCAGCCGCGAAGGGTTTCTATGCCGCTCTTACCGAAGGCCGAGAAGTAACGCTCCGCAGAGCCGTCCGGCAGGATAATGACATTGTAACGATCAAGCTCAGCGCGCTTGATGGAAGTGATCGTCATCGGCGTAAAGTCCACGCCGTAGCGGTCGAAGAGCCACCAGATCGCGCCGTAGCTGGTCTGATCCACCGGATCGTCAGCCGCGACGATAATGCGCGGCGGCTTGAGCGAGATAACATTCTCAGAGCCGACGCCCGTCTCTCCCGTCTCGTTAAAGCCCGAATTGACGGCAGTCACATCCACGCCCGTCTCGCGTGCGAGGCGCGCTATCGTGTCGTGTAAACGATCGGGATTACGCGAGACGCGCACGACCATTGTGCCGCGCGGCCAGTCGCGCCCGCCCGCATTGAGTGTGCGCGTCGCGACCGCTATGCGCAGTCCTTCGCGCTGCAAACGATAGGCGAGCGCCGCGGCCCCGTTGCGCTCGTAAGGAATAATATAAGCTATGCTTGCGCGCCCACCTACGACCTGTCCTTCGCCCGCAGCCTTTAGCATTGACTGATCCACGCCGACGACGCCACGCCCGTTTCCAGCGTCTTCCGTCCAGTACGCCTCGACGCCGAAGGCCAGCGGCAAAGACCAGGCCGTTATATCGTAGAAGCCGTATTCCTCTTTCGCAGCATTGCTGCCGCGCCGTTCGTTGCGCGCAAAGCGTGCGAGCTGTTCGCGTAGAAAGGCTGAGTCCTGATTGGTCGTCGGCTCAAGCAAAGCCTTGGCGAGCCGCTTCTGCGGCTGAGCAAGATCAACGACATAAGAGCCCACGGGAAACGTGCGCGCGCGCACACTATTCGTGCCGGTAAAGTCATGCGCGCTCTCGGAACGCACCTGTTCGCGAGCCACGCCGACTTCTATGCCCGCTCGCCTGAGAACTTCGACCAGTTCTGCGGCCCTCGCGGGATCATTGCCCGGCAGAAGCACTATGCGCTTCATCGTCTCTGTGCGGCCCTCTTCGATGGCCGTTTGTTTGAAGCGGTAATAATCCTTAAGCCGCGCTTCGCGATTACTCGCGGCCACAGAGAGCGTTGTCATCGAAGCGACGAAGTGCTTGGCTATCCCGGAGCGCAACGTCACTATTGTGTCGTCATCGCGACGCCAGTTGATGCCCTTAAAGCCGCCGCCGTCCGTCTCGTACGTCATGCCGGTCGCGCCGTTAAGACTGGGCCAACTGTCCCAGTATCCCGGATAAAACAGATCGTAAACATCGCGCACGTAGTAATCCCAGTTGTGCGCGTCGAACTCGGCGGCGTTGGCCCGCCCGAAGGTGGTCAGCCAGCGCGCAGTCTCTGCCTGCGGCAGATTCGGATTTACGGGGAGCGCCGCAGGGGGAAAGAAATACTGCGTCGGCTGGCCGTGATGATCTACGAAGACCTGCGGATTCCATTCCAGAAAGGCGCGCTCGACGTTGCGCGTCTCGGCTTGCGTCGAAGCGATGTTGTCGCGGTTGAGATCGAAGCGATAGCGATTATGACGACCGAAGACCGACCAGGGCTCGCGGTGCTCGTTCGCCAGCGGGTCAGGATTGCCGACCGCGTTCGCGTTGTACCAGGAGACGAAACGCTCGTGCCCGTCCGGGTTGGCGCAGACATTGATGAGCGCCACAGAGTTTTTCAGAATCTCGCGCGTCGCTGGCTCGTCCGATGCCGCCAACTGATAGACGACCTGCATCATTGCTTCAAAAGATGCGGACTCGTTGCCGTGAATCGTGTAGTTGAGCCAGACGATGACCGGCATCTCTGCTATCAGGCGCTCGGCCTCCTGGCGCGAGACGCTGCGCGGATCAGAGAGGCGCGCGATGTTCGCCCTGATCTGGTCAAGGCGCGCGATGTTCTCCGGCGCGCTGATGGCGACCAGGTGCATCATGCGATGCTCGTTGGTCTCTCCGATGTCCATCACGCGCACGCGATCCGGCGCGGCCTGCTGTGTGGCGTAGATAACGCGCTCCATCAAAGCGTAGTTTGTATGAAACTCTCCCGTCTCGAATCGCAGTATGCTTTGCGGGCGCGGCACGCTCTCGCGGTATGGCCCACGCGCGTAGAAATCGAAACGCGAATCGTCACGCTGCGCGCGAATCGTTGGAACGAATACGAAGAGGAGCAAAAGGACTGTGAGCGCGAGGCAGCGGCGTGTTTGCAGCATCAGATTAGCGGACTCTCGACTTTGATCTGGTTTTCAGTACCGACAGGGATGTTACCGCGCCTATGCCCCGTTTCTCAAATCGTCAGGAAGCTTTGCGCCCCACGCGCGTCAGAGGAACGGAGGCCGCGTTTCTTTCGTGATATAGTTCATGGATAAAAAGCCGCAAGGAGAAGTGAATGGGCCAGGAGAACAAGGCGCTGACGAATGCTCAAACGAGAGACAGGTGTCCGCGTTGCGGCGAGGGACGTTTGCGCCGCTTCGACGAGTTGAGCGAAGAGGAACGGGAGGTTGCGCGCCGCCTGCCGGCCTCTGCCGATTACGCTTCGGACGAGCGCCGTGCGCTTCACCGCTGGTGTGCCAAATGCTGGTACGAAGCGACGAAAGCCGATCAGGTAGACACATAAAATCATTGATAAATGCAATGGGCGGGGGCAAGCCCCCTTCCTGCTAATTGATGAGGGTTGAGTGTTATTAATGAGAGTTGAGAGATTACGGCTCAACCATCATTACCTCGCAGGTCAGGAAGGGCGGCTTGCCCCCGCTCCTCCCTATTTGCTTCCTGCGGCGATCAGACCCGGCTTGTGATGCGTTCATAAGCGGCGCGAATGCGCGTCATGTGTGTGGTGAGGGATGCGGCTAATTCATCTGCCGAAGCAAAGTTCATCGAGCGCGCGATGTCTCTAAGAGCAGGATGATCCAGCGCGGGCAATCGCGTCGAGCGACCGACGATGAGGCGCAGGTAATGATCCAGCGTGCGAAGGAACGCATAGCCATCCTGCATCGGCTCGTAATCTTCCTGATCGAGCGCGCCCGCAATGTGCAGGCGCTCAAGCGTCGTGCGCGTCGAACGATCATCCGGTTCGTCCGGCACAGAGTCACGCAACTGTAAATAGCGCGTCGCGAAATAGACATCGAGCATTCCGCCCGCCCCGTACTTTATATCCGTTGCGCCGCCCGAGGCCGAAGCATGCGCCCTCTTCTTCTCGTGTTCCAGCCGCTCGCGCACGCGGCGCGTCTCGCTGCGTAAAATCTCTGCGCCTGCGCTTCGTGCCGCTTCGTGCAGGATGCGGCGCGCTCGCTCCTCGACCGTGCGGGCGAACTCCAGGTCGCCTCCGGCTGCACGCAGCTTGACGTAGGCCAGCCATTCCCAGGGCAGCGCACGCTCGCGCAGATAATCCGTAAAACTGATCGCGCCCGTAGAGGTCGGGCCGTTTCGCCCGTCCGGCCTGAGCCGCAGATCCATGCGATAGAGCGAGCCGTCGCGCGTCAGGCTGGAGAGCGCGGCGATAAGGAGCTCGCTTAAACGCCCGTAGACTTCCGCGAGTGAGAGATGCTTCAAGGGCGAAGGCCGCGAATCATCATAGACAAGCACAACATCCAGGTCGGAGCCGTAATCCATACCGCCGCCGCCGAGTCGCCCGAGGCCAAGCACGCCGTAGCGCAATTCAGCGTCGAACTCACCGTAACGTCGCACCAGCTCGCGGCGCGCTATGAGATAAGCCGCGTCGAGACTGGCGGCAGCCAGCTCTGTCTGACGGCAATTGGCCTCGCGCATAGTGATCCTGTTTATTGCATCGAGCGCGCCCGTTTCAACGATCAACCTGGCCCACGCGCGACGCAGCGCAGACAGTTCCGCACGATAGCTCACTTGCGCTCGCACGGCCTCTGTCAGCAGCGCGCGGTAGTCCCGCTCGGATGTCGCCGCATCAATGGTCGGCAGCGCTGTGATAAGCGACGGATTGCTGGCAAGCTGATCGCCGAAGTATTCGGACGCGCCGCACAGTTGTATGAGGGCTTTGAGATTCTGTTCGCTCAAGGTTACAGGCTCTGTCGATTTATCCAGCGAGGCGGCGATGCGCGTGGCAAACCTTATCGCGCGCCGGTCGTTCAGAGACTCTTTAGCCGCTTCGTTTAATGCCCGCGCGACGCGCTCGACCCGTTCCGTCTCCGTCCCAGCCAACCCCTCCGCCACGTCAGATGATATATGCGCCGCGAAGACTCTGGCGGCGGAAGTCACAGCAGTCGTCAAAGCATCGGCGTGCTGCTCGATTGGCGCACTCGTGCTCTGCGGCTCGACCGTGGATAAAAAAGATTGGCTTGCTGCTTCAATGCCTGATTCAATGCCCGCTGCAACCTCCGCGTCGCTTCCGACAAGCTCTTCCGCGTCTTTACGTCCGAAGATGCGCGCGAACACCTCTCTGACATGCGTCGTGTGCAGCTCAAGCGCGTTTTCAAACTCATCCATTGAGTGCTCGCCGCTGAAATTCATACGTCGCGCAACGAGAGCGCGACGTTCTCTGTCATCCGGCACTGAATGTGTTTGCAGGCCGTGCTCCATTTGCAGGCGATGTTCGAGCATGCGCAGGAAGACGTAGGCGTCTGAGAGAGAAACGCGCTCGCGGTCTGTGATGAGCCCACGATCTGCGAGCCGCCCCATGCTAATGAGCGTGTGCGGAGCACGCAGCCACTCGTCGCGACCGCCGTAGGCAAGCTGCAAGGCCTGCGCGATAAACTCTATTTCGCGTATGCCGCCTCGCCCCAGCTTGACGTTAAAGCCGCCTGTATCGCGCGCGTGATGGCGGTCTATCTTCTGTTTGGCGAGCCGCACATGATTGAGCGCGCCTTCGACCGTCTGCTCGACCGTATAGACGCTGCGTAAGACCTGCGCCGCAAATTTTTCGTAAAGAGGGCCTGAGCCAGCCGCTGCGCGCGAGCGTATCAACGCCTGTAGCTCCCACGCTTGAGCCGTCCCGCGATAATAACGAACGGCCTCGTCTAGCGATGAAGCGAGAGCGCCGTCGCGACCATGCGGGCGAAGGCGCAGGTCTACGCGATAGGCCGCGCCTTCGCCGGAGGGTTGGCCCACCACTCGCGCAATCATCTCGGCGAGGCGTATGAAATACTCTCGATTGGAAGTCTCGCCGCGCTCTCCGCCGCTCGCGGTCTGTCCGTCGTTCGAGAAGATAAAGAGTAGATCAATATCGGAAGCATAATTAAGCTCGTAAGAGCCGAGCTTGCCGAGCGCGATGATAGAGAACTCTGCCGGGGCTCGCCGCCCGCGCTCGTCCGTGCGCGTCGGCGGCCCGTACCTGTTATCAAGCTCCTGTCGCGCAACGGAGAGCGCATAGCCGAGCACGGCGTCTGCGAGGTTCGACAACTCTTCCGTGATTTCCACCAGCGTGTTCGTGTGTCGTATGTCGCGCAGGTAGATGCGAAGCAACTCGCGACGACGAAAGCGCGCGAGCAAGACCTGCGGATCGAGCTGCGAATTGGTTAATGCAAAACGCGCGAGCGATTCTTCCAGCTCCTCGCGCGTTTTGACGCGGGCGCTTGTACGCTCGCGCGCCAGCCACGAAAAGTATTCAGGATTGCGCGTGAGCGTCGTTCCGAGCAGCGGACTCCAGGCCGCGAGCGCAAGCACATCTGAGAGCAGACCGCGAGCTCGCGCAAGCTGCGCGGCGGCGCGCGGCTGCTCCGCCATGATGCGCTCGTAAAAGAGGCGCGCGCCGTCAGCGTCCGGCAGGTCGCGTATGAGGGACTCAACTTTTTCGTTTAGCGAAGGCAAGCCGTGCCGCTCCTTACTCTTTGTTTGATCGATCATCGATGGCGATGCGTGGGTGGATCAGTGCGAGGCCGCGCCGTGTGTACACGCGGACTCGCGCTGATTGTATCGCGAAGCGATGGCGAGCGCCGAATCTGTCGAAGAATCAATATTGTCTGTGCGCTGCCGCCGCGCGCACGAGATGCCTGGAAATCCTGGTAAGCGTGCAAAAGAGCTGTGCTATATTCTGTGCGCTTAAACGGAAAAGGCAGTTTGAAATTCCCAACTCGTCATCAGAGTACGCGGCCTGGGCAAAGCCGCCGCGCCTTAAACCGGAGAGCCTTACAAAAGATATATCCATCCATTTCATCATTCATAGAGTACTTGAAGGAGTCCTCCCATGACACAGGAAACAGAGCTTTCCACAACTCAAGCTCAATCGAACAAAGCTGATGGGCCCATGAAGCGCTCGCGTATGTACGAGTGCGATCTGGTGATGAAGGGCGGCATTACCAGCGGGATCGTTTATCCGCCGCTCGTCTTAAAACTAAAAGACACATATCGTTTTCGCAGCGTGGGCGGCACATCCGCCGGAGCAATCGCGGCTGCCGCGACCGCCGCCGCCGAGTTCGGACGCGAAGCTGGTGGGTTTGAAAAGCTCGACCGATTGAATAAACAGTTGAGCCAGGGCACTTTTCTTCGCGATCTTTTTCAACCGTCGCGCGACACACGCCCCTGGATGGAGACGGCTCTCGCCATCATCGGTTTGCAGAACGGCGAATCAAAGATTGATAAAGCTCAGACAAAACCGAATCTCTTTAAGCGATTGACGAGCCTTCTTCCCATTCTGGATGAAAAGCTGAACCGGCCCGGCTCACCGTACAGCAAGGGGCTTCAGGCAGGGTTTATAGTGGCCTTCGTCGTTGCTCTCTTTATCTCGCTCATCGCGCTCTTCGTGTTGCTGTTGCGCTCTGCCCTGACGGGCGAAGCTTCGTTCTGGTGGCTTTCATTCGTGCCCCTGCTGTTGCTCGTCGGGCCGCTCGTGACCTTTGGGCCCAAGGCGGGCGCGGTCGTTTACAGCTTGATTGAGCTGTATAACGTTCTGACAAAGAAAGTGCCTGAGAACGGCTTCGGTTTCTGTCAGGGGCACAGAGATGAATCGACGCCGCCGGACGTGGAGGTCTTGACAGACTGGCTGCACGACCGCGTCGACGATCTGGCAGGAATCAGGGACAAGAGTCTGGACAGGCACGAGCGCGGCTACAGGCCGCTCACCTTCGGCGATCTGAAAAACAAAAAGTTCGGTGATGAAAGGGATGCTGCGAAACAGAATGAGCAGAACAGAGGTCGCAAAGAGGAGAATATCAGTCTCAGGATGGTGACTTCGAATTTGAATCAGAACCAGCCCTTCGTGCTTCCCTTTAAGGACGATCACCTTCTGCTTTTTAGCCGGAAAGATTTTGAAAAACTTTTCCCAGACGACGTGGTCGGTTATCTGGTCAGGCTCTCGGATGAATATCGAAAGGAGGCGAAAGCGACCGAATCGAAACGCGGCGGGAAACAACGCTCCAAGTACGATCTATATATTCCGCCCGAAGGGTTTCATTTCTTCCCCGAAGCGGACGACCTTCCGGTCATCATCGCCACGCGCATGAGCCTGAGCTTTCCGATTTTATTGAGCGCTGTGCCGCTCTACACGATCAGGCACGGCGGCTGGAAAAGCGATCAGGCATGGAAGCTCGAAGAGAAGGATTTGCAGATCAACTGGTTCTCGGACGGTGGCATTTGCAGCAACTTCCCCATACATTTCTTCGACTCATGGCTGCCGACCCGACCGACCTTCGGCGTTAATCTGACAGCACTTCCGGATCAGGGATTGAAAACACCCGGCGCTGATAAGCACGATCCTGCGCGCCAGGAGGTGCGACAGGAATTTATCAGTATCGCCGCCTGCCAGGATCAAGCGGTCGCCGATCCTGTGACGGACGCGATCTATCTGCCGAAGGCGGATGATGCGCTGGCGACGGAGTGGATACCCCTGACCGACGATTCGACAAAGAATCCAGACCTCTTCAAGTTTCTCTGGGCCATCTTTTCGACCGCACAGAACTACCGCGACAATGCGCAGTCTATGCTGCCAAGTTACCGCGAACGCATCGTTCAAATTCGCTTGAGCGAAGATGAAGGAGGATTGAATCTGGCGATGCCGAGCGGCACGATAAACAACGTGATGAAAAAGGGCGAGCGTGCGGGCGAGCTATTAAAAAACTTCAACTTTGAAGTTCACCAATGGGTGCGTTTTCGCGTGCTGATGAAGCAGATGGAAGTCAGCCTTAACAAGCTGGATGATGTCATGAATAAAAATCCGTTCTATCTGAGCACGCTGAGGAATCGTCCTCTGAAAATGGAGTTCCCCTATCAACGCAGCGAGGTATGGCTTGAGGAGGCAGAACAACGTTTGCGACGAATGGGAGAACTTATCAGCGGTTTTAAGAAGTCGAATCCGCCCGCGCTTTTTGAAGAAGATGCCCCGCTCCCTGAGCCAGTGTTGCGCGTCACGCCGGAGATTTAAAGATGTAAGAGCACAAGACCCTGATTGCGGCGGCCTGAAAAGATTTGTTTGGATAAGTGTCTCGCTAGGAACGTCGCTCGCTCTGGGTACGAGCCAGTTTCTCTTCCAAGTTCGCTTTAACGTCCGGCCATTCGGAGTCGATGATACTGAAAAAGACGCTATGGCGTCTGCGCCCCGTCGAAGTAATCATGTGATTACGAAATGTGCCCTCTTCTTTCGCGCCGAGCCGCAGGATAGCGTTTCTTGAGCGCTCGTTTAGGGAATCCGTCTTTAGCTCGACGCGTATACAGCCTAGATTTTCAAAAGCGTGGCGGAGCATCAGGTACTTGGCCTCCGTGTTGACGGCTGTGCGCTGCCAGGGCGGCGCGATCCACGTCCAGCCGATCTCAAGTCGGCGATGAAGTTCGTCTATGTTAGCGTAGCGCGTGCTGCCTATGATGCGGCCACCGGATTTCTCAATCGTCGCGAAAGGCAATGCTGTCCTGCACGCCTGCCATGCAAGCGCCTCCTCTATGTAGGCGCGCATCTCTTCGCCCGTCTGCATAGGGGCGGGACTCCAGCGCCAGATCGTTTCGTCCAGGCCAACTTCCGTGAGCCCTTCGTGATGCGCGAGCGAGAGCGGTTCCAAACGCACATGCGTGCCTTCGAGCGTGATGGGTTCGATGTTCATAGTTGACGCGCGAACTTTTATTGAGCGGCTGTCATAAAAGAAGCTCACCACAGAGGCACAGAGGACACAGAGATTACACGGAGGTTTGAATGATTAACTCTCTGTATCATCTCTGTGCGCTCTGTGTCTCTGTGGTGAATTATCAACTCACATGACGCTCAAGCGAAAACTGACCTGCCCGATTTAGATGTCAAAGTACATGCTGAACTCAAGCGGATGCGGACGCATCCTGAGCGGTTGAATCTCCTTCTCGCGCTTGTAAGTAATCCAGCGCTCGATGATCTGCGGCGTAAAGACATCGTCCTTGAGCAGAAATTCGTGATCGGCTTCGAGCGCCTTGAGCGATTCATCCAGCGAGCCCGGCAGCGAGGGCACGTCCTTCAGGGCTTCCGGCGACAGATCGTAAATATCTTTGTCGAGCGGCTGTCCCGGATCAATCCTGTTCTGTACGCCGTCCAGGCCCGCCATCAGCATCGCGGAGAAAGCCAGGTAGGCATTGCATGACGGATCGGGCGGACGAAACTCCAGCCGCTTCTGCTTCGGGTTGGTCGAGAACATAGGGATACGCACCGCCGCCGAACGATTGCGCGCAGAGTAGGCCAGATTGACCGGCGCTTCAAAACCCGGCACGAGTCGCTTGTAGCTGTTCGTGGTCGGCGCGGCGAAGGCGACGATTGCAGGCGCGTGCTTTAAGAGTCCGCCGATGTAGTGGCGTGCCATGTCGGACAATCCCGCGTAGCCGTCGCCCGCAAAGAGCGGCTTCTCGTCTTTCCATAGAGACTGGTGGCAATGCATGCCTGAGCCGTTGTCGCCGTACAGGGGCTTTGGCATAAACGTCGCCGCCTTGCCGTATTGATAGACGGTGTTGCGCACGACGTATTTGAAGATTTGCAGATTGTCGGCTGTGCCGAGCATAGTCGAAAAACGAAAATCTATCTCGCACTGTCCTGCGGTTGCGACTTCGTGGTGATGGCACTCGACCTGTATGCCGCAACGCGCGAGCGTCAGAGATATTTCCGAGCGCAGGTCACTTAAAGAATCCGTGGGAGGCACGGGCACGTAGCCTTCCTTTGCGCGTATGCGATAGCCAAGGTTCGTGCCGTGAAATTCGTCTGCGGCGCGCCCTGAGTTCCAGTGTGCTTCGTCGGAGTCGACGGTAAAGCCTGCGGAGTTCGGATCGTTATGAAACTTGACGGAATCGAAAACGAAGAACTCCGCTTCAGGGCCGAAGTTGGCCGTGTCCGCCAGTCCCGTAAATCTGAGATAACTCTCTGCGCGTCGCGCTACCGAGCGCGGGTCGAAAGCATAGCCCTCTTTGGTGATCGGATCGACGACGTTGGCGATAAAGCAGACGGTCGGCTCTTCCGAGAACGGATCCATCCAGAAGCGCACGGGGTCCGGAACTAAGAGCATGTCGGATTCGTTGATCGCCGCCCAGCCGCGCAAAGAGGAGGCGTCAAAGCCGAATCCGTCCTCGAAAGAGCCCTCGGACAGTTGTTCAATGGGGAAAGTCAGATGATGCCAGGCCCCTGGCAAATCGGTAAATCGCACGGAAACGAATTTCGCTCCCTGGTCAGAGGCATACTTCAAGGCAGTTTTAGCGTTCATGTGATCTCCTGATAGGAAAATGAGAGTGTTAGAGGTGCTTTCCGCGCTCTTGGAGCTAGCGGGCGTTTTGTTTTCGGGTCGGGTGCGGTGGTAAACCGGAGCGTTGCGTCCATTACAGCGGCGCGTAAAAAGCTTTGCATTATATTCGCGAGAGCGCCGATGTCAAGCTTTTCTGCGCCGCCCGCCGCTCCACGCTCTTTCCGAGGTCTCCCCTTTCTCCCCTTAAACCTTTCAGAAGCGTCGACTTAGACGTTTTCTCTCGCTCTTGCCCTGAAAAAAATAGTTTTTGACCCTCCCGCCGTTTTCTGTTACATTGCAAAGCCTTAATGTTCCAGCCATGAATCTCCACGACGGCCTTGATAAAAGAGGCGACCAATTGTGTGCCTCGACTAGCTTGAGCCATGCTTACACAGAGAATTGCAGGCAGGGGGAAACCGCGAATTGACCACGGCAATCGAGCAAACGCTTGAAACTTATGGTATAGAGAATTGGAGCGCCGGTTACTTTGACGTAAATCGCAAGGGTAATCTGATCGTTCATCCTTCGGAGAACGACTCGCGTGCCGCAGACCTCAAAGAGATCATAGACGATCTACAGCGACGCGGCATCGGCACGCCCGTGCTCCTTCGTTTCCCTCAGCTTGTCACTGCTCAGGTGCGTAAACTCCAGCGGGCCTTCAGCAAATCCATACGCGAGTACGAATACCAGGGCTCGCACATGTGCGTTTACCCGATGAAGGTCAACCAGCAGCGTTCCGTCGTCGAGGAGTATCTGCGCGAGGGCTCGCGCTACGACTTCGGCCTCGAAGCCGGATCGAAGGCGGAGCTTTACGCGGCGCTCGCTCTGGATCAATCACAGGAGAGCCTGCTTGTCCTCAACGGTTTTAAGGACGAAGAGTTTATCGAGCTGGCCTTTATCGGCGCGCAGAGCGGCAAGCGCGTCGTCATCGTCATCGAAAAATTGAGCGAGCTGGATCATATACTGCGCTTCGCGGACAAGTATGCTGATGGCGTCATGCCTATGATCGGTATGCGTGTCAAGCTCTATTCCAAAGGGAGCGGGCGCTGGGAAAAGAGCGGCGGCGAAGCGGCCAAGTTCGGACTCACCACCACGGAGCTTCTGGAAGTCATCGGTCGACTACAGGAATCTAAGCAGATAGACCTGCTGCGCCTCCTGCACTTTCATATCGGCTCGCAACTCACAGACATCAAGCGCATCAAGAACGCT
>Ga0190273_10000228_pt1 | contig 26550 bp, 24 predicted proteins | sample Popmic504IS_FD_134513 | JGI IMG/M metagenome (GOLD analysis project Ga0190273, IMG submission 134513) | Populus adjacent soil microbial communities from riparian zone of Shoshone River, Wyoming, USA - 504 IS | ecosystem: Environmental > Terrestrial > Soil > Riparian zone > Trees stand | place... | reverse complement strand
GTAATCGTCGCGGTGGCGCTCATGCCGGGCTTCAGCCCGTTGCGCACATCGTCGGTCATATTCTGTAGCTGCACGACGACGCGAAATTCTTTCGCCTCCTGCACGTTGATCTGCGTTTGCAGTCCGCTCTGCGTCGCAGACTTGCCAAGCGCGAGCGGAGTCTTCTGCGTCACAGTACCCTGTAGCTCGCGGTCAGCGAAAGCGTCAATCTTGATCTTCGCAGGCTGGCCCACTTCGACTTTTGAAATCTCCGTTTCATCGACCTTGACCTCGACGTTGACCGTCGACATATCTGCGATGGTCAAAAGCGATGTCGTCGAAAGTCCCGCGACGGCGAAAGTACCGACCTTGGAGGGAACGTCGGCGATGATGCCTGTGATCGGCGCAAGCTGCGTGGCCTTGGCCAGCTGGCTCGACTGGCCGCGTTGCAGGGCGGCCTGTTGATTGGCGCGCGATTCACTCGCAGAGACGCTGGACTGCGCGCGCTGTACGCTGATACGCGCATCACGCACGTTGACGCGTTGTTGATTGGCGCGCGCAATCGCTTCCTGCACGCCGATCTTTTGTGTCTCGTAGTTGGCCTGCGCCGTGCGCAGAGCGACCTGAGCTTGTTCCAGGCTGTCGCGCGCCGCATCGTACTCCGAACGCGAGGCGACGCCGGATTCGACTAGCTCTGTCGTGCGCTTCAATTCGCGCTGCGCCGTGTTGAGGTCGACCTGTGCGCGATCAACGTTGGTTTGCGAGGAGACTAGCTGTTGACGTGCCGAAGAAACGGCTGCTTCCGAGACCACCAGGCCCTGCTGCGCCTGCGCGACCTGATTCTGGGCGGCGAGCACTTGCTGGCGCGCGTTCTGCACATCAGAGATGGCTGCCTGCGCGGCGGATGCCTGCGCCTGCTGGTTGGACTGAAGCTGTGTCGGGTCGAGTCGCACCAGCGGCTGTCCCTTCGTCACCAGATCGCCCTCTTTGACGAATATCTCTTCGATACGGCCTGCCACCTCAGAGGTCATATTGACGAACTGGATCGGACGCACTTCGCCCGAGGCAGTGACGGTCTGGCGAAGTTCGGGGCGCACCTCGATTTTTAGGGTGGTCACTTCGGGCTCGTCCTTACGGCTGGCAAAGACGCTGATGATAACGATCAGTCCGAGGAGTGCTACCGCCGAGACGATTATGATAATTTTCTTTCTGCGGCTTAAGGCCATTTTAATAGATTCCTTCTAATTAAGGGGTTCAATCTTCTCTGTCGGGTCTTGATTGTGTGCCGACCTCGCACGGGCATTTTCCCAAAAGCGGACACTCGCAATCCCACGGTCAGCGTAACTTCTACGTCAAAAGAGGGCGCACAGTTTCAATTATAAGCTGTTAAAGCGCATAGATAGAAATCCGTAAGCGAAAGAAGACGCCTTCGGGGCGTCTGCCCGAAGGCGATCAAATTTAGGGGTTCTGGAAAAGTGTGGTTGGCGGCTCATTTCATTTCGCGTTACAATGTGTACCTTCTAGCGCGAGAGGCTGCTACAATCTTCTCCCGCGTAAGCCTTCTGGATGGCGCGCGACGCCTACTCAAAAAGTACCAGGCGACCGGGTTGAGTAAATCTTATGATCTCCTGTGAGAGATGCAATACGGAAAATATAGACGGGGCGCAGTATTGTGATGAATGCGGCGCGCCCCTTGCTCGCTCCACGCCTGAGAAAAAAGGCGGGACGAGCAATACCGGCGGCGGGACATCCGGCGAGGGGTTAATCGCAGAGGCCAACGGCCCGGTCGCGGCCCGCGCCGAAGCCGGAACGGCAGCAGCGCAGCCGGCCTCGCTACAGCACGCCATCTCTTCCGGTTCTATCGCGTTGATGGACGGAGCGCACGCCCGGCTCGTCATAGAGCGCGGGCGCTCTGCCGGGAAACAGTTTCCCTTGAGCGACGACGAATCGCAGATCGGTCGCTGGGATGCCGACGGCGGGATTTTCCCGGACGTTGATCTGGACGCGGACGATCCTGAAGCAAAGGTCTCGCGCCGCCATGCGCGTATCATGCGGCGCAATGATAAATACTTTATAGAAGATTTAGGCTCGACCAACGGCACTTTTATCAATCGCGGGCGCAGACTCCTGCCCGGCGACCGCCAGCCCTTGCAGGATGGCGACGAGATTATTGTCGGTAAAACCTTTTTGCGTTTTCATATCGTCAAATAAGAGAAGAGATGCGTGCGCTCTTACTTGTCTTTCGCGGTCGAGCACACGCGGGCTGTGTCCTTAGGAACCCTTCGGAGGGGCGCTCACCAGAGTTTCCTTAGCCCTTAACGGTCGAGTCATCGAGAGATGTCTGTCTGCCAACAATGTGGCGCGACTTTAGCGCCGGAAGATCCTTTCTGCGGTCATTGCGGAGCGCCGCAGGCGACCAATGCTGTCGAGTCTGCGGGCCAAGCCGCCAGCGCGGGCGGCGAGGCTGCTGGCGCTGCTAGCGCTGTCGGCGAGGCCACTATAGTTGCGCCCTATCCGTCCGCAGAGAAAGAGATCGATCCGTGGGACACCGCCGCCGACGAGCCGCAGGCTCAAGAGGCGCAGGACTCTCCTGCGCCTGTGCTCAGTGAATCGCAACTGGACGAGACCATCTCGCCCGAAGAATCAAAGCGCGCGGCGGAAGCCTCCAGGCAAAAATCCACTGGCGAGATACGCAGAGAGTCGAATGTCTCTCCGCCGACGAAACGCGCGGGCTCGACCGGGGGTCGGCAAACCAACGCCAGCAAACAGTTAGAACCGGGCACGGTGCTGGTCGCGCGCTACGAGATCGTCAGACGTATCGGCGGCGGCGGGATGGGCGCAGTTTATCTGGCCAAGGATCGCAATCTGGGAGACGCGCCGCGCGCCGTCAAAGAGATGATCGAATCTCACATCGACAGCTCGCAGCACGAAAAGGCGATCAACGATTTCAAGCGCGAATCCCTGCTGCTGACCTCGCTTGAGCATTCTTCGATCCCGACCATCTACGACTATTTTTATGACGATGCGGCGAGCCGCTTTTATCTCGTCATGAAATATATTTCGGGCGGCGATATTGCCGCGCGCCTGAGGAACGCGCCCGGCGGTCGCATAGACGAAAAGACCGTCACCGCCTGGGCCATTCAAGTGGCTGATGTTTTGGATTACCTGCACAGCCAGCGCACGCCGATCATTTATCGAGACCTCAAACCGGCGAACCTCATGATCGACGGAAATTCCGGTCGCGTCATGCTCATAGATTTTGGCATCGCCCGCTGGGTCACAAAGCAGGAGAAGGGCGTGACGGCTGTCGGCACGATGGGCTATGCGCCGCCGGAACTCTTTAGCGGTAAGGTCGAGCCGCGCTCGGATTTGTACTCTTTAGGCGCGACGATGTTTCATCTACTGACGGGCTCTGACCCGCAGGATAATCCGTTGTTGATCTTCGACTTTACGAAAAACCCGCGCCCGCGCCAGATCAACCCTGCACTGTCCGTCGAGATGGAACGTATACTGATGCGTGCGGTCGAGCATAAACCGGAAGCGCGTTTTCGTTCCGCCGCCGAGATGCGCGACACGCTCACGCATCATCTGGAAAGATTGAAGACGGGCGATGTCAGCTACGGCACACCGTCGGGCCAGCAGGTAGGCGGCGAAACGATCCAGACGGAGATGGTCTTCTGCGGTTTCTGTGGAGGCCGTATCGCCGCCGACGATGTCTTTTGCGCGCATTGCGGCGCGCGCCAGCCACTGGCCGGAGTCGGGTCTAGCGCGGCGCTGCGCACGGCGCGCGCAACAGCGAAGCTGGTCGTCGCGGGCACAACCGAATTAGAGGCCGCGCAGTTTCCTTTGCAGAAGGAGAGCAATCTGGTCGGTCGCTCAGACCCGCATTCGAATATCTTTCCTGAAGTCGATCTCTCGCGCTTCGATCCTGAGACGAAGGTCTCGCGCCGACATGCTCGCATCTGGCGCGACGGCGAGGTCTTTCTCATAGAAGATTTGAATTCGGTCAACGGCACTGTAATCAATGACGACCTGCGGCTCGCGCCGCGCCAGCCGCGCGCCTTGAAGAGTGGAGACAAGCTGCGACTGGGCGAAACCACGCTCCATTTTTTGGTAGGATGATGAAAGAGTAATCAGTTTTTAGTTTTCAGTTTTCAGCCTGGCGTTTTACTGAAAACTAAAAACTGAAAACTGAAAACTGATTTATGACTGCTAGCATAGAGACTACCGCTTTGGTTCAGACGAAGAGCGCGGGCGCGCGCGCGGCAACACAGATCGATCTCGAAAGATTTCGCGCGCCATTCTCTTTGCGCTGCGGAGCGCTGCTGATCGATTACATCATACTGGTCGGCATCCTCGCCTTCAGTACGCTGGTCGCGCGCATGCTCGGCGGCGGGACGCGCTCTTCCGGAGACAGCGCAGAGACCTTGGGCATCATCATCGCCCTAGTCGTCGGCGTCCTGAATTTTGTCGTGCTTGCGGCGTGGCGCGGACGCACGCTCGGTAAATGGGCCACGGGGCTGCGTGTGGTGCGCAGAGACGGGCAGTCGGTCGGTGTGGGCCGTTCGCTCCTGCGTCATCTGGTGGGCTATCCGCTTTCTCTCCTCCCCTTCGGGCTTGGATTCCTCATCGCGGTTGTCAGCACACAGGGCCGCGCCCTTCATGATATGATCGCCGGGACGGTCGTGATACGTGATACGACGACACGCCGCTCGCGCGCTGCTGCTGCTGTTCGCTGAAATCCTCGCGGATCGAAGAGACAAAAGGAATGCCAAGGGAATGTCCAGGTTGCGGAGCTACGACGACGCCTGAAGCCCGTTTTTGTCGTCGTTGTGGCGCGCCGCTCAAAATCGGTGGTGGTCATGATACGGATTCGCCCGTCTCGCCCGGAGCGCAAACCATTCCGCTCGTCGACGAGGGGCGCACCACCGATGGTCTGTGGACGGAAGAGTCGCACGAATTAGCGACGGGCACTTCCAGGATCAAGCGCGCCGAGATGGAAGACCTGCTCAGGCGCGTCAGCCGCGAGCACGCAGACGGCGACGACCACGGCGGTCATGCACTGACCGTTAAAGCGGACGGATCATCTCGGGACGGGTCTGCTGCTACGCCCGCCGTCACCTCCACGCTCAAAACGCCGAACACGGATGCTCCGACGATTCAGCCTTCGCCCTCTGCTGCTACTAATACTGCCCGTCACAAGTGGCGCTTGCTGGCCCTTCCCATCCTTGGCCTCTTGCTCGTCGCAGCGGTGCTCTCCTTTATATATATTCGCAGATCAAAAGTCGCGGGCGCGGTTGAACCGGCAACTGTTCCGGTGAGCGTAGACGCGCAGCCCGCCGTCGTTTCCGAGAGCCCGCAGCAGCCGACTGAGCCTTCCACACAGGAGAGTTCTCCGCAGACAGAGAGCGCAGCGAAGCCCGCTCCCTCCGCACGCGCGCGTGACACTGAGTCGGAAGCGCAAACGGGAGCGCCCGCAACCTCGCCCGCAAAGCCCGCGACAACACCCGCGTCGGGTCAAACCACATCGCCAGCACCCGTGCTCTCCGCCAGCGAACGCTATCAGCGAGGTCAACAGTTGTGGGAGAGCGGCAACCGGCGCGCGGCGCTCGAAGAGTTTCGCGCGGCTGCGGCGGGCGGCGTCGCGGACGCATATTATTATCTAGGCTCGGAGTATTACGCGGAGGGACGTGACCCGAAGAGCCTGACGGATGGCGAGCTGCGTGCCGCGCTCAACTATTTCCTGCGCGCCACGGCAGGGCCGCACAGCGCGCAGGCGAGCCGCTCGGCACAGCTTCTAGGACGTGAGTATGAGCGACGGAAGAAACAATCGCGCCCTTGAAAACGTTTCGTCTTAGGTATTCGGCGAGAAGCTACAGGCGTGAAAGACAGAACAAAGCTCGTAGTAGTAAACTCTGCGCTTGAGCTGCTAGAGACTGAAGAAACAGAAAATCAAGACGATGCCCGAACTCATCATCAAGTATCCTGACCGCAACCCGGACACCTTTCCGCTGGGCCGCCTGCGTATCACCATCGGGCGCTCTGCGCGCAACGACCTTTGTATCCCCGATCCTTTCGCCTCGCGCGTCCATGCCGAAGTGCGCAAGGAGGGCGACGAATACATCTTGCAGGATTTGGGCTCGGCCAACGGCACGCTTTACAACGGCGCTCCCGTCGGTGGGCCCATCGCCTTGACGCCGGGCGGTCGCGTGCAGATCGGCGAGACTGAGATTGTCTTCGACGATCAATCGGCGCTGATGGGCGCGACGATGATTACGGACAACAACTCTATGCCCGAGATGGAAGCGACCATCGCTTTGAACTCGGCGGATCGCACGACTTCCGGCCTACTGGAAGCCATAGAGGGCGCGCGCACGCAGCCCGATCCCGAAAAGCCCAGCCAGCGCAAAGACAAACAGAGCGACCTGCTGGCCCTCATCAGTAAAGTGGGCGTAACGTTGCTCGCCTCTGCCACGCTCGGCGAAACGCTCCAACAGATCGCCGCCCTGGTCTTCGAGGCCGTGCCCGCAGACCGCTGCCTTATCATGATGCGTGACGAAGGAAGCGAAGAGTTAAAGGTGAGCGTCGCGCAATTGCGCGACCGGCAGGGCAAGGTCGGCGAGATTCGCGTCAGCCGCACGATCATGGATGAAGTGATCGGTAAGGGTAAATCCGTGCTGACCTCGGACGCGCAGCATGACCCGCGCTTTATGAGCAGCACGACGACGCTGCAAGGCATTCACTCCGTGCTGGCTGTGCCTTTGGGCGTAGGCGAAAAAGTGTTCGGCATCATCTATGCGGATTCGCCGATTGCCGAGGGAAGATTTTCGGAAGATCATTTGAAGGTCTTGACGACGCTAGCATCCGTGGCGGCGATACGCGTGGAGAATGCGCGGCTGCTCGAAGAACAGATAGACCGCCAGCGTCTTGAGCACGAGCTGCAACTGGCGAGCGAAATCCAGCAGCGCTTTCAACCGACCGCGCCGCCGCAAGTTCCCGGCTACGAATTGCAGGGCATCAGCTTTCCCTGTTACGAGATCGGCGGCGACTATTATGACTTTATCGAGCGCGAGGATGGTCGTCTGATTATCACGCTCGGCGACGTGTCGGGCAAGGGGACTGCCGCGGCCCTTTTGATGTCGTCGCTTCATGCTGCCGTGCATGCGCAGGCCGCCTCGCACGACTCGCTCGTTGATACGATCAGCGCCGTCAATCGTTATCTCGCGGATAATATCCCGCCCAACCGTTTCGTGACGCTCTTTTATGCTGAGTTGAATCCGAAGACGGGCGCGCTCTCCTTTCTCAACGCGGGGCACAATCCGCCGCTCATCGTTCATCAGGCGGGCACTGTCGAACAACTCTCTTCGGGCGGACTTCCCCTTGGCATCAAGCCGGATGCAGTGTTTCGCGAAGGCCGCACGCAATTGCATCCGGGCGATGTGCTGGTCATCTATTCGGACGGCGTATCGGAGGCTGGCAACCCGCAGGGCGAAGAGTTCGGCGTCAAGCGCCTTAGCGATACGGTCACACGCAACATCGAATCCTCAGCCTCTGGTATACGCGACCGCATCGAATCGGCGCTCACGAAATTCTCAGAGGGCACAGCAGCAGCCGACGACATCACGCTCGTCATCGTCAAGCGACAGGCCGAAGGCACTCTGGTCGCGACCAGCGGTGCTTGAAGGTGCGATCAGTCAGGTAAGGATTTCCATCTGAATGGTTATTGTACTTCTCTTAATTGCGCTCGGGATTAGCTTGCCGCTTGCGTCCCAGCGTAATGATGTGAAGCGAATCGTGCTGATCGCCGTAGTTCTTGAGGCGCTGAAAATCGCTTTTGTTTTGCTGACCAGGGGTTGCGATAATGAAGCTTTTTGTCTCCTGCTTGTTTTGTTCTACTTCACAGCGATGCTTCCCGAAATGCTCGTCGGCGGAGAGCATGGGCCAGGCAGCTTTTGGGTATGGACTGCGATGTTTGGCGCGGGGGTGATCTGGAATCTGATCCCAGCCTATCTCATCACGTTATTTTTGCCGGAGAGGAATCCGCGTAAGACGTAAAGCAGCAGGCGAGTGGGAGTTTTGACGCAGAGTCTGACAGCGAGCGATTGAAGCGCTCATCTATTGTTGAGATGTTCGGCGAGCATGTTGCAGAAGAGCTTTCCCTGATCCAGCGCGTCCTCTAAAGCGTGATGGGTCAATTCGGGCTGCGCGTCGAACCAGCGCGGCGGCATGACGGATTTTGTAGTGTCTCGAAAGTCGGACTTCAAAAGCGACCAGGCGAAAGTCTTGATGTCGAGCGCGACGTAAGAGAAGGGGCTCTCGCCCGTAAAGTTCATCAGATACCACTGCACGAACATGTAATCGAAGACGGCGGGGTAGGCGACGAAAACGGGTTGGCCCGGCAGAGCTTTGAGCCAGGCGACGTAACTGTGCATGACCTCTGCGACGGGTCTAGGGTTTTCATGCGCGGCGGCCCAGGCGCGCGGCTGCGTCTTCCACCACTTCATAGTTTCCGGGTGCTCGCCCGCTCCGGGCAGCCGCTCAAGATTACTGTAGAAGGTCGAAACGAGAGTTTTGTCAGCGAGAAAAGCAGCCGAGCCGAGGCTGAGCATCGAAAACGGGCCGGGGATGGGCCCATCGGTCTCGACATCCGTGCTGACGAAGATTTCTGTCATTCATTTTGTCCCTAGCTTTGCGTGACCTCGTCCTCTGCGCTCGATTCTTCCGGGCGATAATAATCTATCAAGAGGTCTAGCATAGCCTGCTCGCTCTCGCCAGCGCCCGTAAAGTGGACGGCAAAGCCCATCTCTGCGATCAGGTAGACGACTTCGCCCCATAGATAAATCCAGCCTTCTGTGGGCGTCTCGATCTCAAGTCGCACCAGTTCGCCCTGCTCTACCTCATCGGAAGTCAGGATAAAGCAGCCGGTCTGGCTGATGTCGCTAATCGTGCCCTCGCGTCTGGCCAGCACGCCTTCCCAACGCGCATTAAGATGGACACGCACGCGCTGTGCTATTCTTCGCTCGCTCATCTTTAATCGTTCTGTGGATAATAAAGGATTGCAGGCTTTTAGACTACTCTCGTCCTTAAAGGCGTGCGAGGCTCTCACGGATTCTCTCTGAGCTTTTTTCTCCGATCCCGTCAACCAGCTCAAGACCGCCGCCCGCGACGAAATTTTTCAGATCGTCGAGCGAAGAAATCTTGAATTTCTGATGAAGCACGGCGGCAGTTTTAAGCCCTATACCGCTCACCCTGGTCAAATCCAGCACCGTTTCGGGCGTCTCCGCGATAAGCTTTTCCCACGCCTCGAACGTGCCCTTGTCCAGCAGCTCGATGATCTTGCCGCTGATCGCTTTACCGACGCCTGGGATTTGTTGCAAGCCCTTCGCGCCGTCTTCCGATGCGATTGTTTTTAAGGGCGTCGGCCAGGTCTCTATCAATTCGGCGGCGTTGCGATAAGAGCGTATGCGATAACGATCATCGCCGCGAATCTCCATCAGATTCGCGAGCCGGTTGAAACGCTCCGCAATCGCCTCGTTATCCATACTCTTCCGTCTACGCTTCCAGGTAAGCCAGCCCATCGCTCATGCATTATACAACGCATTATACATGGCGGGGGCGTGACTAATCAGGCGTCTCCGTTGGATAATATGACTTTCAGCTTCCAACGCAAGAATTTTTATCCATTTTAAGAGGATCACAGATGAGCTCAGGAAAACAGTTGTGCGCATTCGTAGTCGCCCTGGCCCTTCTTATAATTATGAGCTTCACGCGAGCGGCGCACGCAGACGAAGGCATGTGGCCTTTTAATAATGTGCCCAAAGAGGAACTCAAGCAGCGTTACGGCGTGACCGTCACGGACGCTTGGCTCAGGAAAGTACAGCTCGCTTCGGTGCGTTTTAATAATGGCGGCTCAGGCGCTTTCGTCTCTGCCGACGGGTTGGTGTTGACCAATCATCATATTGCGGAAGACACGCTCGCCAAGCTGAGCACCGAAGCGAAGGATTATATGAAGGACGGATTTCTGGCGCGCACGCGCGAGGAAGAGGGCCGTGCTCCTGATCTTGAGCTAAACGTGCTGATGAGCATAGAGGATGTCACGTCGCGCGTCGAAAGCGCCGTCAAGCAGGGGATGTCGCAGGCAGAGGCCAACGATGCTCGCAACGGCGAGATCAAAGCCATAGAGGACGAGTCCAACAAACAAACGGGCCTGCGTTCCGATGTCGTCACGCTCTATCAGGGCGGCCAGTACAATCTTTATCGCTACAAACAGTACACGGATGTGCGATTGGTATTTGCGCCCGAATCAAACATCGGATTCTTCGGCGGTGATCCGGACAATTTCGAGTACCCGCGTTACAACCTGGACATGGCGCTGTTTCGTGTTTACGAGAACGACAGGCCCGTCAAGCCTGAAAACTATTTCGCCTGGTCGAAGCAGGGCGCGCGCGAAGGCGAGTTGATTTTTATCTCCGGCAATCCGGGCTCGACTGGCCGACTGGACACGGTCGCGCACATGGAATTTATGCGCGACTTCGGTCTTCCCTTTATGCTCAAGTGGTACACCAACCGTTTGGAAGCTCTGCGCCGTTACAGCGCGCAGGGAGAAGAGCAGGCGCGGCGCGCGCAATCGGAAATCCTGAGCATCGAAAACGCCGTCAAGCTCTGGCGCGGACAGGTCGAAGGATTGCGCGACCGCTCGATCATGGCCAAGAAGCTCAGCGAAGAGCGGCGTTTGCGCCGTCGAATCGCCGCCGATCCGAAGAAGAGAAAAGAGTACGCTTCAGCCTGGGACGCGATTGCCACAGCGCGCCGCGCGCTTCGCTCTTACGAGCGCGAGCGAAGATTCCTGGAAAGCACCACTGGATTCAAGACTGCTGGCTTTAACTCGACGCTCTTCGATATTGCGCGCAGGCTCGTGCGCCTCGCCGCTGAAAACACTAAGCCCAACGAGGAGCGATTGCCGGATTTCACGGACGCCGCGCGCGAAACTTTAGAACTCGCGCTCTTTTCGCCCGCTCCCATCTATGACGATTTCGAGCGGGCCAAGCTGACGGCCTCGCTCACTTTTATGCGTGACGAGCTGGGCACGAGCTCTCCTCTTGTGCGCAAAGCGCTCGGCGGTAAATCGCCGGAAGCGCGCGCCGCAGAGCTGATCGGCGGAACGAAACTTAAAGACGTAGACTATCGCCGTCAACTGGCCGCTGGCGGAGTCAAAGCGATTGAATCATCGACCGATCCGATGATCGTGCTGGCGCGATCAATAGACCCGGAAGCGCGCGCCGTGCGCAAGCGTTACACGGATGAACTGGAGGGGACAGAGCGCATCAGCTACGCGAAAATCTCGCGCGCTCTGTTTGAGATCAACGGGACAAAGATGTACCCGGACGCTACTTTTACGCTGCGCCTGGCCTTTGGGCCAATCAAGGGTTACATGGAGAAGGGCAAGGCTGTTCCTGCGTTCGTGGATTTCGCGGGGCTCTACAATCGCGCAGCGACGCACAACAACCAGCCTCCATACAATTTGCCCGCGCGCTGGCTGGAAAAAAAGAGCGCGCTCGACCTACGGATGCCTTTCAACTTCGTGGCGGCAGTGGATTCGACGGGCGGCAACAGCGGCTCGCCCGTTTTCAACAAGGATGCAGAGATCGTCGGCCTGCTCTTCGACGGCAATGTACAATCCCTGATCGGCGATTACGTTTACGACGAGACGCAGAATCGCTCTATCTGCGTCGACTCGCGCGGGATGATAGAGGCGCTGCGCAAAGTGTACGGCGCAAACGAAATCGTGAATGAATTGACCAGATAGCGCGTCGATCAAGCAGGAGAAGCTCTATGAAAAAGATTGTGCTGGCGGTCTTGTTGATCTTCTGCGCCGCAAACGTCTTCACGATATTTCAGATTGAAGGTGCATCGAGCGCCGCGCAGGGACGCAACAGATTAAGGGGAGTGCGCCATATCCCTTCAGAGACTTCGCCCGATCCTGAGCTCGAACGGGCCATTCTTCAAACCTTAACAGACGGTGATTTTTCCGGGGGCGAGATTCGTTACTACTACAATCGCGTCGACCTGAACGCGGACGGAAACTTCGAGGCGATAGTTCATCTGGTGGGCCCATCAATCTGCGGAACGGGCGGCTGTCAGACTTTGATCCTTCAGCCCGCGCGAAACGGCTATCGCGTTGTTGCCACCATCGGTTTGACGAGGACTCCCGTCATCGTCAGTCAGCAGAGAACGCGTGGGTGGAGCGACCTTATCGTGTACGTGTCCGGCGGCGGTATCACGCGCGGCTACTACGTCGCGCTGCGCTTCGACGGGCAAACCTATCCTGAGAACCCGACCGTGCAGCCCGCGCTCGGAGCTAGAACAAAGATCACAGGGAAAGCATACGTCTCCGACGAAGTGACTCCCACAAACGGCATAGCACTTCGACCGGGAAGAAAATTTGACTAAAGCTTTGATAACTCCATTTTAGATTTTGGATTGGCGTGCTACTAAGCTTGAACGCTTTAATTCCAAGATTCAAGGCGGGCAAATCGCTAATCTAAAATCCAAAATTGAACTATGACAGACTACCTGATTGACGACGAACTGGCCGAAGAAGACGTGCTGGCCTGCGCAACGCGCGTCGCTGAGACGATAAAAAATTCGGAGGGCCACGGCGAAGCGATGTCCGTCATGGCCGCGCGTTATGCCGATGCTGGTCAGTTGGACTTTGCCCTCGCGCTCGTCGAAACCATCGACGACCCCTTTATCAAGGACAGGGCGCTCGCGGAACTCGCCGTCAAGACAACAACGGACGCGGGCGCGCTAGACGAAGCGCGACAGTTGCTCAAAGGCATCGATGACCCGAGCATTCGCGCCTCGGCCATCGCGCAAATCAGTGTCAAGCTGGCGGAGGCGGGCGATTATGACAAAGCCCTGTTGATGGCCGGTGAAATGGACGACACCTCATCCGTGATGGCGGAGGTCGCCGTCCACTGCGCCCAAGCAGGGCAGTATGACAAAGCCCTTGAGATCATACGCAACATAGAGGATACATCCTCTGCCGTCTGGGCTTTGACTGAAGTGGCCGCCAGGCAACGCTCTGCGGGGCAAGGCGCAGAAGCCGCCGAATCTCTTTCAGAGGCTCTGCGGTTGGCGCGGACGATTGAGCTGGCTAAAGACAGGGCCAGCGTCCTTGTCGATGTCGCCATGAAGTTCAGTGATGCCGGAGAAGAGGATAAAGCCGCGGAAGCTTTGGCGGAGGCTTCGCGCCTCGCCGAGACGGTAGAGATCAACGTCTTACGTGAAAGCACGTTGGCGCATGTCAGTCATGGATACGCCCGCATCGGTGACGGCGCGCGAGCGCTCGCGCTTACCTCTGAGATGGAGGATTCGTTTCAGACTGCTTCGGCCATGACCGCTATCGCCGCAGAGCAGCTCAGAGCGGGTCGGCAGGACGAGGCACTCAATCTGCTTTCGCGTGCGCTTCAAACCGTCAAGGACGAAGAGTTTTACGACGAGAGCAATTATCCTGGAACACGATACAGAGCGCTTGCGGAGATCGCCGTGCAATACTCTGCGGCGGAGCGATACGACAGGGCCGTCGAGACGGCAAAGATGATAGAGGGCGACAAGGAGAGAAACGAAGCCCTCGCGAGAATCGCCAAAGACCTCGGCAGCGCTAAAGCAAATGATGCTGCCCTGCGCACGGCGCGGCTGATAGAAGACGCCTATCTCAAGGCGGTCGCTTTAACGGACATCGCCGCAGTGCTCTGGAAAGAAGGCGAGCATGAACACTCGCGCTCGATTCTTTCCGAAGCCGAGCGCGTGACGGAGCAAATAGAATGGTCTTATCAAAAATCTCTGGCCCTCGCACATCTGGCGCTCAAACATGCGCAAGCCGAGCGCAGCGAAGAGGCCGCGAGACTTTTATTGCAGGCGCTTGAGACGACCCGCACTACCGAAAGCGAGTTTTACATGGCCCTCGCCTTAGCGCACCTCTCGGATGTCTATCACGAAACAGGCATAGAGATAGATGAGAAAGTCACCAACATCCTGCGCGAGATCGTAATCAAGCTGGACTGATAAGATTCTTCCACTGTGCAGGGTTAGAAGTTTAGATCGAATTGCAGTTGAAAGTTTAGAAGGCTGAAACTCACCACAGAGACACAGAGAGCACGGAGGAAGCACAGAGAAGGATATTAAAGCCTCTGTGTAACCTCCGTGCTCTCTGTGGTGAACTGCCGTGCTTTCAATCCTCAATGTAAATCCGCTCTACGCCTTCTCCAATCCCGCATACTTTTCAATCAGCTTTTTCTGACCAAAGCCCGGAAAGCTGACCGTCAGTTTGGCGGAATCGCCGGTGCCTTCGCGTCTGAGGACGAGGCCGCGACCGTACTTGGGATGGCGCACGTGCGAGCCGGGACTAAAATCGCCTCCCGCTCCAGTTGATGCGGGGCGTGAGGGAGGGGAAGCGTTTGCCGCCTGTGCGCGCCGCTTGATCGATGGTTGATCCTGCTGCGACCCCGTGTTGGATTGGCCCAACTGCTGGCCGCGCTTGCGGAAAAACTCCGCGATGGAATCGACGCTGTCATAAGTCTTGCCTGCGTATTTGGTGCGCTCAGTGGTCGTGCGAGTCTCGCCGCGCAGGGCGCGTGCCGCGTGTTTGTTCTCAAGCGTCGAAGAGTTCCGCGCAAACGAGAGCCAGGACGGCCCGCGCGAGAGGTCTTCCATTAAATCCAGCGGCATCTCGTTGAGAAACTGCGAGGGCTCTGAGGCCAGCTCTTCACCGTAAACGCGCCGCTTCATCGCATGCAGGACGTAGAGAAATCGCTCGGCCCTGGTGATCGCCACGTAACAGAGACGACGCTCTTCTTCCAACTCCGCAGGGTCAGTGGCCGAGCGCGAGTGCGGAAAAAGTCCGTCTTCCATCCCGACGATAAAGACCAGCGGGAACTCCAACCCTTTGGCCGAGTGCATCGTCATCAAAGTCACGGGAGCATCGCGCTTGTACTGATCCGAGTCCGAGACGAGCGCCGCGTGATCTATAAAATCGCGCAGACCATCCTGCCCCTGCTGGTCGTAATCGACGGCGGCGTTAACGAGTTCCTGCAAGTTCTCAAGCCGCGCTTCGGCTTCGTCGGAGTTCTCCGCCTTCAAATGGTTAGCATAACCCGTGTCGAGGATGGCCGCCTTAACTATATCCGAGACGGGCGTCTCGGAGGCGGAAGCATTGGTCGCGACCTTGACCAGCTCTGTGATGATGTTCTGAAAATTTCTGAGCGCAGACGTAGCGCGCGGCGTCAAGCCCTCGCCCTTGTCCGTCATGATCGCAATCGTCTCCCAATGCGAGACGCCGTAATCCTTCGCACGGCGCGCAATCTCGTCAAGGGTTTGCTTGCCAAGCCCGCGCGGCGGGGTGTTGATGACGCGCTGAAGCGCTATCGAATCATGCGGGTTAAGCGCGAGCTTGAGATAAGAGATGATGTCGCGAACCTCCGCGCGCTCGTAGAAAGAGAAGCCGCCGACGATGTTATAGGTAATGCCAGAGCGACGGAGCGCCTCTTCAAAGACGCGCGATTGCGCGTTGGTGCGATAGAGGACTGCGGCGCGCAAGTCCGCCTCTCTGCGGCGATGCTCTTCGATCTTGGCGGCGACGAAACGTGCCTCGGCTTCCGCATCGAACGCCTGGTAATAGCGTATGCGCTCGCCCGTCGGGTTGGCCGTCCAGAGTTGTTTGCCCTTGCGCTCCGTGTTGTTGCGCACGACCGCGCCCGCCGCATCCAGTATGTTCTGCGTTGAGCGATAGTTCTGCTCCAGTCGAATCACCTTCGCCTGAGGGTAGTGCTGCTCGAAGTTCAAGATGTTGCTGATGTCTGCACCCCGCCATCGGTAGACACTCTGATCTTCGTCTCCGACGACGCAGATGTTCTGTTGCTTTTCAGTCAGAAAGCGTATGAGCGCAAACTGTAGCGAGTTGGTGTCCTGGTATTCGTCTACGAGAATATAGCGGAATTTATCGTTGTATTTCTCGCGCACTTCCGGCACACGGCGCAGCAACTGGACGGTCTTAATCAAAAGATCATCGAAGTCCAGGGCGTTGTTGTTGCGCAAGCGCTCTTCATAGAGGCGAAAGACGCGTGCAATGGCGGCGCGCTTTTCGTCGCCGTATTCGACGCGGGCGGCGTAGGAGGCCGCGTCGTCGCCCTGTCGATTCTTCGCGCCGCTGATCGCGCCCTGCACCGCGCGCGGCCCCAGTTGCTTATCGTCGTAGCCCAAATCCTTGATACAGGCCTTGACCAGGCGTTGTGAATCGTCCTGATCGTAGATCGTAAAGGAGCGCGTGTAGCCTTCTGAGAGCGCCTCTATGTGCTGGCGAAGGATACGCACGCAGAGGCTATGGAAAGTAGAGATAAGCGGCGCGCTCGTCATGCGTGTATTGCCCAGCAGGCGCTCGACTCGATTGCGCATCTCTTCGGCGGCCTTGTTCGTAAAGGTGACGGCGAGAATATTGTAAGGCGCGACCCCGCGCTCTGCGATCAGGTAAGCGATGCGAAAAGTGATGACGCGCGTCTTGCCTGAGCCTGCGCCCGCCAGGATCAGCAGCGGCCCTTCCGTCTCGGTCACGGCCTCGCGTTGTTGTGGATTAAGCTCGGAAAGAAAATCGATCATAAAAAGTAATCAGCAATCAGTAGTCAGTAATCAGTCAGTCAGTAAAATGCATTTAGCTAATTACTGACTGACTGATTGCTGATTACTTTATCAACTTCTGTATTGACTTGAATTGTTCGTGTCGTGCGTCGCGCAGCAGTTCGAAGAGCGCCATCTCCGTAGAGGAGGGGATGGCCCCGCTCTGCTGCATCTTGAAGAGCGCGATCTGTTTGTTCTGTGCGGCGCGCGCGGTGATGCAATCGGTCAGCAGGTGAACCTGAAAGCCACGCGCCAGCAGATCGTGTGCGGTCTGGTTGACGCAGATGTGCGCCTCTATTCCGCAGACGAGAATCTGTCGTGCGCCCGTGCGCTCCAACTCAGTCTCGAAGCTTTGCGCGCCGCAGGAGCTGAAAGCCGTCTTCTCTATGACCTTAAGCTGATCGGGCAAGACCGCCCTGATCTCGTTGGCCGTGTGGCCGAGCCCCTTGGGGTATTGCTCCGTGACGATCAAGGGGATGTTCAAAAGCTGCGCGGCATGGGCCACGAGCGCGATGCGCGCCGCCAGTTCTGCGAAGTCCGAGATCGAGCCGCGAAAGGCCTCCTGCACGTCTATGATGGCGAGCGCCGTCTGTGCCCCGTCGAGCGTATTCTGATGTTGCATCTGAATTCCTTAGAGAGTTATTTAAGCACACGATAGTTTAAGGGGTCGAACCTGTTCAAGGCAATTGAGGCCGGGACGCTAAAAGCAGAGCCGACAGTAAACCGTCCGGTGCGCGAAATTTTTAGTCGCCGGAACACCGGAGCACATAACCCTGACCGAGCAGACTGAAGGGCAACGCTTACGGATATAAAAATTCTTGACACCTCTTTTTGACGCAATCTAAAATCCGTATGCTTTGAGGTGATTTCCGGATAACGAAGCTCACAAAAACCGCTGTCGTCAATCCGGATTTTAAGAGGTCAGTCTCCTTTCCGGCATGACCTTACCACTTTCAACTATGGCCAGGGAGTCTGAAAGCCTGGCAGGCTTTCCGGCATCCTGTTTCACAAGAAGATGCAATACCAACCCTCAACCAATTTATCCTCTAAGAAAAGGAGTGAGTCTATGAGAAGAAGCCTGCTTGCCGGTGTTCTATCTTTTTGCCTCAGCCTGATCGCCACCGCAGCCGTGGTATTACTCAGACCTGTCCCGGCGTATGCCCTCGCGACATGTCGCGCGACCTGTTACTACACGACCAAGAGAGTCGTTGTGGAATGTACAGGGGTGCGCTGCAATGCGACGGATAACTGGGGATGCTCGTACCAGGACGAGGATGGTCGCTGGCATCAACAAGGATGCCCCGGCGATCCCAACGATCTGTGATATGTATTTGATCGTGGAGCGCGCGCTCAGCGTGTCAGACTTGATGCGATAAGGGGGAGTTTTATGTTCAGGTATTTTCTCACAACCTGTCTGGTATTGTTGAGCGCCGGATTGTGTTTGGGACAACAAACTCCCCCGGACAATATAGATTTCGCGCGGCAACGTGCACAGGCGGTGGCCGATCAGTTGCCGACCTTGATTAAGGATATTGATGAGCCGACGCTGCGCATCGCGCTCAGGCTCAGGACAGCGGCCTTCCTTTGGGCCAGCGGGTTTGAAGCTACGTCAGAGTTGGCCGGCGACATGACGTTAGCGGCGCTGGAAGACCTCAAAAATCACGAAAGCCAGTTGCCTGCGGCGCGAGCCAAACGGATGTATCTTGACATCATCTCGCTGCTTCGATTACGTGCGCCCGCCCTTTTGCAGACGGCCAAGGAGAAATATGGACTGGCGCAGCTCATTGACCAGAACCGTCTACTGCTCGCCTCGACGGAACTGAGCGCCGGGCAGCAATCATCTGTGACCGTGGAGAGCGTGCGCCGTAGTCTCAATCGAAGGGAGGATTTAGACAGCTCTATCCCTTATTTCATGGATCGGCTGGAGAGGGAACAGCCCGCTGAATTTATCAGGCTCTTACCTGAAATACTGGCCGCCGTCGAACAAAGGGCCAACAGCATTTCCCTCGAAACCCTTTCGATGCTGACAAGGTTCTACCTGCGCAATGAACAAACGCCGGAACTGAAGAGGCGTTTTCTACAGGCAGTGGTTCGCGCCACAGGGAGAAGCAGTATTCTGTCAGACCCACAAGAAAGCATAGATGCTTTTGATCTGCTGTCAGTCACTCTGCCGTTGATAGAGAAACTGTTGCCGTCTGTTTACGCACAGGCGGGCGCGCAGCTTGCGGCCATCTCGACGCGTGTGTCTCAACAGAGATTCGACCTCGCGGCCCTCAACGAGAGGATCAAGCGGAGTCCTGATCCTCTCGAAGAACTTATAAGGGAAGCAGAGCGGAGCGAAAATCGCGCTTTCAGGGATGACCTGCTGGTGCGGGCTGCAAGACTTGCCATCCACAAGGGCCAACTAAAGCTGGCCGTCGATCTCTTCGAGAAAACGGCTATCGCCAAGGCGCAGGGTTCATGGCCCGACCAGTTTCTTGACGAGATTGTCACCGCAGCCATCGCAGCGAAAGATGCAGGCGCGGCGGAATATGCGTCCGCCAGAATCAGCGCGGCAACGGCTCGCGCACGCGCGCTGCAAAGAATCGCCCTGTATCTCGCGTCAAAGGGTGACGCAGAGCGTGCCGCAGAGATTATCAAGGACGCCATCAATCTGATCGAAACAATGGAAAATAGCACGGACAAAGCCGGAGCAATGCTTGAAGCGGCGACCACCTTCCTGAAGATTGATAAAGCGAGAGCGGCAGAGATAATCCGCCGCGCCGTCAAAATCGGTCGTGACGCGGCGCGCCCCAAGCCGGAAGATAGAGCGGCCAGAGAAGATTATGTTAACGGAGTGACGGATTTTTTGGGCCAGTTCATAGAGGTCTTCCGGTCGCTGGCGCAAACCGATGAGTTTCTGGCTTTGAGTCTCGCAGACGAGATACAGAACCGTGAATTCAAAGCCTCTGCCCTGCTCGGCGTATCAATGGGAATCATCGTTGGCAGCAAAAATAAGAGCGCTCCGTCAAGCCCACAGAGAGCGCGATGAAGCTTATCCATGTCGCTTCAGATTGGACAAAAGCCGACGGATAATTTTACCTAAGTATTCAAAGGAGAGAGTCTCACAGGCGAGACTCTCTCCTTTTTATCCTTTCACACTTTTTTCAGATACGTTCAAGCACCGAATGGGCAACCTCTTCGGCTTCGCCGCGCACGCCCTTGAGAACGTAAGCGCTCCGCACGGCGCGCTGAAGGACAGTGAGCGCTTTTTCCGGCTGCTGTCGTGCGGAGATCGTATGGGCCAGAAGCTCCAGGATGGCTTGCCCTGCGGAAACTGTCTGAGGCCGCCAGCGAGCTCCCGCCTTGTATGAGCTGACGATCACTAAGCCGACGGGTAAGGACTCGACGCCGGAGAGTGCGCCGAAGGTCTCGACCGCGTACTCGGTCTGCTTGTAGAGACTACGGTCGCGGATTGAAATGGTTTTGGGGAAGGGATGAACGCGGCCCTGCTCGTCCAGCACTGCGTACTCGTCTGAGTAATAGGTTGCTCCTGCGCGCAACAGTTCGACGACCAGACTTGTCTTGCCGCTCATGCTTTGTCCGGGAATCAGAATCGCCCGCCCGCGCCAGCCGACGACGCCCGCATGAACAAAGACCTTGCGCCGCGCCTTCTCTGCCACAAAGAGGCGCAGATCGGATTCGAAGGTCTCAAGCACCTGATCCAGATCGGTCGAGCGTGCCAGTCTGGTGATGTCGCCGTACAGAATATTAAAGCGGCGAACATTGGGGCGCGAGGTTGGCCCACCCGTGATGAGCGAGTAGAGCCGCTCGACCACAGGCACACGCGAGGGTTTCCATCCGGGCGGAAGATGCTTATAGAGTCGATCAAGGACGGCGGGATCGTTGCTGCGAACCCCTATTCGCCTGCCGTAAGAGGTGAGAGAAAAGCCTGCCGCCCAGCCCAGGCGGTCGATCTTCTCAATTCAAGTGGAGCGCCACTTAAGCTGCGGTAAATTCAGGGATGACAATTGAAGTATGACCTTTTGTGTACAGCAAAATATATTTCTGTATGGATCAGGGATTGAAACAGACGTTATCGCCGCATCTGGCGGGCGCACAGCAATCGGCATCAACCGCACAGGGTCCGCTACCGGCCGGTACGCAGGTTGTTGAAGCGGCCTCGGCGGCTGTGGGCGCAACGATGGAGACGACGACGGGCACGGTGAGCGCCGCTCCGATACCTAATCTTCGGATCAATTCACGGCGCGACATCCCTTCCATCAGCGCCGGTCTCGACGCAGGCACTTCCAGCAGATGCGATTTCTCCAGTAGTTCAAGAGCAGACCAAACCAGTTGCTCAGGGACTTTCGTCTTCGCCTGCTTTTCTAAGAGCCGCCCCATCTTCGCTATGCTAGTGCGCCCGTCGCAATGCCGCCAGACAAACGCGGCAGTTTGATTCAGGCAATGAGCCTCGTGGCTCTCCTCGTCATAAACGAGCGTCTCATTCGCCAGTTCTTTCACGATGAGTTGCGCGCGGCGCGCTCTCGGCAACGGCTGGTCGGGTGTAAGCACTGAGGGAAATCTCCTTGCGGAAGCGTCGAATAAAACGACCGGACTGGATTGACAGTGGATTGATGCACACGAAGTCGATTGACGGCGCAGGCAGAATAAGCCATCGAAAACCGACAAGTCAATCAAATGTTTTTTGCAACCGGGGAAAGAGCTTGGACGCGATGATTGCAAAAACTTAAGAACGGCGTCGTCGCGTCCGCCCTATGCGCAATAAGAAGTCGGCTGTGCGCACGATGCAGTTACCCGCCTGAAACGGCAGACGCGGCAGCTCGTTGAGCGGGCCTCTCAACCCGATAGTCCCTTCGATGGCGTTCGGCCAGTGGTATCGCAGATTTTTTAAAGCCTCGACGGGAGCACGTCTGGCCATAGACATCGGCGACCTGTAGCGACGGCGCATCGTGCGCCGCTCCCATTCAACAAGAACGGTGGGCACAAACCAGCCCGGTAGTTTCTTCTTTAAGATCGACGCGGGAACACCTTCCGTGAAAGCTCCGAGCAGAAGATTGGCCAGCACAATCGCTGAAGCGTACCAATCTCTGCGCCTCGGACTCTTTCCAAGGAAAAGCTCCCAGTCAAAATCCGCTGGTCTTTGTTCGAGCGCGACGGCAATATCGCACAGCCACAACGGACGCCAAGCGCCTTCACGCAGAAAGTGAAAACAGAGAATACGCAGATGGTCTTCAGCGCAGGGAACGCGTACCTCCACACTGTCGAGTTTGACGAGCTTTGATCGCGAGTACAGCTCATCCCACACGCGCTCGTCCAACCTGTGAAAGCCTTTGTGCAAGTCCACCTCGCAGTCCTTTAAATCTTCGCGCGCGAGCGCTGAATGGGCCGCCACGTACTCGTCAGGCTTAACGCACAGGTCAATATCTCCGTATGGCCTGAGCCCCTGTTCAGGATAGAGGCGAGCAATGGCCCAGCCCTTAACCAGTATGGGCTCTGTCCCTGCGGCCCGTAGAATTTTCAACGCCCTTTGAATATCGCGCTCGTGCATGGCCGCCCGCAAAGTATGTAGTCGATAGGCCTGCTCTAATTGCAAAGCCGCCGCAGAAGATGCTTGCACGGAAGAGTCTCGAAGGCGTCGCCAGGAGAGCGCCGCCACTCCTGATTCGAGGAGCAAAGGGGTGATTGTCTCAAGCTCTGCGGCGGAGATTTCGAGCGGGGGCGGAACAGTAGCAGTAGTAGCAGTGCGCCATGCGCCCGCGAGCACCTTGAGCATTAGTCTACTTTTACTCTGCATCTTGATTCGCTGACCACGACACAATCCATGTTCGCCCCAGAGCATATTGGCAAACCCTTAGCATGGCAATGCCGGGCAATCGCGCGCGTATCCGGCAAGCAAACTTTTTCTGGCTATCGTGTATGAGCCTTGATATACTGCGCGGCGCAACGTTCTCTTTGACCTCGGTGGAGATTTATTTCTCAGGAGCGACCCCTGGGCCTTACTCGCGGCCCTGATCGCCTTCCAAGTCTTCCTCAGCCCTTTCCGCGCGCTTCGGAGGTTTGCCCACAACAGCCGCCCAGAGCGTGCGAGCGCGCCCCCTGTTGGGCCAACAACTCTTATGAACCTCTCCTTATTGCTGGCAACATACGGTACGATCTTTATCGCAGAGCTGGTGGGCGATAAAAATCTCTACACGATCAGCTCACTGACAGTGCGCTTTCATATTTGGCCCGTGTTCTGCGGGATCGCGCTGGCTTTCTCTGTCAAGATGCTGGCGGCTGTGTTGTTGGGCCAGGCCATCGCAGGGCTGCCGTCGGCGCTGGTGACGGGCATGAGCGCCGCGACCTTTTTTGCGACCGGACTTTTGATCTGGATGAAAAGGCCGGAGGGCGCGCCGCGCACACGCGTTGAGCAGCGCTACTGGTCGCGTGGCCTGCCTGTCTCTTTTGCCGCCATCTTCTTTTCCGAATGGGCCGACGTGGGCCAGATCGCCGCCGCCACTCTCGCGGCGCGTTATCAAGCGCCTTTGACAGTTTGGCTCGGCGCAACGCTTGCGCTCATCACCAAAGGCATCCTCGCGCTCACGATCGGCGCAGGGCTTTGTCGCCGCCTCCCGCAGAACGTCTTACGCTACAGCGCGCTCGGCCTCTGTTTTATGATGGGCATACTGTCGTTGTTCAAGATAGAGGTGTAAGACCTAGCAAGCTCCGTAGGAGCGAGGATGTTTATAGCTGCTGAGCAGTGCGAAAACGTTTTCGCATTACCTCTCTTGGCCCACACCGTTGATGGCCGCGAAGAATCGCGCAAGCTTAGTCTCGTCCAGCTTGCCCGCCGTTCTCACGCCGCTGCACACGTCCAGCCCGAAGGGGCGCACACGCTCAATAGCGTCGGCAACATTGTCCGGGTTCAGGCCGCCTGCGAGAAAGACAGGCACGTCGACCGCTTCGACTATGCGGCGGCTGAGCTGCCAGTCGTGAGTGCGTCCGGTTCCGCCAAGCTCCTTGACCGCGAGCCTCTGGTTTCCCGAATCGAGCAGCAACGCATCCGCGCGCCCCGCCACCGCCGCCGCCTCTGACACAGACTCTTCGTCCATGACGTGTATGACTTGGACAAGGCGGACGCCGGGCAGCGCTGTTCGCAGCTCATCGAAAATCTGAGGCGGGACGCGGTCGCAGAGCTGTATGGTATTGACGCGGCAGCTGTGCTGCTGCGCGATGATCGAAGGTGCGTCCTCTTTGCAGGTCAGCAGAAAAGTTGCGACCGGCGGCGGCACTCTCGCGGCGATTTCGCGTATCCGTTCTTCCGGGATGACGCCGGGGCCGCTCGGCATCTCCGACACCAGCCCGACGGCGGAAGCGCCGTAGCGGACAGCCAACAGTGCTTCGTCTTTATCGCCTATACAGCAAATCTTGACGCGTGGTCGGTTCATGATTCGTCTCGTTCGCAGTTCAGTCACTCGCGGAGGATGATATATCACAGATTCGCGCTTGAAGTTCAAGGCTATTGTATGGAAGCGGCGCTGATTGCGTGATTGCCGCTTTAGCTTTTATGATAACGGCTGAAAGAAGACACACCAATTATGCAAACGATCAAAGTGGCAGCAGTGAAGCCCACGATCTCCTTTGACCTGCTGGACAAGATAGATATTCGTGTGGGCACTATCGAGCTGGTCGAGGACCTCAAGGGTTCGGATAAACTGGTCAGGCTCACTGTCGATTTCGGCGATCACAAAAGAAGAATACTCGCAGGCTTGAAACAGGAGCGCCCAAACCCGCGCGAGCTTGAAGGACGACAGGCCTTGTTTGTCGTCAACCTCGAACCCAAAAAGATGATGGGCGAAATATCCGAGGGGATGCTTTTCGATATTGGCTATGCGGACGGCGTCACTCCTGTGCTGGCCGTGCCGGAAAGGGGCGTGCCCGCGGGCACACGCGCCGGTTGAAAGTTGCAGTCGGTGCTGAAACGTTAAAGGTGCAGAGCCTGCCAAGCGGATTCCGGATCAAGGATCGCCGCTCATAGGGAGGAGCGCGAGTGCGAGAGATCAAGAGCAGCAGAGAGCGCCGCCCCCTTCGATTACTGCCACGCTTCGCAGGCCTGCGCTGTCCTGTGTGCGGCCTTTCTTCCATCGTTCAGAGGCCATTCAAAATAAAAGATCAATGCCCGGTGTGCGGCGCGCTCTTTAAGCGCGAGGAGGGATTCTTCGTCGGCGCGATCTCCGTCAACGTCGTGACCACAGAGCTGGTGATTCTGGCAGTCTACCTCGCCTGTCTGCCCTGGATGGGCTCGTATTACGAGCAGGTGCTGGTGATCCTCTTCACCCTCGCGATGATATTTCCCATAGCCTTTTATCACCATAGCTGGAGTCTTTGGCTGTGCCTGGATCATTTCGTAGAGACCCTGCCGCGCGACGCAGCACACGTCGCCGGACAGGTGATGAGCGAAAAAAAGGATGTTGGCCCACACCCATAGCGTCTTCACACGCGCAAGCTGTAAGTTGTAACAGGGTGGCGTTCTTCTGCAAGTTGCTGGGATTGAGACAGGATGCGCGGCGCGAACGCTACTTTTCAGCAGTGTGCCATGCGTACCCTAACGCTTAGTGATGAAGTGAAGTCAGCCAGTCTCGAACGACGAACGCGGCAGCCCTGATTGACGAATGATTGATTGGAGTGTACCGATACGTAGCTCTTTGTGATCGGGTACAGGGACAGTGATGGTTGAGCCTTCCGCCTGTTTTTGCATGACAATATGGCTGCCCCGTTGACGAACTTCAGCAAAGCCATTCTGGGCAAGGATCATGCATACTTCTTTGCCAGAGAGTACGCGGAGCTTAACCAACCGTTATCTCCATTGGCGTCACATACACTTCTTTATGAAGCCTGACGCTAATCTCAGTAGGATCGGCGGCCTCAAAAAACAACTCGACTGCTTCGATCAAATTGCGCCGCGCTTCTTCGACCGTTTCACCCTGACTGGCTATGTCCAGTTCGGGGCACAGCGCGACGAAACCGTCATCTTCACGTTGAATGAGCGCCGTTAGTCGTTGTATCTCCTGCATGATCGCCTCTGTTAACTGCTAATGTTACTCGACCGTCACGGACTTCGCCAGACCCGCGCGGCTGGTCTATGTCGCAGCCGCGTCGCATGACAATATGATAGGCCGGAAGCTCTCCGGCTAAATACCTCTCAAGATGCAAGCTTGTAAATTGCTGGACGATACCTCGGCTTGGGAATTGATTTACCTTCCGCGCGGGCGGCGGCAATCCAGAGTTGCCTGGCCCTTTCTACTTCGGCAAGAGCTTCGGCGGGTGAGAGTCCGAAGGCTGAGCACATTGCGAGGTCTGGAATGTCCGCGATATAGCCGCCATCAGCTTCGCTATAGAAGATGTTGATGTGGTAATCCTTCATTAATCTTCACCGAGCTTGAGATTGTACTTCTCCACAAGCCGAAGAAACTGGCCGATCTGATACGGCTTTGCCTTGCACTTCCTGCAAGTTTACCAGTTCTATCACCTCTGGATGCACAAAAATATGATGGCTGCCACTTGACCGAGATGGATGAAATCCGAAAGCTTCAACCAGCGTCACCATCTCCCCAAAACGAAAATTCCTGGGGCGCGTCAAAGCTTTCCGTAAAAGCTTCTGCTTTTTCATCAATCTTTTGAGGGCCAAACGTAGCGATCATCAGGCTCATTACTCGACCGTCACGGACTTCGCCAGATTGCGCGGCTGGTCTACGTCGCAGCCGCGGCGCACAGCTATGTGGTAGGCCAGAAGCTGTAAGGGAATGACGGCCAGGATGGGCGAGAGCAGGTCGCTCGATGGCGGAATCTCCAGCACGTGATCGGAGACCAGAGACGACATCTCGTCGCCTTCCGTGAGCACAGAGATGACGACGCCCT
>Ga0190273_10000227_pt1 | contig 26572 bp, 20 predicted proteins | sample Popmic504IS_FD_134513 | JGI IMG/M metagenome (GOLD analysis project Ga0190273, IMG submission 134513) | Populus adjacent soil microbial communities from riparian zone of Shoshone River, Wyoming, USA - 504 IS | ecosystem: Environmental > Terrestrial > Soil > Riparian zone > Trees stand | place... | reverse complement strand
CGACTTCATCTTCATGGTCAAAGAGACCTCGCACATGTTCATCACCGGCCCGGAAGTGATCAAAACCGTGACCGGCGAGGAAGTCGAGTTCGAGGAGCTCGGCGGCGCGATGAGCCACAACTCCAAGTCCGGCGTTGCCCACTTCGCCTCCGAGGACGAGGAGAGCTGCCTCGAGGACGTGCGCTACCTGATGAGCTTCCTGCCCTCGAACAACCTCGAGGCGCCGCCGCGCTTCGAGCCCTCAGACGACCCCGAGCGCGAAGACACCGAGCTCGACACCCTCGTCCCCGACGACCCGCAGAAGCCCTACGACATGCGCGACGTGATCGCCCGAGTCGTCGACGACGAAGAGTTCTTCGAGGTCCACGAGCACTTCGCGAAGAACATCGTCTGCGGGTTCTCGCGTCTCGACGGCTTCCCCGTCGGCATCGTCGGCAACCAGCCCGCCTTCCTCGCCGGCGTCCTCGACATCGAGGCCTCCGAGAAGGCGGCCCGCTTCGTGCGGACCTGCGATTGCTACAACATCCCGATCCTCACCTTCACCGACGTCCCCGGCTTCCTTCCGGGCACCGACCAGGAGTGGAACGGGATCATCCGCCACGGCGCCAAGCTGCTCTACGCCTTCACCGAGGCGACCGTGCCGAAGCTCACCGTCGTCACCCGCAAGGCCTACGGCGGCGCTTACGACGTCATGAACTCCAAGCACATGCTGGCCGACTACAACATCGCCTGGCCGACCGCCGAGGTCGCGGTGATGGGCCCTGAGGGCGCGGTCAACATCATCTACCGCAAGGACATCGCCAGCTCGCCGACCCCCGACGAGCGCCGCCAGAAACTGATCGATGACTACAAAGCCCACTTCGCCAACCCCTACTCGGCGGCGGAGCGTGGCTACATCGACGACGTGATCGAGCCACGGCAGACGCGCCCGAAGCTGATCCGCGCCCTGCGGATGCTGCAGAGCAAGCGCGTCGACCAGCCGAAGCGCAAGCACGGCAACATCCCGCTGTAGCCCTACATCCCGTTTCCCAAAAGAGGACTTATGCTCAGGTCTTCTTAAGCAAAAGGCGTCTGCCAGTCGGCGCCGGGAACGGGAGAGAAAGATGAATCACTTCAAGGGACTGGCTATCTCCGCTGTCATGGCGGTGGCTCTGCTGGCGATCGCGATGACCGGGTCGGCTTCGGCGACCGTGATCTGCAAAACGAAAGCGAGTCCGTGCAGCTCGCCCTACACCAAAGGGACCGTTTTCAAAGCGGTGCTGACGCCGGGGACGAAGGCGGTGTTTAAAGCCGGGTTCGCGACGATCGAATGCACCGAAGGAAGCGGGTCGGTGGAAATGACGAGCAACGGCGGCGCCACCGAAACAGTGAAAGGCAACACAAAAACGCTCACCTTCGGCGGCTGTAACACCGAATTTAAAGTCCTCAAAACCGGGACCGGCGAAATCCACTGGACCAGCGGGACGAGCGGGACCTTCACAGCCGAAGGCATGGAAGTGACAGCCAGCGCTCTCGGGGTGGACTGCGTCTACGGAGGCAAAATCAGCTCCGGGATCACCCTCAACGGGGGCAGCAGCCCGACGATCAGCATCAACGCCAAAGTGCCGCTGATCTCCGGCGGGTTTCTCTGCGCGAACCCGGGCACGATGACCGCCTCGCTGACGGTCACCGAACCGACGCCGCTCTACGTCCTGGCTAGCTAGAGCACGGCTAAGGGACGGCGGTGGCCTCGGTCTCGACGCCACCGCCGCGCCCCCGGCCTGGGGCGCCGACCTCTTCGCCGCCGAGGCGGTGGGCGAGGTAGACGGGGATGATCGAGATCAGGATCATCAGCACCGCCACAGCGTTGACGATCGGCAGTTCGCGGGGGCGGAAGAGGTTGGAGAAGATCCAGATCGGCAGGGTCTGTTCGCCGGCGCCGATGGTGAAGTTGGTGACGATGATCTCATCGAAGGAGAGGGCAAAGGCCAGGAGGCCGCCAGCGATCAGTGCGCTTTTCATCCCCGGCAGGGTGACGTAGCGAAACGTCTGCCAGGTGTGGGCGCCTAGGTCGGCCGAGGCCTCCTCGAAGGAGCCGGAGAGGCGCCGCAGCCGAGCCAGCGCGTTGTTGTAGACGATGACAATGCAGAAGGTCGCGTGGCCGACGATCACCGTGAAGAGGCTGAGGGGGACATCGAGCACCTGGGTGAAGGTGTTGCTGATCGCGACGCCGGTGACGATCCCCGGCAGGGCGATCGGGAGGATGACGAGGAAGGAGATCGTCTCGCGGCCGAAGAAGCGGTGGCGCGCGACGGCGAGCGAGGCGAGCGTCCCCAGCACCATTGCGATCGCGCTCGCCACAACCCCCGCCTTGATCGAGGTGAAGAACGCCTCGCGGGCGGCTTCGTCGTTGAAGGCCTGGTCGAACCAGTGGGTGGTGAGGCCGGGAGGCGGCCACTCGAGAATTCGGCTCGAGTTGAAGGCGTAGATCACGATCACGATCAGGGGGATGTAGATGAAGGCAAGGCCGACCGCGACGGCGATCCGCAGCAGCGTCCGTGAGCGTCGGGAGAGCCTCATGACCTAGACGTGCTCGAAAGCCCCGAGCTTTCGCGCAACTAGCAGGTAGGCGATCATGACCACGATCGGGACCAGGGCCAGGGCGGCGGCGAAAGGTTGGTTGTTGGCGATGTTGCTGAAGATGACGTTGCCGATGAACTGATCGTTGGAGACCAGGCGCGGCGTGATGTAGTCGCCAAGGGTCAGCGAGAAGGTGAAGATCGAGCCGGCGACCACGGCCGGGAAGGTGAGCGGCAGCAGCACCCGGCGGAAGGTCGTGAAGGGCGAGGCGCCGAGGTCCTCGGAGGCGCTGATCAGCGAGTTCGGGATCCGCTCCAGCCCGGCGTAGATCGGCAGGATCATGTACGGGAGCCAGAGGTAGCTCATCACCAGCCAGACGGCGGTGGTGCCGTAGCCGGGCCCGCTCAGCCCGATCGGGTCGAGCGCCCAGTTGATCGCCCCGTTTGCGGAGAGCAGCGTCCGCCAGGCGTAGACCTTGACCAGGTAGCTCGACCAGAGCGGCAGCAGGATCGCGACCACCAGCAGCGCCTTGCCGCGCCGACTCGCCAGCTTCGCCATGTAGAAGGCGATCGGAAAGGCGATCACCGCGTCGGTGACCGTGACCAGCAGCGCGGTGCGGACGGTCCGCCAGATGATGTCGCGGTAGACCGGTTCGTTGAACAGCGATTCGAAGTTTTCGAGGGTGAAGCTCTTTTCGGTCAGGCCGCTCAGCGGGTCGACCGACCAAAACGCGGCGACCAGCAGCAGGGCGAGCGAGCCTAGGTAGCCGATCACCAGCCAGCCCACCGGGCCAGCCAGTAGCGCCCCTACCTGCAGGCGCTCGCGGCCGTGGAAGAGGTCGGCCAGCCTGTGGCCAGCCGACCTCCTCTCCGCAACCGCTTCAGATGCCATCGGATCAGAGGCTCTTTCTCAGCCTTTGATCGTCGTCCAGGCTTTGACCCAGTCGTTGTAGTCCATGCAGTCTTCCTCGCCGTTGCCACAGTCGGCCAGAGGGGTTTCCCAGTAGTAGACCCGTTCCCAGAACTGCGGGTCTTCGGCGTGGTATTCGGCACAGAATTTTTTGTTTTCGGTCTCGTTACAGGCGAGTTCCTGCGCCGGCGCCTCACCGAACCATTCGGCGACTTCCGCATTCACTTTCGGTTCGATGATCCAATTCATCCACTCGTACATGCAGTTGGGATGTTTGGCGTCCTTGGCCAGCATCCAGGTGTCCGACCAACCGGTCGCGCCCTCTTTTGGCAGGAAGCCCTGGCTGGCGGGGCTCGCGGCCACCGGCACGCCTTCTTCCTTCAGCGCGAAGTACTGGTACTGCCAGGTGGTGCCGACCGTGACGTCGCCGCCGGCGAAGGCGGAGATCTGCTTGGCGGCTTCAGACCAGTATTCGCCGACGTTCTCCTGCTGTTCTTTGAGCAGGTCGATCGCGGCGTTGAACTGCTCTTCGTTCAGCTCGTAGGGGTTTTCAATCCCCAGGTCGGGCTGGTGGGTCATCAGGTAGAGGGCGGCATCGGCGATGTAGCTGGATTCGTCGTAGACGCTGATCTTGCCCTTGTATTTGGCGGCAACTTTGGGGTCAAACATGACGTCCCAGGAGTCGGGCGCCGGTTTCACCTCATCGGAGTTCCACATCAGCAGGTTGGCGCCGCGGCCGTGTGGGATCCCGTAGTTGACACCGTCGAAGGTGTTGTACGGCTGGTCTTTGAGGTCCGCGAAAACCGTCTCGTAGTTGGGGACGAGGTCGACGTTGACCGGTGCGACGAGGTCCGCGGCAACGAGCCGGGCGGTGGCGTTGCCGGAGGCCGAGACGCCGTCGTACTGCCCCGATTTCATCAGCTCGACCATTTCGTCAGAGGTGCCGGCTTCCTTGTTGTTCACCTTGCAGTCGGTTTTCTGTTCGAACGGTTTGCTCCAGCCCGGTTCGACGTAACCGGCCCAGGAGATCAGCGAGACTTCCCCCTCGCCTTTGCCGAGTTTCTGCAGCTCTTCGCTGCTACCGCCACCACCGCCGGCCGTCGTCTCGTCGTCTCCGCCACCGCAGCCGGCGAGGACGAGCATGAACACGACCAAGCCGGCGACGACGAGCCACGCCGTGCGGGCGGAATTCGCATCCCTTCTCCTCATGATGCAACCTCCTGTTTCGTTGACTTTCCGCCCACGGGGGCCGCGTGCTCCGGCCGCCAGCCGACGAGAACTTCGTTTCCCTGCCCTGGCAGCGCGCCCGAAGACGCGCTCTCCACGTTTTGCCTGACCACCTGGAGCCTCTCTCCTGACTCCAGCTGGACCGTGAAGCGCGTGATCATCCCGGCGTAGGCGACGTCGACGATGCGGCCGGCCTCGGTGTCGAGGCCATCGCCGTCGGTTCCTGGCTCGAGCAGCTCGATCTTCTCGGGCCGGATCGTCATCCGCACGCCGTCGCGTTCGATCAGATTCGAGACGCCGACGAAGCCGGCGACGAACTCGTTTGCCGGGTGCTCGTAAAGCTCGAGGGGGGCGCTGACCTGCTCGATCCGTCCGTTGTTGAAGACGGCGATGCGGTCGCTCATCGTCAGCGCCTCGTCCTGGTCGTGGGTGACGTAGACGAAGGTGATGCCGACCTCGCCCTGGATCGCCTTCAGCTCGGTCTGCATCTCCTCGCGAAGCTTCAGGTCGAGCGCGCCCAGCGGCTCGTCGAGCAGCAGCACCTTGGGGCGGTTGACGATCGCCCGCGCCAGCGCCACCCGCTGCCGCTGGCCGCCCGAGAGCTCGGTCGGCTTGCGGCCGGCGTAGTCGGGCAGGCGCACCATCGCCAGTGCCTCATCCCGCCGCTGCGCCCGCTCGGCCTTGCCCACCCGCGCCACTTTCAGCCCGTACTCGACGTTCTCGCCGACGGTCATGTGGGGAAAGAGGGCGTAGTCCTGGAAGACCGTATTGACGGCCCGGTCGTACGGCGGCACCCCGCTGACGTCCTCACCTGCGAGCTCGATCGTGCCGCTCGTCGGGTCCTCGAAGCCAGCGATCATCCGCAGCGTCGTCGTCTTGCCCGAGCCCGAAGGCCCCAGCATCGTGAAGAACTCCCCCTGCGCGATCTCCAGATCGACCCCGGCAACAGCCGCCACCTCGCCGTACTTCTTGGTGAGGTTGGACAGGCGGATGTCAGGCGCTGCGACGGCTATGCCCTGAAGTTATCCGCAGAGGTGCGGAAAGCAAGGACAAAGTGGCCTGGGCGGCTTAGCCGAGCTGGAGTACGGGACACAGGGTGGGGAGGGAGCCGGTGGAGGTCCCTGGGAGCACCTCCGCCGCGAATTGACATTTCCGGCTGACGCCTCCGGCCGAGGCGGCGCGGCTCCATGCTGAGTACCCAGGGACCCCCACCGGCTCCCTCATAACTCTGCGCGGGAGGCTCCTCGCACGTCACCCGCCGTCTCTTGGCAGCTGATGGAGAGGGGAGCGGGACCCCCCTCTGAACGGCTTGTACTTCTCGGTCGCGCGCACCTCGGACGGCTGAAAAGGCCCCACCCGAGCAAGTTGAGAGAAGAGGGGGGTCCCGCTCCCCGTACCGCTACCGGCCGTTAGTACCCAGCCGGGTGGCGGGCGACGAAGCCGACGTTGTCGCGCAGGTCTTCGTGCCAGCGCGGCCCAGTTTTGCCGCCGGTGTTACCCGAGGTGTCCCAGCGGAAGCCGGCAATCACGGCGTAGGCGTGGCCAGGGTTGGCGTAGACGGTGATCCAGCGGCCTTCGCCTTCTTCACCCCAGCCGGCCATCGGGCCCGAGGGAAGCGGGCTTTCGAGGAATTCGCCGCCGTGGAGGGCGAAGCTGACGGCGCCGGAGCAGTCGTAGCCCTCATCCCACCAGCGGCCGTGGCCGCCGCCCCAGACGTACGGTTTGCTGCGGATCTTGTTCGCCGCGGCGATCACCTGTTTGACGCGGGCGGGGGCGCTCTTCGGCGGGATCAGCATCCCGTTGGGGAGCAGCTTCGCCTTCTCCGTCGGGGTGCAGACGTCGATTTCGGCGGGGGACAGGCCGCCGCCGTCGCAGCGAGCGGAGGCGCTGCCGGGGGCGATCAGAGCGGTGGCAAAGAGGGCGACGACAAGCGCAAGCCCAGCCAACCTGAAATTGTGGCGCAAACCGATTCTCCTTCGTCGGCCTACGGGGTTAGCTGTCGGCCTAGCGCGAAAGGAGCTTGCGCCCCCACCTGATCGGTGGGCTCGGCCCGGAAACTTGGTTCCCCCGCTCCCTATGCGCCCTCGGCGCCAGGGATTCGGCATTCCGGTGATTGAACGCGGGGAATGTAGCGCATTACCCGGCGGCGTGCTTACAAAACGCAAATATTTGGTCGAGAAACCCGCACCCATCGAGGTTCTGTTCGACGCGACGGCTGGTAGCTTGCGCCTTGGGATGAACCTTTCGGGCCGAAAAGCGCTCCTGACGGGCGCGACGGGAGGGCTCGGGAGGGCGATGGCCGAGGCGATGGCACAGCGCGGGGCGCGGCTGACGCTGAGCGCCCGCAACCGCGAGGCTCTGGAGGCGATGGCCGCGGAGCTGCCGGGAAGCGGCCACTCGGTCCTGCCCGCCGACCTGGCCGAGCCCGGCGCCGCCGAGCGGCTCGCCGCCGAGGCCGCCGGCACCGAGGTCCTGATCGCCAACGCTGGCCTGCCCGCCGCCGGCTGGCTAGACGGCTTCAGCGCCGAGGAGGTGCAGCGGGCGCTGCGGGTCAACCTCGAGGCGCCGATGCTGATGGCCCGCGCCCTCTACCCGGCGATGGTCGCAGCGGGCTCCGGTCACCTCGTCTTCGTCTCCTCGCTCTCCGGCAAGGCGGCCAGCCCGAGATCGTCGATTTACAACGCGACCAAGTTCGGCCTCCGCGGCTTCGCCTTCGGCCTCCGCGCCGACCTCGCCCCCAAGGGGGTGGGAGTCTCGGTCGTCTCCCCGGGCTTCATCCGCGAAGCCGGCATGTTCGCTGACGCCGGCTCCAAGGCCCCGCCCGGCATGGGTACCGGCCGTCCCGAGCAGGTGGGCGCCGCCGTTGTCAAGGCGGTGGAACGCAACCGCGCCGAGCTGACCGTTGCCCCTCTCCAGCAACGAGCGGCGGCCCACTTCGCCTCGGTCAGCCCCGCGATCAGCGCCAGAGCCCAAAGCGGCAGCCTCGGCCAGAAGTCGGCCGAAGCGATCGCCAAAGGCCACCCTGACGAGAAGCGCTGATTCCTTAGACTCGCCTACGTGAGCAGCGATTCCTTCGGCGCCCGATCGTCCCTCCAGGTGGGAGGCCGCGATTACGAGATCTTCCGCCTCGACGCGCTGCAGGACCGTTTCGACGTCGCCCGCCTGCCGTACTCGATCAAGGTCCTGCTGGAGAACGTGCTGCGGCTCGAGGACGGCACTTCGGTCAGCGCCGCCGACGTCGAGGCGATCGCCTCCTGGGACGCCGCCGCGGAGCCCAGCGTCGAGATCCCCTTCCAGCCTGCCCGCGTCCTCATGCAGGACTTCACCGGCGTCCCCGCCGTCGTCGACCTGGCGGCGATGCGCGACGCGATGGAGGAGATCGGCGGCGACCCGGCGGCGATCAACCCGCTCGTCGACGTCGACCTGGTGATCGACCACTCGGTCCAGGTCGACGCCTTCGGCAACGCCGGGGCCTTCGCCGTCAACGCCGAGCACGACTTCGAGCGCAACCGCGAGCGCTACTCGTTCCTCAAGTGGGGCCAGCAGTCCTTCGACAACTTCCGCGTCGTCCCGCCGGCCACCGGCATCTGCCACCAGGTCAACCTCGAGTACCTCGCCCAGGTCGTCTACAGCCGCGAGAACGGCGGCGTCCTGCAGGCCTACCCCGACACCCTCGTCGGCACCGACTCCCACACGACGATGGTCAACGGCCTCGGCGTGCTTGGGTGGGGCGTCGGCGGGATCGAGGCCGAGGCGGCGATGCTGGGGCAGCCGATCTCGATGCTGCTGCCGCAGGTCGTCGGCTTCAAGCTCTCCGGCGAGCTGCCGGAGGGGGCGACCGCCACCGACCTCGTCCTCACCGTCACCGAGATGCTGCGCGAGCGCGGCGTCGTCTCCAAGTTCGTCGAGTTCTACGGACCGGGGCTGCCGACCCTCGGCCTTGCCGACCGCGCCACCCTCGGCAACATGTCGCCGGAGTTCGGCTCGACCTGCGCGATCTTTCCGGTCGACGCCGAGACCCTCCGCTACCTCGACCTGACCGGGCGGCCGACCGAGACGATCGAGCTGGTCGACGCCTACGCCCGCGAACAAGGGATGTTCCACGATGGCAACGCGGAGGACCCGGTCTTCTCGGAGACGCTGGAGCTCGCCCTCGGCGACGTCGTCCCCAGCCTCGCCGGCCCGAAGCGCCCGCAGGACCGAGTTCCGCTGGCCCAGGCCAAGGGCGCCTTCCTCGAGGCGCTGGCGGAGATGGCGCCCGACGCAGTCGAGCAGCAGGGCAATCCCGTCGACGAGGCGAGCATGGAGTCGTTCCCGGCTTCCGACCCACCGGCCGAGGACCACGACGACGAGAACGGCAAGCCGCACTCGCTCGGCACCGGCTCCGCTCCGGCGACCAGCCTCGCCAACAAGCGCGGCGACGAGGTCGAGGTGACGATGGACGGGACGACCTTCGAGCTCGACCACGGCAGCGTCGTCATCGCCGCGATCACCAGCTGCACCAACACCTCGAACCCGAGCGTGATGCTCGGCGCCGGCCTGCTCGCCCGCAAGGCGGTGGAACGGGGCCTGCAGCGCAAGCCGTGGGTGAAGACCTCGCTGGCGCCCGGCTCGACGGTCGTCACCGAGTATCTGGAGAAAGCCGGGCTGACCGAGTACCTCGACGCCCTCCAGTTCAACCTCGTCGGCTACGGCTGCACGACCTGCATCGGCAACTCGGGGCCGCTGCCGGATGAGATCGCCGCCGCGGTCGAAGCGAAGGACTTGACCGTCTGCGCCGTCCTCTCGGGCAATCGCAACTTCGAGGGCCGGATCAACCAGCACGTCAAGGCCAACTATTTGGCGAGCCCGCCGCTGGTCGTGGCTTATGCACTCGCGGGGCGTATGGATCTCGATCTCATCAACGATCCGCTGGGCGAGGGACACGACGGCGAGCCCGTATTTCTGCGTGATATCTGGCCCAGCGCGGAGGAGGTGAACCAGACGGTCGCCGCTTCGGTCGCCTCGGAGATGTTCCGGCGCAACTACGCCGAGGTCTTCGAGGGGGACGAGATGTGGAACGCGGTCGACGTCCCCGCCGGCGATCGCTACACCTGGCCCGACTCGACCTACGTCCGCCGTCCCAGCTTCTTCGAGCAGATGCCGGCGCAGGCCCCCGGGGTTGAGCCGATCCAGGGCGCGCGGGCGCTGGCCCTGCTTGGCGACTCGATCACCACCGACCACATCTCTCCGGCCGGTGCGATCAAACGCGACAGCCCCGCCGGCCGCTGGCTGACGGAGCAGGGCGTCGAGGTCAAGGACTTCAACTCCTACGGCTCCCGCCGCGGCAACCACGAGGTGATGATCCGCGGCACCTTCGCCAACATCCGCCTTCGCAACCAGCTGGTCGAGCGCAGCGGCGGCTACACCCGTCACTTCCCCGACGGCGAGGAGACGACGATCTACGAGGCGGCGGTCTCATACGCCGCTGAGGGCGTCCCGCTCGTCGTCCTGGCGGGCAAGGAGTACGGCTCTGGCTCCTCCCGCGACTGGGCGGCTAAGGGGACGAAACTGCTCGGCGTCCGCGCCGTGATCGCCGAGAGCTACGAGCGCATCCACCGCTCCAATCTGATCGGGATGGGGGTGCTGCCCCTGCAGTTCGCCGACGGCGAGAGCGTCGCCTCGCTCGGCCTCACCGGCGCCGAGACCTTCGACGTCGGCGACCTCGAAGGCGGCCGGGCGAAAAAGGTGACCGTGGTTGCCCGTTCAGACGACGGCAGCGAGAAGAAATTCGAGGCGACGGTCCGGCTGGATACCCCGAACGAGGTCACCTACTTCGACAACGGCGGCATCCTCCAGACGGTGCTGCGCAAGCTAAAAGGGTAGGCGCGGGGAGAAAAAGGGTAGGCGCAGCGAAGGCCGCGGGAGGCAGGGGGGTCCGCGCGACCCTCACTGCACCTGCGCGTCGGTAGCCAGGGAGGGATGCCGACGCGGCCGTTCCCCCTGGCGGGACTGCCCTGAGGAACAGTCAGGGTCTAGCTATACCGGCTCGGTACCCCACGGTCAAGCGCGGTCGAGCGGTTTAGCTGTGTTCAGGCGCGGTTTGCGGGGACGGCTTTTGGGAACTCCCCGGTACACCAATACCCCAGCCCTTGCGCTCGATCAGCTCGATCCCGATCACGCTGCCGACCGGGCCGACCGGGGTGAGGGTCGCCGCTAGCAGGGTGTAGGGGGTCTCCTTACGGATGCAGGCGACCCAGATCAAGACGCAGAGGGCGATGAAACCGAGCCCGTGCGCCCAGCCGAAGATCATCGTCTCGGTCTCGAAGCCGGGCAGCAGCCAGAAGCCGATTAGGCCGGCGAAGATCGCTAGCTCGATCCAGGAAAGGCGCTTCACCCAGACGAACAGCTCGCCCGGGACGGGCTTTTCGAACGGCCGCCGCGCCACGGTTCAGGCGCCGGGGGTGAGAGCGGTGAGGACGATGCGCTCCTGCTCGCGCGCATGGGCCCCCGAGTACCCCTCGCCCGGGCTGGCGCGGCCTTGGCGGCCGATGTAGGAGAGCTTGACCCCCTCCGGGAGGATGTCGGGCATCCGCCGGGACATCACCTTCCAGGCGCCCATGTTGCGCGGCTCCTCCTGGACCCAGGCGATCTCCTTCAGGTTCGGGTAGGAGGCGATGACCCGCTCCAGCTGTTCCTTGGCGAAGGGGTAGAGGACCTCGACCCGGGCGATCGCGACGGTGTCGGCGTCCTCGCGGCGGTCGTTGGAGTCCATGTCGTAGTAGACCTTGCCGGTGCAGAGGACGAGGCGCTCGACCTTCTCCCGGCGCTCCGTCGCCTTCGGGTCGTCGAGGATGAAGTGCAGTTCGCCCTTGGTCAGTTCCTCGAGGGTGGTGGTCGCCCTTTCGAGGCGCAGCAGGCCCTTCGGGGTGAAGACGATCAGCGGCCGCGGCTTCTTGATCAGGGCCTGGCGGCGCAGCAGGTGGAAGTACTGGGCGGCGGTGGTCGGGTTGGCGATGCGGATGTTCCCCTCGGCCCCGAGCGCGAGGAAGCGCTCGATGCGGGCGCTGGAGTGCTCCGGGCCCGAGCCCTCGTAGCCGTGGGGCAACAGCAACGTCAGCCGGGTCTGCTGGCCCCACTTCGACTCGCCGGAGACGATGAAGCTGTCGATGATCACCTGGCCGGCGTTGGCGAAGTCGCCGAACTGGGCCTCCCAGAGGACCAGCGCACTGGGGCTGGCCGCCGAGTAGCCGTACTCGAAGCCGAGGCAGGCGGTCTCCGAGAGGGGGCTGTTGTAGAGCTCGAACGGCGCCGCAGCGTCCTCGAGGTGCTGCATCGGCGTGTACTTGAGGCCGGTGTTCTCGTCGTGGAGGACGAGGTGGCGGTGGGAGAAGGTGCCGCGCTCGGTGTCTTGGCCGGTGAGGCGGATGTGGACGCCGTCGGTCAGTAGGGAGGCGAAGGCGAGCGCCTCGGCCTGGCCGTAGTCGACGCCACCCTGCTCTAGCGCCTCGACCCGCCGCGCCAGCGGGCGCCGCAGCTTGCGGTGGACGTTGAAGCCCTCCGGCGTCTTCAGCAGCTCCTCGTTCAGCGCCCGCAGCTTCTCGGCCTCGACCGCGGTGTGGACCGGCGGGCTGGCGGTGCGGTCGAGCAGTTCGCCGGTCTGGGTGGTGGCGCCGGTGACGGTCGGGTCCTCGTACTCGCCGGCCTCCATCTTCTCCCGCAGCCGTTTGAGCGCGCCCGACATCTCCGCGTGGCGCTCGTCGGAGGCGCGGCCGACCTCCTCGGCCGAGACCGTCCCCTCCTCGATCAGCTTCTCCGAGTAGATCTCGGAGACCGGCGGGTGGGATTTGATCTTCGCCGCCATCGTCGGCTGCGTGTAGGCGGGCTCGTCGGTCTCGTTGTGGCCGAAGCGGCGGTAGCCGATCACGTCGATGACGACGTCCCGGCACCAGCGGTCGCGATAGGCCATCGCCAGGCGGACGGCGGCGATGCAGCCCTCGACGTCGTCGGCGTTGACGTGGATGATCGGGACGTTGAACCCCTTCGCCATGTCGGCGGCGTACGGGGTGGAGCGGGCCTCGTCGGGGTCGGTGGTAAAGCCGACCTGGTTGTTCTGGATGACGTGGATCGTGCCGCCGGTCGAGTAGCCTTTCAGCGCCTGCAGGTTGAGCGTCTCGGCGACGACGCCCTGGGCGGGGAAGGCGGCGTCGCCGTGCAGCAGCACCGGCACCGCCCGCTTGAACTCGTGGTTGAGGCTGGCGCCGTCGAAATCCTGCTGGAGGAAGCGGGTGCCGCCGGTGACGACCGGGTCGACGAACTCGAGGTGACTCGGGTTCGGGTAGAGGCGGACCGAGATCTTCTTGCCGTCGGCGGTCTCGTAGACGCCGCGGTGGCCGTAGTGGTACTTGACGTCGCCGGTGCCGCCGTGGGGGATCGCAGCGACGGCCTTGACGGCCTCGATCTGCTTCGAGCCCTCGAACTCGGCGAGGACCGATTCGACCGAGCGGCCGAGGTTGTGGGCGAGGACGCTGAGGCGGCCGCGGTGGGCCATCCCGAAGACGACCTCCTCGGCGCCGGCGCGCTGCGAGAGGGTGACGATTTCGTCGAGCATCGGGACGACGACGTCGAGCCCCTCGATCGAGAACATCTTCTGCCCCAGGTAGGCCTTCTCGAGGAAGCGCTCGAACTGGAAGACGTCGATCAGCCGGTCCAGCAGCCGTTTTTTCTCCTCGTCGGTGAGCGGCTGGCGGTGCGCTCCCGTCTCGATCATGTCCCGCAGCCAGATCCGCTGCTGGTGGGAGGAGAGGTGCTCGACCTGATAGCCGATCGTGCTGCAGTAGGCCTCGCGCATCCGCGGCAGCGCCTCCAGCAGGGTCTCGCCGGGAACCCCAATCCGCAGGATCGAGGCCGGGATCCGGCTCATCAGCTCGGGGGTGAGGTTGACGTTCTCGGGCTGCAGCGCCGGGTCGCCCTTCGGCTCGGAACCGAGGGGATCGAGGTGCGCCGCCAGGTGGCCGTGGGTGCGGTAGGCCTTCAGCAGCGAGGTCGCCGCCTGGACCCCCTGCAGCAGCTCTTCGTCGATCTGGCCGGGGACCGCCGCGGGTTCGGCGCTCGGGGCGCCGGCCGCGAGCGGCAGCGGCGAGGCCGAGGCGGGATGGGCATTGGTAACGACGGCAGCTTCGAAGCCGAGGTTCTCGGCGACGGCCTCGTAGAAGTTGTCCTCGCCCTGCAGCAGCTGCTCGACCCGGCGCAGGAAGGCGCCCGACTCGGCCCCCTGGATGACGCGGTGGTCATAGGTGGAGGTCAGCGTCATCACCTTGGAGACGCCGAGCTGCTTGATCCGGTCCGGGGAGGCGTGGCTCCACTCCGGCGGGTAGGCGATCGAGCCGGTGGCGATGATCGCGCTCTGGCCGCTCAGCAGCCGCGGCACCGAGGCCATCGTGCCGATCCCGCCCGGGTTGGTGAGGCTGATGTTGGTGCCCTGGAAGTCGTCGGCGGAGAGCTTGTTCTCGCGCGTCCTCGCGATCAGCTCTTCGTAGTTGGAGTGGAAGCCGGTGAAGTCGAGCTCGCCGGCGTTCTTGATCGCCGGCACCATCAGCGTGTGGGAGCCGTCTTTTTTCTCGACGTCGACGGCGATGCCGAGGTTGACCGGGCTGCCGTCGACAGCGAACGGCTTGCCGTCCTCTTCGGCGAAGACGCGGACCATCACCGGGAACTCCTTAGTCGCCTGCACGATCGCCCAGGCGACGAGGTGGGTGAAGGAGACCTTCAACCCCCGCTCCTTCAACACCGAGTTGATCGCCTTCCGTTTCGCATCCAGCGTGTCGACCGCGATCGTCCGGAACGAGGTAGCCGTAGGCACGGCTCGGCTCTCATCCATCGCATTGGCCAACATCGCCGCCGCCCCCCGAAGCTGCTTGGCCTCCCCTTGAACAGGAGCAGTGGCAGATGCCCCATTCCCACCGCCGTCAGCCGCAGCGACCACATCCTCCTTGGTCACCTTCGACCCGTGCCCGGAACCACTAACCGAAGCAAGATCGACGCCGTTAGCTTCCGCAACCCGTCGAGCAACAGGCGTAGCTCTCACATCAGCGCCCGAGCCGTTGCCGCCACCGTTCGAGCCCTGGGAGGCACTAGACCCATCTCCCGTGGGTGACGGGGAAGGGGGGACCGTCTCCTGCGCAGTTGCAGGAGACGGTGGGTCCCCTTCCCCGGCAGGACCCGCGGGCTCAGCGCCCGGTCCCTCGCCACTTCCAGCTTCCATCTCAGCCAAAGGCGCCCCCACAGGCACCTCGTCGTCCACCTGCGCGACGATTTTCGTGATCACCCCGTCCATCGGCGCCGGCACCTCGGCGTCGACCTTGTCGGTGGAGACCTCGACGATCGTGTCGCCCTCCTTGACGGCATCGCCCTCGGCGACGTGCCACTCGAGAACGATGCCCTCGGTCACCGACTCGCCCATCTCGGGCATCGGGATCTGCACGGTGGCCGTCTCTGGCATCTCTGCGTCGCAGTCTAGGGATTGACGTTTACGAGCACGGCAATGGAGATACCCTGCATCAGGATGAGTTATTTCGTCACCGGCGCCACGGGCTTCATCGGCCGACATCTGGTCGAGAAACTGCTGCAAAGGGAGGGGACGGTCTACGCCCTGGTGCGGGCTGGCTCGCGCGGGCGGCTGGAGGAGCTGCGGACCGGCTGGGGCGCCGACGGTGCCCGCGTCGTCCCGATCACCGGCGATCTCTCCCAGCCTGGACTTGGTGTCTCAGAGGAGGACCTGGTGGCGATGCGGGGGGAGATCGACCACTTCTTCCACCTGGCGGCGATCTACGACCTCACCGCCGACGCCGACGCCCAGGAGGTCGCGAACGTCGAGGGGACGCGCCACGCGATCGAGCTCGCCGGGGCGGTCGAGGCCGGCTGCTTCCACCAGGTCAGCTCGATCGCCGCCGCCGGCCTCTACCGGGGCGTCTGGACCGAGGACATGTTCGACGAGGCCGAACGCCTCGACAACAACCCCTACTTCCGCACCAAGCACGAGTCCGAGCGGCTGGTCCGCGACGAGTGCCAGCGGCCCTGGCGGGTCTACCGGCCGGGGATTGTCGTCGGCGACTCGCGCACGGGTGAGATCGACAAGATCGACGGGCCCTACTACTTCTTCAAGAGCCTGCAGCGGCTGCGGCGGGTGGCGCCTTCGTGGCTGCCGGTGCTGGGGATCGAAGGCGGCGAGATCAACATCGTCCCAGTCGACTACGTCGCCGCGGCGATCGACCACATCGCCCACAAACCGCGGCTGAACGGCAGGGCCTTCCACCTCACCGATCCCAACCCTCACACCGCCGGCGAGGTGATCAACCTCTTCGCCCGCGCTGCCGACGCGCCGCAGATGACGGTGCGGCTCGACACGGACGTGACCGAGCCGGCGACCGGGGCGATGCGGACGGCGCTGAAGCTGTTCCCGCCCGCCAAGCGCGCCGCCGAGATGGCGCTGAACCAGCTCGGCCTGCCGCCGGAGCTGCTCACCTACGTCGACTACCCGACCACGTTCGACTCCACTCGAACGCAGAAAGCGCTAAAAGGGTCCGGGATCGAGGTGCCGCCGTTGGAGAGCTACGCGGCGCGGGTCTGGGACTACTGGGAGCGCAACCTCGACCCCGGCCTCTTCAAGGACCGCTCGCTCTCGGCGGCGGTGCGGGGGAAGGTCATCCTGATCACCGGCGCCTCCTCGGGCATCGGGAAAGCGACCGCGGTCAAGGTCGCCGACGCCGGCGCGACGGTGCTGCTGGTCGCCCGCTCGCTCGACAAGCTGGAAGAGACCAGGGATGAGATCGCCGCCGCCGGCGGCTCCGCCCACATCCACCAGTGCGACCTCTCCGACATCGAGGACATCGAGCGGATGGCGGAGGAGGTGCTCACCTACCACGGCCACGTCGACATCCTCGTCAACAACGCCGGCCGCTCGATCCGCCGCTCGATCGCCCTCTCCTACGACCGCTACCACGACTTCGAGCGCACGATCCAGCTCAACTACCTCGGCTCGGTGCGGCTGATCCTGGCCCTGCTGCCGGCGATGCGGGCGCGCAAGGGCGGCCACATCATCAACATCAGCTCGATCGGGACCCAGACCAACCCGCCGCGCTTCTCCGCCTACGTGGCCTCGAAGGCGGCGCTGGACGCGTTCAGCCGGGTGATCGCCTCCGAGGTGGTTGAAGACAACGTCCACCTGACGACGATCCACATGCCGCTGGTGCGGACGCCGATGATCGCGCCGACGCGGATGTACGACATGTTCCCGGCGATCACGCCCGAGGAGGCGGCGGAGATGATCGCCAAGGCGATGATCCGGCGCCCGAAGAAGGTCGCCACCCGCCTCGGGACCTTCGGCGAGCTGATGTACGCGGTGATGCCGAAAGCAAGCGACTCCATCCTCAACACCGCCTACAAGCTCTTCCCTGAGTCGCAGGCGGCCAAAGGGAAGAAAGAGGAGGGGCGGGACAAAGCGCCTTCTACCGAGGCCGTTGCTTTTGCGCACCTGATGAAAGGCGTGCACTGGTAGCGAGGTAGGTTGGGCCGGTGAGCGAACGTCGGCTCAAGCACTGGGGGTGGGGGTACGAGGACCAGGCTCCTACCGCCAACCAGCTGCGGGAGGCTGCGGAAGGGATTCGGGCCCGGTTCGGGTTCGGCGGCGAGGTCGAGAAGCCGGTGCCGCTGGAGGCGGTGGAGCTGCGGGCGCCGCGGTTGAAGCGGCCGGATGCTTTTGGCGATCTCTTTTCCGACGAGGATTACGAGCGGGTTTCGCATGCGCTTGGCAAGGCCTACCGGGATGTGGTGCGGGGGTTCTATGGGAAGTTCGAGAACCCGCCGGACCTCGTCGCCTACCCGCGAGACGAGTCAGAGATCGAGACGGTTCTGAGCTGGGCCGAGGCCGAGGGGGCGGCGGTGATCCCCTTTGGCGGCGGGACGAGCGTAGTCGGTGGGGTGGAGGCGCGGCTGGGGGAGAGGCCGGTGGTCTCGATGGACCTGCGGCGGCTGGACCGGGTGCTGGAGGTGGACCCGACCTCGCTGGCGGCGCGGATCCAGGCGGGGGCGACGGGTCCTGGCCTGGAGGAGCAGCTGCGCGGGCACGGGCTGACCCTGCGGCACTTCCCGCAGTCGTTCGAGTACTCGACCCTGGGCGGCTGGATCGCCACCCGGGCCGGCGGGCATTTCGCGACGCTCGAGACCCATGTCGACGATCTGGTCGAGTCGGTGCGGGCGGTCACGCCGCGGGGCACCTGGGAGAGCCGGCGGCTACCGGGCTCGGGCGCGGGACCCTCTCCCGACCGGATGCTGCTCGGCTCCGAGGGGATCCTCGGCGTGATCGCCGAGGCCTGGGTGCGGGTGCGGCCGCGGCCCGCGTTCAAGGTCTCGGTGGGGGTCGAGTTCGGAGACTTCGGCGCGGCGGTCGAGGTGGTGCGGGCGATTGCCCAGTCCGGCCTCCATCCCGCCAACTGCCGCCTCCTCGACAAGGACGAGGCCGGCCTCACCGGCGCCGGCGATGGCAACAGCCATCTACTCCTCCTCGGCTTTGAGTCCGCCCACCACCCCGTGGACGTGCCGATGGACCAGGCGCTTGCAATGGCACGAGAGCACCACGGGGCTCCAGGCGAGGTCCGCGGCGCGGGCGGCGGCGAGGACTCGGTCGGCGCCTGGCGCGGGGCGTTCCTGCTGGCGCCATACCTGCGGGACACCTTCGTCGCCTGCGGCGTCCTCTCGGAGACGTTCGAGACGGCGATCACCTGGGACCGCTTCGAGGACTTCCACGCGAGGGTGATGGAGACTGCGCGGCGGGTGACCGCGGAGGTCAGCGGCGCCCCCGCCGACGGTCCCGGCTCGCCCCGCATCAGCTGCCGCTTCACCCACGTCTACCCCGACGGCGTCGCCCCCTACTTCACCGTCCTCGCCCCGGCGATCCGCGGCGGCGAGGTCGAGCAGTGGGACGAGATCAAGGCCGCCGTCTCCGCGGCGATCCTCGACGCCGGCGGCACGATCACCCACCACCACGCCGTCGGCCGCGACCACCGCCCCTGGTACGACCGCCAGCGCCCGGCCCCCTTCGCCGCCGCCCTCCGCGCCGCCAAGGCCGAGCTCGATCCCGCGGCAATCCTCAACCCCGGCGTCCTCATCGACCCCCGGTCGTAGCCGGTCTGACTACCCTTGCCCTGAGTGGGACCCATCAAACGAACCTTCAAAGCCGGGCAACAAGATCCCTGGTATGCCAATGAGGAAGCACGTCGTCGTCAGCTGCGTGAAGACGCTCGGCGACCTCTTTCGGTGAATCTTGCCGAAGGCCTGGCATTGAGCGAATTCCTCTCCACCTTCACCGGCGCGGCTAGAACTGCTTCTTCCCAAAGCCAGGGCGACGATCGGGATTGACGGCGCCCGGCGCTACCCTTTCGCGACTTCATCCCCTGGCCGGGTAGCTGGTGAAGGTGCCTGAGCCGCGTCCGTCGATGGAAACGATCACCCCCGAACAGCCAACCGTGCCGGTTCCGCCCACCGAGTCGCACGAGCCCGAGACCGGGGAGGTGGTGCCCCGCCGGACGCCGCTGCGGGCGGCGATCAAGACCGGCCGGCCGAAGGAGTGGATCAAAAACGTCTTCGTGTTCGCCGGGCTGCTCTTCTCCGGCAAGTTTAATCAATCCCACGAGGTCTTCGAAGCGTTCGTCACCTTCGTCGCCTTCTGCCTGATCTCCAGCGCCGGCTATTTCGTCAACGACCTGATCGACGTCGAGCTCGATCGCAAGCACCCGAAGAAGCGCTTCCGCCCGCTGGCCGCGCGCGAGCTCTCCGAGGGGGCGGCGAAAGCGATCGCTCCGGGGCTCGCCCTCGTCGCGATCGCGATCGCCTTCACCGTCAACTGGGAGGTCGGCCTGATGGTCATCGGCTACGGGATCGCCCAGGTCGCCTACAGCCTCGGCCTCAAGCAGATCGTGATCGTCGATGTGATGGTGCTGGCGGGCCTGTTCATCCTCCGCGTCGCCGCCGGCGCCAGCGCCGTCGATGCCCACGCCTCCGAATGGCTGATCCTCTGCACCGGCATGCTCGCCGCCTTCCTCGGCTTCACCAAGCGCCGTCAGGAGGCCGTCTCCGAGCTCCACGAGGGCACTGCGACCCGCCCCGTCCTCGAGCACTACTCGCTGCCCTTCCTCGACCAGATGGTCTCGATGGTGACCACCGGCACCGTGATCAGCTACGCGATCTACACCGTCAACTCGCCGATCATCGGCAGCAAGATGATGCTCACCATCCCGCCTGTCGTCTACGGCATCTTCCGCTACCTCTACCTGATCTACGACCGCAACGACGACCGCTCGATGTCCGGCATCATCGCCGGCGACCGCGGCATCCAAGCCGCCGGCGCCGCCTTCGCAATCATCGCCTTCCTGCTGCTCTACGTGTTCGACTAGCCGAGAGCAGCCACCAGCAGATCTGTCTTCGCCGTCCTTATGCTTGGGGGGTGGCCGATGACGACATCGCACTTCAGCCTTTAACGCCCGACGAAATCGCCGAGCTCGATGCGGCGTATGAGCCATTCCCATCTTTCGACGAATGGCCTCAGGACTCTCCGACGGTGATCTCTTGGCGGGAGAGCTGTAAGAAGTTCAGTGAGGTGGCTCAGCGGGCGGACGAGGACGCCGTCAATCGCGCTCGCGAGATCGCCTTGCGCGCTGCTGCGTTCGACACCGGCGCGATCGAGGGTCTGTATTCGACCAACCGTGGACTTACCTTTACCGTGGCGGAACAATCAGCCCTCTGGGAACAGAAGGTTGAGGCACAGGGATCGGATGCACTGGCCCTCTTCGAAGCACAGCTACGAGCTTTCGAGCTCGTTCTCGATCACGTTACCGATTCGGTGCCGGAGGTGACCCAAGCGTGGATCCGAAGAATTCACGAGGAGATCACTGCTCCTCAGGAGACTTACCTGGTTCATACCTCGGTAGGAACGCAAAAGCAGGCGCTCCCGCGGGGTGAGTATAAGAGTCATCCCAACCATGTTCGTACCAGTGACGGTGGCGTACACGCTTACGCTCCAGTCGCGTCAACGCAATCAGAGATGGAGCGATTCATCTCTGAATTGGAAAAGCCTGAGTTCCGGGCAGCTAGCCCCATTATCCAAGCTTCGTTCGTTCACTACGCGTTCGTCGCGATACACCCCTTCGCAGATGGCAATGGGCGAGTCGCCCGAGCATTGGCATCCGTGTTCACCTACCGCTTCGCTTCAGTTCCCCTTCTCATCCTCAACGACGAACGTGACCGATACTTCGAAAGCCTTGCCTCGGCTGACCAGGGACAATCGCAGGCTTTCGTCGATTTCATGGGTAAGGCCGCCAAAGATGCGGTGGAGCTTGCATGGGACAACCTCGAAACTGCTCTGGCGCCACAGCCTGAGCAGATCATCGATCGTTTCGACGAGTTGAACCGCGTAGACCCGACCTCCCAGGAAAGAAATGAAGTTGCCCTTGAGTTAGCGAGATGGGTGCGTACGACTGCCGGTGAGATGGTCGAGGGGATGGGGGGCGAGTCCGTACATCTCGATGTTGAGCCGGAGATAGGCAATTGGAACTCGCCGCCCAGCAACTACCGCGAGATTCCCGGCACGGGAACGAAGGGGATCAACATCACCGCTACGACGATCATGCCTGACAAATTCCAACTTAATTGCCGCGTCGACTTCTTCGTTTCGGACGACCCTAGAGTTCAAGGTTCGTTTCTCATGAGCGTAAAGGATGACCCGAGCTCGCTAGCGCTCGATCTGGAGGAACTTTGGCCGAAGATGTCGGCGATCTCGCAAAATCGCGTCGAAAACTTCATTCGGCGAACCCTCGGAGTGCTCCTGAAGAATATCCAGGATGAGGTGTTGGAAAGGCAGAAACCGTAAGCTGGAGAACGGCTACGCCAGCCCGACCTCGCCCGGACCTTCCTCCATCAGGTAGAAGCGGGTCCGTGCCAGCTCCTCGCCGTTGACCTGGACGACGGCGGCGTGGGGGCCGGGGGTGGTGAAGGCGGCGGTGGCGGCGATCGACATCACCAGGCGCTGCTCCTGGCCTTCGGGGAGGCCGGGGGGACGGCCGGTCTCGAAGTTGGCGGTGAGGCCGTCGCCGAGCTCGACGCCGTCGGGGTCCTGGACGGAGACGATCAGCTCGTGGGGGCTGTTGGTCTCGTGCCAGGCGACGTCGACGGCGAGGCCGATCGAGAAGGACCACTCGGCGGGCAGCTCGGGGAGGCGGAGGACGTTCCAGCCGCCGCCGTTCAGGTAGAGCTTGCCGTTGACGGCCTCGCTGTAGTCGCAGAGGAGGAGGAAGCCGATGTTCACGGCGTCAGCCTTCCGGCCCTTCGCCCTCGGCATAGGGCACGACCGGGAGGTCGGAGCGCAGCTCGACTTTCCCTGCCTTGCTGAACTGGAGGTCGATCGTCTCGTTCTTGCGGTAGGTGCCGAATAGCCCGAGGTACATCGCCAGCCAGCGCCCGGTCCCGACCTTCTCCTTGACGATCGGGCGGTCGAAGACGATCTCCCCGCCCTCGATCCGGTAGGTCGAAGGGCTCTGCTCGATCCCGTTGATGAAGACGGTGTAGGGCGGCCCGGCGCCGGCCGGCAGCTTCACCCGCTCGCCGGCGGCGTAGCTGCCCTTGGGGATCTCGGTGTCGGTCTTGCTCATCGTGCCTCCGCCTCCAGAGTCTCTCGCACGAGGTCGAACGGCGTGTCGTGGTGGGTCGGGTCAAGCTCCTCCCGCACTACCCCGCCCGTGAACGGCACGAACGTCCCGTCGCCACGCACGTCCACCCCCGCCACCGGCTTGCGGAACAACCCGCGCCCGCTCAGCTGCAGCCGCGCATGCACCTGGTCCCCCGGCGCGAAGTCCCGCAGGGACTGCACCGGCCGCAGCGGCCCCTCGCTGCGGATCGCTAGCGCCCGCTCCCGCATAGCTGCAACCGCTTCCCCAAGATCATCGAACTGCTCGTGATCCACATCGGACCCGTGGCGGACGGTCAACTTCCAACGAGACACGAACCCAGCCTAGGGCTCTGGGAGAGGGGGACCTGACCCTCTTAAGCCCCGCGCCGCGGCCGCTTCGGCCGGCGCGCCGGCGGGCCGACGATTTTCTCCGGCCCCTCGCGCTGCTCGATCGGCTTGTAGTCCAGCTGCCGCTCGCCGGTGTAGATCTGCCGCGGGCGGGCGATTTTCTTCTCCGGGTCTTCCTGCATCTCCATCCACTGGGCGACCCAGCCCGCGGTGCGGGGAATGGCGAAGATGACCGTGAACATCTCGGTCGGAATGCCCATCGCCTCGTAGATGATCCCCGAGTAGAAGTCGACGTTCGGGTAGAGCTTGCGCTCGGTGAAGTACTCGTCGTCGAGCGCACGCTTCTCTAGCTCGCGAGCAATCTCAACCAGCGGGCTGTACTCGGTCGCCTCGAAGACCGGCTCGATGTATTGCTGGATGATCCGTGCCCGCGGGTCGTAGTTCTTGTAGACCCGGTGGCCGAAGCCCATAAGTTTCTCCTCGCGCTGCTTTACCCGCTCGAGGAAGTCGGGGATGTTCTCCGGCGACTCGATCCGCCGCAGCATCCGCAGCACCGCCTCGTTGGCGCCGCCGTGCAGCGGTCCGTAGAGCGCCGCCACTCCGGCCGCCACCGCCGAGTAGGGATCCACGTCGGAGGAGCCGACCCCGCGCACCGCGTTGGTCGAGCAGTTCTGTTCGTGGTCGGCATGGAGGATGAAGAGGACGTCGAGGACTTTGGTCAGCGCCTCCTTCGGGATGTGCCGGTCTTCGGTCTTCTTGAACATCATCGAGAGGAAGTTCTGGGCGTAGTCGAGGTCGTTGTCCGGATAGACGTAGGGCAGCCCCATGTTGTGCCGGTAGGAGAAGGCGGCGAGGGTCGGCACCTTGGCGATCATCCGCACGGCCGCCATGTAGCGCTCTTCCGGGTCGCCAATCTGCTTCGCGTCGGGGTAGAAGGTCGAGAGCGCCCCGACCCCGGCGAGCAGCATCCCCATCGGGTGGGCGTCGTAGCGGAAGCCCTCGAAGAAGTGCTTGAGGTCCTCGTGGACGAAGGTGTGGTGGGTGATGTCGTAGACCCAGCGGTCGAGCTGGGGCGCGGTCGGCAGCTCACCGAAGACCAGCAGGTAGGCAACCTCGAGGAAGGTCGACTTCTCGCAGAGCTGCTCGATCGGGTAGCCGCGGTGTTCGAGGATTCCGGCGGCGCCGTCGATGTAGGTGACCGAGGAGCGGCAGGAGGCGGTGTTGGTGAAGGCCGGGTCGTAGGCCATCATCCCGAATTCGTCCTCGTCGACTTTGATCTGGCGCAGGTCCATCGCCCGCACCGTGCCGTCGGAAATCGGCAGCTCGTAGGTCTTGCCGGTGCGGTTGTCGGTGACGGTCAGCGAATCTTTGCCGCCGTTCCCGGAGGGGTTGGCATCGGCGGTCTGGTCCTGCGTCTGCTGCTCGGTGGCCATCGCCCCCTCCTTCTTGACTGGGTTCGTCCGGAGGGTCGAAGTCTACGGGGTGGGGACGCCCGGGCCGTCGAACTGCGTCATCGAGCGGAGGTGCTCGAAGCGCTCGTCGATCTCCTCGCGGGTCAGCCGCGAGACCCGCTCGGTCCCGAACTCCTCGACGTTGAAGGAGGCGAGCACGGTGCCGTAGCCCATCGCCCGCCGCAGCTCGGCGTCGCTGAGCTCCCCCTCGACGCCGTCGAGGTAGCCGAAGAAGCCGCCGGCGAAGCTGTCGCCGGCGCCGGTCGGGTCGCGAACATCGTCGAGCGGGAAGCCGGGCAGAGCGAAGAAGCCCTCCTCGGTGAAGAGCGCGGCGCCGTACTCGCCCTGCTTGGCGATCACCGCCCGCGGCCCCATCTTCATTACTGCGCGGGCGGCGCGGGCGAGATTCGACTCAGCCGTAAGCATCCGGATCTCGGCGTCGTTAACGACGAGGCAGTCGACCTCGGCGATCGCCGCCGTCAGCGAATCCTTGGCGGTTTCGATCCAGAGGTTCATCGAGTCGAGCCCGCTCAGCCGCGCCGCGGTGCACTGGGCGCGGACCTGGCGCTGCAGGTCGGGCTGGATGTTGGCAAGGAAGAGCGTGTCCGCGGCCTGCGAAGCCGCGGAGAGCTTCGGCTCGAACTCGGCGAAGACGCCGAGTTGGGTGTCCTCGGTGTGGGCAACGTTGAGGTCGTACTCGTAGCGGCCGCGCCAGAAGAAGGATTGGCCGCCGGGGATGCGCTCGATGTCGTCGCAGAGGATCCCGCGCTTTTCCAGGACCTCGAACTGCTCGGCCCCAAAGTCGTCCCCGACCGGGCCGACCGGCCGCACCTCGGTGAAGAAGCTCGCCGCCAGCGAGAAGTGGACGGCGGCGCCGCCGAGCATCCGCTCGCGCTCCCCGAAGGGGGTCTTCACCGCATCGAAGGCGATTGATCCAACAACCGTGAGTGCCATGGCGCTGCCAGCGTAAATGACGGGCGGAGACCAAGGCGTCCCCGTGAGACCGCAGCCGCGCCTCCGCCCTGCGAGACTGCGCGGCGAATGAAGGCTATTCAGATTGAGGAATTCGGCGGCCCGGAGGTTCTCCAGTACGTCGATGTTCCGGACCCCAGCCCGAAGCTGAGCGAGATCGTTGTCAACGTGAAACGGATCGGCGTCAACTTCGCTGACACGCACGCTTCCCGTAACGACTACCTCGCCGAGCAGACCCTGCCGCTGATCCCGGGAGCGGAGATCAGCGGCCAGACCAATGACGGCCGCCGCGTGGCGGTGCTGCTCGGCAGCGGCGGCTACGCGGAGAAGGTCGCGGTACCGCAGGCGCAGCTGATCGAGATCCCGGCCGAGGTCGACTACGACCAGGCGGCGGGCGGCCTGCTGCAGGGGCTGACGGCGATCGCCCTGGTCCACCGCTGCGCGCGGATCGAGCCGGGGGAGACGATCGTCATCGAGGCCGCCGCCGGCGGCACCGGCACCCTCGCGATCCAGCTGGCAAAGCGGGCCGGGGCGAAGGTCATCGGCCTCGCCTCCAGCGAGGAGAAGCGGGAGCTGGTCCGCGGCCTCGGTGCCGACGCCGCCGTCGACTCCCGCGCCGAGGACCTCGGCGAGGCGATCCGCGAGGCCAACGACGGCAAGCGGGTCGACGCGGTCCTGCACATGAGCGGCGGCGACGCCTTCGACGCCGAGATGGGGGTCCTCGCCCCGCTGGGACGGATGGTCGTGTTCGGAATCGCCTCGCGGGAACAGCGGCAGCTATCCACGGCTTCGTTGCTGCGCGGCTCGAAGTCGGTGATCGGATTCTGGCTCGCCCACCTGCTGGTCCGCCAGGACCTCTTGGGCCCGATGATTAAAGATCTGTTCAGCGCGATCGCCGCCGGCGAGCTGGCGGTTACGATCGGTGATGTCTACCCGCTCTCCGAGGCAGCGCGAGCGCACGAAGACCTGATCGCCCGCCGCACCACCGGCAAGCTTCTCTTGGATCCCTCTCAGTGAACTTCAAAGACCTAGGACTCTCGCCTGACATCCAGCAGGCGCTGGACGAGCTCGGCTTCGAGGAGCCGACGCCGATCCAGGAGCAGGCGATCCCGGAGCTGCTCGGGGGTCACGACGTGATCGGGCAGGCCCAGACCGGGACCGGCAAGACGGCCGCCTTCGGGTTACCGCTGCTGCAGTACCTGGATCCCGAGAACGACGAGGTCCAGGCGGTCGTCCTCACGCCTACCCGCGAGCTCTGCATCCAGGTGACGCAGGCGCTGCGCACCTTCGCCGAGCACCTCGACATCGAGATCGTCGCCGTCTTCGGCGGCGCCCCGATCCGCTCCCAGCAGTCGCAGCTGCGCTCGGGGGCACACGTCGTGGTCGCCACGGTGGGGCGGATGATGGACCT
>Ga0190273_10000226_pt1 | contig 26882 bp, 20 predicted proteins | sample Popmic504IS_FD_134513 | JGI IMG/M metagenome (GOLD analysis project Ga0190273, IMG submission 134513) | Populus adjacent soil microbial communities from riparian zone of Shoshone River, Wyoming, USA - 504 IS | ecosystem: Environmental > Terrestrial > Soil > Riparian zone > Trees stand | place... | reverse complement strand
GTCGGGCCGTCCGATTACGTCGCCTGGCAGAACGACAACAAGGTCTGCTTCCTGAGGATGGAAGGCTCGATGTTCGGCGGAGTGCCGATGAATCTGGAGCTTCGCCTCTCGGTCGAGGACAGCCCCAATTCGGCCGGAGTCGCGATCGACATGATCCGCTGCGCCAAGATCGCCAAGGACCGCGGCCTCGCCGGCCCGGTCCACCCCGCCGCCGCCTATTTCTGCAAGCACCCCCCGGTGCAGACGACGGACGACGAAGCCTATGAGGCGATGGAGCGGTTTATTCGGGGGTAGCTTTGCCTCCCCATCGCCAGATGGGGAGGGGGACCACCCGAAGGGTGGTGGAGGGGTCATGGGCGCAGGCCATTGCCGTCTCGCGCCCGATCCTCGGAGTCCACGGCAGCTACCCCTCCACCATGCTTCGCATGGTCCCCCTCCCCACCGCTTCGCGGCGGGAGGCAAGTCAGGCCGCCCCGCCGTACCTTCCGTCCACATAGACGAGCGGATCCACGTCCCCCCGCACCTTAACCTCCTCGACCTCGCCGATGAAGATGGAGTGGGTCCCGTAAGGGAAATGCTTGATCCTCCGGCACAATATCGCCGCCTGCGCGTCTGCGAGCCGCGGCGGGCGGTTGCAATCCACTTCCCAGCCGCTGGCGAAGCGCAAGGCCTGCTGGCTGCGGTCGGCGAACATCTGGGCGATCTCCTCCTGGCTGCTGTGGAGGACGTTGACGCAGAAATGAGAGACGTCCTCGAGCGGACTGTGCAGCGAAGCGGTCCGGTTGATGCAGATGAGCAGGCTCGGCGGATCGAGCGACAGCGAGGACATGGCCGTGGCGGTGATCCCCATCGGCTCGCCGCCGACGCAGACGGTGATGACGTTGACGGTCGAGGCGACGCGGCGCATCGCCTGCTTGAAGTCGTCGGTGAGGGCCGCAGCTTCGGTCGCCATTGCGCCTGCCCATGGCCGGGAAGCGCCGCGCTGGCAATGGCTTAGCCCGGCCCAAGCCTCGGGGACGGCGGCAAACCCCGGAATTTGCTAGGAAATTACGCAAAGCCCGATTATTAGCGACTCAAGGGGACGGGGGAATGCTCGAAATCATCGCCGCTCCGGCGAACCTGCCTTTTTCGGTGGCGCTGATGGTCATGCTGATGATCGGCGCGGTGGAGGCGTTCGGCCTCGGAGCGTCCGCGGTTCATCTCGACGTCCATGCCGACGTCGACGGCGGCGGGGACCTGCTCGGCTGGCTCGGGTTCGGCCGGGTGCCGCTGCTGATGCTGCTCGTCGTGTTCCTCGCCCTGTTCGGCCTTATCGGCCTCTCCATCCAGCAATTCGCCGGACCGCTGCCTTTGTGGATCGCGACTTCCGCGGCGGCGGCGGCGGCGCTTCCGCTGACCGGCTTCGGGGCTCGCGGGCTCGCCCGGATCATGCCGGGCGACGAGACCACCGCGGTCAGCCTCGACAGCCTCGTCGGCCGGCGGGGCACGATCACCATCGGCACCGCCCGGCGCGGCTCGCCCGCCCAGGCGCGGGTCAGCGACATTCACGGCCAGGTCCATTATGTGATGGTCGAGCCCTACGACGACGATCATTCCATCGGCCAGGGCGAGACCGTCCGGCTCGACCGCCGCGACGGCAACATCTTCATCGCGGTCGGCAGAACCGACCGCCTCGAGTCCGGCTTCGAAGCGCTGCCCACGCCGGGCCGGCTGCTTTCAACCCCTTCAACCAGGAGAGACTGACATGGTCCAGATGGCCATTTATGCGGGGATCGTATTGGCTGCCCTGCTCACCTTGGGGCTGATCATCACCCGCCTCTACCGCCGCGCCACCAAGGAGATCGGCTTCGTCCGCACCGGCTTCGGCGGCGAGAAGGTCGTCATCAACGGCGGCGCCCTCGTCCTTCCCGTCCTGCACGAGACGATGCCGGTCAATTTGAACACCGTCCGCCTCGCCGTCGAGCGCAAGAATGTCGACGCCCTGATCACGCTGGATCGCCTGCGCATCGACGTGAAGGCCGAATTCTACGTCCGGGTCCGCCCGGACCGCGAATCGATCGCCATCGCCGCCCAGACGCTCGGCCTTCGAACCATGCACCCGGAGAATCTGAAGGAGCTGATCGAAGGCAAGTTCGTCGACGCGCTCCGCTCGGTCGCCGCCGGAATGACGATGAACCAGCTCCACGAGCAGCGCGCCGATTTCGTGCAGAAGGTGCAGCAGGTCTCCGCGGCCGATCTCGCGATGAACGGCCTCGAGCTCGAATCGGTGTCGCTGACCGGCCTCGACCAGACCTCGATCGAGCATTTCAACGCCAACAACGCCTTCGACGCGGAAGGCCTGACCAAGCTCACCGAGCAGATCGAGCTTCGCCGCAAGACCCGCAACGACATCGAGCAGGAGACCCGGGTCCAGATCGAGGCGAAGAATCTCGAGGCGGCGCGCAAGAGCTTCGAGATCGGCCGCGACACCGAATTCGCCCGCCTGGAGCAGGAGCGCGAGGTCGAGGTCCGGCGCGCGGCGCAGAATGCCGAGGTCGCGCAGCAGCAGGCCGAGCGGCAGCGCGAGGCGGACGAGGCGAAGATCACCGCCAAGCGCCAGGTCGACAGCGCCCAGATCGAGGCCAACAAGGTCGTCGAGCAGGCCAAGATCGCCCAGACCCAGGCGGTCGAGATCGCCCGCCAGGAGCAGCAGATCGCGATCCAGAACAAGAGCCGCGAGGAAAGCCAGGCCAAGGCCGAGGCCGACAAGGCCCGGGCCGAGGCGGTCGCCGCCGAGGAACGGGTCGGGACGGCGCGCGAGACCGAGGTCGCCGAGCGCGTCAAGCGGATCGAGCTGATCGACGCCAGCCGCGAGGCAGAGCGCAGCGCGATCGGGATCAAGGTCCAGGCCGATGCCGAGAAGCAGGCCGCGGCCGACCGCGCCGAGGCGGTGCGCCTTGCCGCCGAGGGCGAGGCCGAGGCCGAGAAGCTTCGCGCCGACGCGTCTCGGGTCCGCTTCGAGGTCGAGGCCGCCGGCCAGCGCGCGATCAACGAGGCTGCGAACCTGCTCTCGTCCGACCAGATCTCGCTTCAGACCAAGATGGCCCTGCTCAAGGTGCTTCCGGAGGTCGTCCGCGAGGCCGCGAAGCCGATGGAGGCGATCGACTCGATCAAGATCGTCCAGGTCGAGGGCCTGTCGGGCGGCTCCAATGCGGGCGGCGGCGGCGGCTCGGGCGGCGAGGGCAACCTCGCCTCCAGCGCGGTCGCCGCGGCGCTGCGCTACCGCGCCCAGGCGCCGATCGTCGACGGCCTGATGAAGGAATTGGGCTTCGACGGCTCGACGCTGGAGAATCTGGTCGCCGGGGCCGGCAACGGCGCTGCGGCGGCGCCGGAGGCTCACGAGCCGCTGGTGGCGGTGCCGGTCGAGCAGGCGAAGGAGTAGCTATCCTCCCCATCGCGAGATGGGGAGGGGGACCATGCGAAGCATGGGGGAGGGGTAACTGCCCCGCCATCCGAGGATCGAGCGCGAAACGGCGGATGCCTGTGCCAATTACCCCTCCACCACACTTCGTGTGGTCCCCCTCCCCGCCGCTTCGCGGCAGGGAGGATTGAGAGCACTATGAACCACCACGACGTCGTCATCGTCGGCGCCGGCCATGCCGGTGCCCAGGCCGCGATCCAGCTTCGGCAGCTTGGTTTCGCCGGCTCGATCGCGCTGATCGGCGCCGAGCCCGAGCCGCCGTACGAGCGGCCGCCCCTGTCCAAGGAATATCTCGCCGGCGAGAAGGACTTCGAGCGGATGCTCGTCCGTCCCGAGGCCTTTTGGGCGGAGCGCGGCGTGGAGCTGGACCTCGGCACCTTCGTGACCGCCGTCGACCCGCGGTCGAAAAGGATCTTCATCGAGGGCGGCGGCGAATGCCGCTACGGCATCCTCATCTGGGCGGCGGGAGGAATCCCGCGCCGGCTCGGCTGCGAAGGCGGCGACCTCGCCGGGGTCCATGTCGTCCGGCGCAAGGCCGACGTCGATTCGATCCGCTCGGAACTGGACTCGGTGCGCCGGGTCGCGGTGGTCGGCGGCGGCTATATCGGGCTGGAGTCGGCGGCCGTGCTTCGCAAGCTCGGCAAGGAGGTGGTTCTGCTCGAAGCCCTGGACCGGCTGCTGGCCCGGGTGGCGGGACCCGAGATTTCCGATTTCTACGCGGCGGAGCACCGGGCGCGGGGCGTGGATGTAAGGCTAGGCGCCGCAGTCGCCTCGATCGCCGGCAAAGGCGGGCGGGTCGCGGGCGTGCGGCTGCAGGACGGCTCGTCGATCGAGGCGGAGCTGGCGATCGTCGGGATCGGAGTCGAGGCGGCGGTCGCGCCTCTGCTCGCCGCCGGCGCCGACGGGGCGAACGGGGTCGAGGTCGACTCCTTCTGCCGAACCAGCCTCCCCGACGTCTATGCCGTCGGCGACTGCGCCGCCCATGAGAACCCGTTCGCCGCCAGCCTCCGGATCCGCCTCGAATCGGTCCAGAACGCCCACGACCAGGCGACGACGGCGGCCAGAGCGATCGTCGGGAACGCGCAGCCCTATGATTCCATTCCCTGGTTCTGGTCCAATCAGTACGACCTCCGGCTGCAGACGGTTGGCCTGTCGGTCGGCTACGATTCGACCGTGGTCCGCGGCCGGCCCGAGGAGCGGAGCTTCTCGGTGATCTATCTGCTCGACGGCCGGGTGATCGCCCTCGACTGCGTCAATTCGACTCGGGATTATGTGCAGGGCAGGAAGCTGGTGCTGGAGCGGCGGACGATCGAGCCGGAACGGCTGGCGGACACGGCGGTGCCGCTGAAGGAGCTCTAGTTGCCTCCCCATCGCCAGATGGGGAGGGGGACCATGCAAAGCATGGTGGAGGGGTAACTGGCGGGGATTCCGCGGATCAAGCGCGAGACCGCACCGATCGGCGCTTTCTACCCCTCCACCACCTTCGGTGGTCCCCCTCCCCGCCGCTTCGCGGCAGGGAGGCAATCTTTTACCAGATCCGCACGCGATCCTCGGGTTTCAGGTAGAGCCGATCCCCCGGCTTCACGCCGAACGCCTCGTACCAGGCATCGTGGTTCCTCACCGAAAACGTCCGGAACTGGCTCGGCGAGTGGAAATCGCTCAATACGATCCGCCGGAGCTCCGCCTCCCGGAAGCGCACCTTGTTGACCTGCGCCCGGCCCATGAAGAAGCGCTGGTCGCCGGTGAAGCCGCCGAGCACCGGCGCCGGCTTGCCGCCGAGCGAGAGACGGTAGGCATCATAGGCGATCGCAAGCCCGGCATTGTCGGCAATGTCCTCGCCCAGCGTCTGCTCGGCCCGGATGCGAAGGCCCGGCAGAGGCTCGTAAGCGCCGTACTGGGCCGCCAGCCGAGCGGTGCGCGCCTTGAAGCGGGCGAGGTCGCCGTCGGTCCACCATTTCTCGAGCCGGCCGTCGGGCGAATATTTGCTGCCCTGGTCGTCGAAATGGTGGCTGATCTCGTGGCCGATGACGAAACCGATGGCGCCGTAATTGACCGCCGGATCGGCGGCGGCATCGAAATGCGGCGCCTGCAGATAGGCCGCGGGGAAGACGATCGCGTTGTTGGCGAAGCTCGCATAGGCGTTGGCCGTGATCGGCATCATCCACCATTCGTCGCGGTCCACCGGCCGGTCGATCCGGGCGAGTCGGCGCTGCCAGTCCCAGCGGCCGGCGCGGACGAGATTGCCGTAGGCGTCGCCGCGGCGGACCTCGAGCCCTTCATAGCTCAGCCAAGTGGCCGGATAGCCGACCTGCGGATGGAAAGCGGCGAGCTTGGCCCTTGCCTTCGTGCGGGTCGCGGGCTCCATCCATTCCAGCTTGGCCAGCCGGCGGTCCATGGCCTTGATGACGTTGGCGACCAGTTGGTCCATCGCCTTCTTGGTCGCGGCCGGGAAATAGCGGTCGATATAGGGCCTGGAAACGGCATCCGGCATCGCCGCGGCGGTGAGCTCCACTCCCTGCGCCCATCGGTCGGGCGCGGCGTCGGTGCCGCGAAGGATTCCGAATGAGAAAGCGAACTCCTCTTTCGCGAAAGCGGACGGCAGGACCAGCGCACGGTCCTTGGCGAGACGGACCGTCACCCAATCTTTCAGGACGGCGAGCGGAGTCGCCGCGTAGAGCCTGGCGATTCCCGTGACGGCGCTGGTCTCGCCGACGATGAAGCGCTGGCGGTCGCCGAGGCCCGCGGCGTCGAGATAGGCCGTCCACGGAAAGCCGGGCGCTTTGGTCTCGAGGTCCGCGCGGGTCCAGATATTGTAAGTCTTGTCGTCGTCCCGGCGATCGGCGAGCGGCCATTGCACCTTCGCCATCTCATGCTCGAAATCGAAAACCTTCCCGGCCCGAGCCTCGGCCTCGCCTGCCGCGACTCCGGAGAGCCGGAGAATTGCGGCGAGGTGGGCCCGATAAGCGGCTCGGGCCTTGGCCGAGGCATCGTCGTCCTTGAGGAAATAGTCGCGGTTCGGAAGCCCGGTCGAACCTTCGCCGAGGTAGGCGACGTAGCGGTCGGGGGCCTTGGCGTCCTGGGTGATCGCGCTGACGATCGGAGAGGGCCAGTAGCGCGGCATCCGGCCGAGCGCGGGCGTAGGCAGGAAGCTCCGAGTGAGACCGCCGATCGCGGCGGCCAGGGCGGCACGGTCCGCGGCCGCCCGGACCGGCGCAAGCTCGGCGGTCAGAGGCGCGATGCCGAGGGCGTCGATCGCCGCCTGGTCCATCAGCGATGCGTAATAATCGGAGACCCGCAGATCATCGCCCTTCAGGGCGGAGCGCTTGCCGGCATATTCGTCGAGGATGTCGCGCACCTGCGAGGCGGCGAGCTTGTTCAGGCGGCTGACCTGGCTGAACGCGCCCTGGTCGGCCGGAATCTCCACCGTCTTCGCCCAATTGCCGTTCACGTAGGACCAGAAATCGTCGCCCGGGCGGACGGCCGTATCCATCGAGCCCGTCTCGATACCGAAATCCCCCCAAGCCGGGCGCGGCGCTTGCGCCGAAGCTGGGACGCAAGCGAGGGAAAGCGCGGAAACGGCTGCGAGCGTGAAGCGCATGAAGTCTTTTCTCCCGGTCGGTGCGGGAGTGATGCAACGGCATTCGATGCGGGGCAATAAGCGAGCTTTGCTCTAAATCATCGCCCCGCGAACCCCGCAAGCACCTCGCACACCCATCGCCCGGCCGTCAGCGCGGTGATGTCGCCAACGTCGAGGCTCGGGTCGAACTCGGTCAGGTCGACCAGCTTCACCCTCGGCTCGGCCGCAAGCCGCCGAGCGGCGGCGAAGAACATCGAGACCGGCATCCCGCCCGGCCGGGCGCCGGGGGCGCCGGGGCATTGGGAGCGGTCGACGACGTCGATGTCGAAATCCACCATCAAGGCTTCGAGATGGACGAAGCGGGCGAGGGCGTGGTTGAGAACGGCGAGGATGCCGCGCTCCAGGCAGTCCGCCATCGTATAGATCCCGATCCCGAAGGCGCGGGCGTCGGAGTGCATCCTGGCGGTGTTGGCGAAGGGGGCGAGGCCGATCTGGCAGATATTGGCGCCGGGCAGGCCGTCCTCGATCAGGCAGCGAACGGGATTGCCGTTGATCGGCCCGCTTTCGGTCTCGCGAAGGTCGAAATGGGCGTCGAGGGTGATCAGTCCGACCTTCGCGAGCGGGATTCCGAGCGCGTGCGCGGCAGGACGGGTGACGGCGTTGTTGCCGCCGATGAGCAGGGTCAGCCGGTGATCGGCGACGGCCGCGGCGGCGGCATCGCGGATCGGCGCGAAGCCGTCGGCCGGGCTCACCCCCTGGACCGGGACGTCGCCGAGGTCGCGGAGCGCGAAGAACAATTCGGAGCTTCGCTCGACGTCGTAGGTGCTGAAGCGGCGAAGGACCCGGCGGACCGTGTCGGGGGCGAGGTCGCAGCGGCCCGGAGTCACCGAACCCGACTCCATGGGCGCCCCCAGGATCGCGACCTGGCCCTCGCTGCCGATCAAGTCAGCGATGGATTTCCAGCTCATGATTTGCCCTTAGTCGGGCAAAGGTTAAGAAGCGACCCATGTGGGACCGCCTGCTCACCGATTGCCATATCGCGACGATGGACCCGGCCTCGCCCGGCCCGTTCGGAGCGATCGAGGACGGCGCCATCGGCATCCAGGACGGGCGGATCGTCCGGGTCGGGCGAAGGATCGACCTCGCCGGCTACCGGGCGAAGACGATCGAGCCGCTGGGCGGCGCCTGGGTCACTCCGGGACTGATCGACTGCCACACCCACCTCGTCTTCGGCGGCAACCGCTCGGCCGAGTTCGAGCAGAGGCTGAACGGCGCGAGCTATGAGGAAATCGCCAAGGCGGGCGGCGGAATCGTCTCCTCGGTCAAGGCGACCCGCTTCGCCTCGCAGGGCGAGCTGGTCGAGCAGGCGCGGCCGCGGCTGCAAGCGCTGATGAAGGGCGGAGTCACCACGGTCGAGATCAAGTCGGGCTACGGCCTCGACGTTCCGAGCGAGATGAAGATGCTCGAGGCGGCCCGGGCCCTCGGGACAAGCGAGGCGGTGCGGGTCGTTCCCACCCTGCTCGCGCTTCACGCTCTGCCGCCGGAGCATCGCGACAGCCGCGAGGATTATGTGAGGATGGCGGTGGAGGAGATGCTCCCCGCCGTCGCCGATGCCGGGCTGGCGACGGCGGTCGACGCCTTTTGCGAGGAGATCGGATTCACTCCGCAAGAGGTGCGCGCCTTGTTCGAGGCGGCCGACGAGCACGGCCTGAGGGTCAAGCTCCACGCCGAGCAGCTCTCGAACCTCAACGGCGCCGCTCTGGCGGCCGAGTTCGGGGCGCTGTCGGCCGACCATCTCGAACATGCCGACGAGACCGGGATCGGGGCGATGGCGCGCGCCGGAATGGTCGCAGTGCTTCTGCCCGGCGCCTTCTACGCGCTCCGCGAGACCCGCAAGCCGCCGGTAGGCCTGCTTCGACGCCATGGCGTGCCGATGGCCGTCGCGACCGACTGCAATCCCGGCACCTCGCCCGTTCTCTCCCCGACCCTGATGCTGAGCATGGCCTGCACCTTGTTCGGGCTGACTCCGGAGGAGGCGCTGGCCGGAATGACGGTTCATGCGGCGAAGGCGCTCGGGCTCGAGAAAGAGGTGGGCACGATCTCGACCGGAAAGGCCGCGGACCTGTGCGTTTGGCGGGTGAGCCGGCCGGCGGAGCTTTGCTACTGGATCGGGCTGCCGGGGCCGGAGAGGCGGATCGTCGCGGGGGTGGATGCGTGACCGTCGCCCAGCGAAGGCTGGGACCCCAGCGGGTGAAGAACGCGGGCGCATCTCACTCCCTGGGGGCCCAGCCTTCGCTGGGGCGACGGCAGTTCACTTGCCTCCTCTCAGAGGCTAGAGACCTGCCCCATGCATTCACGCCGCGACAACAGCCGCTCGATCCGCGCCCGTACCGGGCCCGACCTCGTCGCCAAAAGCTGGGCCACCGAAGCGGCGGTGCGCATGCTCCAGAACAATCTCGACCCGGGGGTCGCCGAAGCGCCCGAGGAGCTGGTCGTCTATGGCGGCATCGGCCGGGCGGCTCGGGACTGGGCGAGCTTCGACAAGATCGTCGAGACCCTGGAGCGGCTCGAGGACGACCAGACGCTGCTCGTCCAGTCGGGCAAGCCGGTCGGAGTGTTCCGAACCCATGAAGACGCGCCGCGGGTGCTGATCGCCAATTCCAACCTGGTTCCGAAATGGGCGACCTGGGACCATTTCCACGAGCTCGATAAGAAGGGCCTGATGATGTACGGCCAGATGACGGCCGGATCGTGGATCTACATCGGCACCCAGGGCATCGTTCAGGGCACCTACGAGACCTTCGCCGAGATGGGCCGCCAGCATTATGGCGGCGACCTGAAGGGCCGCTGGATCCTCACCGCGGGCCTCGGCGGGATGGGCGGGGCGCAGCCGCTGGCGGCGGTGATGGCGGGGGCGCATTGCCTGGCGATCGAATGCCAGGAGAGCCGCATCGAGAAGAGATTGGAGACCCGCTACCTCGATCGCCGCGCCGGATCGCTGGAAGAGGCGCTGGAGATCATCGCGTCCGCCACTGCACCCACTTCAGTGGGGCTTCTCGGCAACGCCGCGGAGGTTCTGCCGGAGATGGTGCGGAGGGGAATCCGGCCGGACGCGGTGACCGACCAGACTTCGGCGCACGATCCGGTGAACGGCTACCTGCCGATCGGCTGGACCGTCGAAAAATGGATAAATATGCGCGAGCGCGACCCCGCCTCGGTGGAAGCCGCTGCAAGAGAATCCATGGCCGTGCATGTTCATGCAATGCTGGCCTTCCGCGAAATGGGCATCCCGACCTTCGACTATGGCAACAACATCCGCCAGGTCGCCAAGGACGGGGGCGTCGCCCACGCCTTCGACTTCCCCGGCTTCGTCCCCGCCTACGTCCGGCCGCTCTTCTGCCGCGGCGTGGGGCCGTTCCGCTGGGTGGCGCTTTCGGGCGATCCGGAGGACATCTACCGCACCGACGCCAGGGTCAAGGAGCTGATCCCGGACGACCCGCACCTCCATCGCTGGCTCGACATGGCCCGCGAACGGATCGCCTTCCAGGGACTTCCGGCGCGGATCTGCTGGGTCGGGCTGGGGCAGCGGCACCGGCTCGGGATGGCGTTCAACGAGATGGTCGCTTGCGGAGAATTGAAGGCGCCCATCGTCATCGGCCGGGACCATCTCGACTCCGGCTCGGTGGCCAGTCCCAATCGCGAGACCGAGGCGATGAGGGACGGCTCCGACGCGGTGTCGGACTGGCCCCTGCTCAACGCCCTCCTCAACACCGCCTCGGGCGCGACCTGGGTGTCGCTCCACCATGGCGGCGGGGTCGGCATGGGCTATTCGCAGCATGCCGGGATGGTGATCGTCGCCGACGGCACGCCCGAGGCGGCGCGGCGGCTCGAGCGGGTGCTTTGGAACGACCCGGGCACCGGGGTGATGCGGCATGCCGACGCGGGCTACGAGGAGGCGATCGACTGCGCCCGCGAGCAGGGGCTGGACCTGCCGATGGTGGGGCTGTGAGCGTCGTCCCAGCGAAGGCTGGGACCCCAGGGGGTGAAAACCACCTGAGCCTTTCACCCGCCGGGGCCCCAGCCTGCGCTGGGGCGACGAGATGATCGTCCTCCGCCCCGGCTCCGTCACCCTCGCCGAGTTGCGCAGCAGCTGGGCAGGCGCTCCCGTCCAGCTCGCCTCCGACGCCTGGTCCGCCATCGACGCCGCCGCCGCCTGCGTCGGCCGGATCGTGGAGAGCGGGCGTACCGTCTATGGGGTCAACACCGGCTTCGGGCTGCTCGCCCAGACCCGGATTCCGGGCGACCGGCTGGCCGAGCTCCAGCGCAATCTGGTGATGTCGCACAGCTGCGGCCTCGGCGAGGATTTCAGCCGGCCCGTGGTCCGGCTGGCGATGGCGACCAAGGTGATCGGCCTCGCCCGCGGCCATTCGGGGGTGAGGCGCGAGGTGGTCGAGCGGCTGCTCGCCCTGCTCGAGGCGGACGCCTTGCCCTGCATCCCGTCCCAGGGCTCGGTCGGAGCTTCGGGCGACCTGGCGCCGCTCGGCCATCTCGGCGCGGCGATGCTCGGCGAGGGGCGGATCGACCTTGCGGGCACGATCATGCCGGCCGGCGAGGCGCTTCGCGAGCTCGGGCTTGAGCCGCTGGTGCTCGGGCCCAAGGAGGGGCTGGCACTGATCAACGGCACCCAGGTGTCGACGGCGGTGGCGCTCGACACTCTGTTCGCGGCCGAGCGGATATTCGCCTCGGCCCTGCTCTCCGGGGCTTTGTCGCTCGATGCGCTGAAGGGCACCGACGTCGCCTTCGATCCCCGGATCCACGAGGCGCGAGGCCAGCCAGGGCAGATCGAGGTGGCGGCGGTGCTGAAGCGGCTGCTCGACGGCAGCGAGATCCGCCACAGCCACGACGACTGCCCCCGGGTGCAGGACCCCTACAGCTTCCGCTGCCAGCCGCAGGTGATGGGGGCCTGCCTGGACCTGCTCAGGAACGTGACGGCGACGCTGGAGATCGAGGCCAATGCGGTCACCGACAACCCCTTGCTGTTCCCGGAAAGCGGCGACTCGCTGTCCGGAGGCAATTTCCACGCCGAACCGGTCGCCTTCGCCGCCGACATCCTGGCGATGGCGATGTGCGAGGTCGCAAGCATCTCGGAGCGCAGGACGGCGGTTCTGGTCGATCCCAAGATGAGCGGGCTGCCGCCCTTCCTGGTCGAGGACAGCGGGGTCAATTCGGGCTTCATGATCGCCCAGGTCACAGCCGCGGCCCTGGTGTCGGAGAACAAGAGCCTGGCCTGGCCGGCGAGCGTAGATACGGTACCGACCTCCGGCAACCAGGAGGACCATGTCTCGATGGCGACCCATGCCGGGACCAAGGCGCGGCGGATCGCCGGCAACGCCGCCGGAGTGGTCGGGATCGAGCTTCTGGCGGCGGCGCAGGGCTGCGATTTCCACGCGCCGCTGAAGAGCTCGCCGGCGCTCGAGGCGGCGCGGGCGGAGATCCGGCGCCATGTCGAGCCTTACGCGGCGGACCGCTATCTCGCCGACGACCTGCGCTGGGCGCAGGACGCGGTGCTGGCGGGGAGCCTTTCGGGCAACGTCGAGGCGGAGTTGTTCGGAAAGTGAGTTTGCACGTCATGCCAGCGCAGGCTGGCATCCCGGCGGGTGAAAAGCACCTGCGCATTTCACCCCCCGGGGCCCCCGCCATTGAACGGGCACGCCATGTCCCCCGGACATGGCTGGACAGTCCGGGGGACTGTCCACCCGTTCAATCTGGGGCGACGCTATGATCGACCTCGCTCAAATCCCCGGCCCGCTGGAGCTCGAAGGCGAGGTCTGCGTGATCGGCGCGGGCGCGGCCGGGATCAGCCTCACTCGCCGCCTCCTCAAGCTTGGTCACACCGTCGTCCTCCTCGAGAGCGGCGGGCTCGATTACGAGCCGGCCACCGCAGACCTCAACGCCGGCGAGAATGTCGGCGAGGATTATTACGACCTCGAGGACAGCCGGCTCCGCTTCTTCGGCGGCACCACCGCCATCTGGGGCGGGCGCTGCGCCGAGCTCGACCCGATCGACCTCGAGCGGCGCGATTATGTGCCGCATTCGGGCTGGCCGATCGGCTGGGAGGAGCTCGAGCGCTGGTACGGGGAGGCGCGGCCGCTGTTCGGGCTTCCGCCGGGGCGGCAGGGACCGGACGACCTGCGCTCCGCCGGGGTGAAGCTGCCGAGCTTCGACGAGCTCGACACTCCGCTCTGGACCTTCGACCGCCGCTTCAACCGCTTCGCCTGGGAGAGCTGCGCCGACCTCGAGGCCGACCCGAGATGCCAAGTGGCGACCCATGCGACGGTGACGGCGATCGTGCCCGACGGCCGGGGCATCGGCCGGGTCGAGGCGCGCTCGCTCGGCGCCGGGCGGCTGACGGTCCGGGCCAAGGCCTTCGTCCTGGCCGCGGGCGGGATCGAGAATCCAAGGCTGCTGCTCCAGTCGGACCTCGGCAATCGCCACGACCAGGTCGGCCGCTATTTCATGGAGCATCCGCACGCCCGCGGCGGCCGCATCGTCGACTCCTCGGCGTGGCGCCTGCTCAAGGCGTTCGGACGCCGGCACCGGATCGGCGGACAGGATCTCGCCGCCCTGATCAGCCCGTCCGAGGCGCTTCAGCGGCGCGAGGGCATCCTCAACACCTCGCTCACCATCGTCGCCCGCCAGCCGCGGGGACGGCGGCAGTTCATCGGCATGAAGGCCTATTCCGGCCTCAAGCACAGCATGGCGCCGACGAAGCGCGGGCGGGCGCTGTGGATGGCGACCAAGAAGGCCGCGGGCTGGGCCCAGCGCCATGTCGATCCGGCGCGGCCCTGGCTGCTCCACAAGATCGGCAATCTCGAAGTGGCCTTGCTGGTGCGCGGCGAGCAGGCACCCAATCCGGCGAGCCGGGTGATCCTGAGCCGCGAGACCGATGCGACCGGCGTCAGGCGGGCGAAGCTCGACTGGCGGCTGTCGGCGATCGACGTGAGGAGCGTCGCCCTGCTCGTCGAGACCCTCGGCCGGGAGCTGGAGCGGCTCGGGCTCGGCAAGGTCGAGCCGGCGGACTGGCTCGGCACGAGCGAGTGGCAGACCGACCCGCTCATCTCCTCGCACCCGATCGGCGGCTACCACCATATGGGGACGACCCGAATGGGGAGCGATCCGGCGACCAGCGTCACCGACGGGGACGGACGGGTGCACGGCCTCGCCAACCTCTGGGTGGCCGGCTCGTCGCTCTTCCCCACGGGGGGCTGGGCCAATCCGACCCTGACCATCGTCGCTTTGGCGCTGAGGAGCGCCGAGAAGATCGGCCGGGAGCTGAAGGCGTGACGGCCATCGCTCCGGTCGGCGCGAACGGGACCCGGCTCTGGGGCCTGACCGCGGACGAAAGGCTGAAGCGGATCGCGCGCGCCCAGGGCCTCGAGGTGCGGCCGGACGGCGAAGTGCTGGTCAATCTCGACTACGCCTTCGATCCGACGTGGCTGAAGCTCGTGGCCGGGCGGCCCGGGCTGACGGTGACCCGGGGAGGCGTGCCGGTGCTGGCCCATGCGGGCGAGGAACGGGACGAGATAAAGCGGGCAATGGAGCGGAACGCCCCCCTCGTCGCGCGCGGCGAGGAGCTGCTCCCCGGCGAAGGCCGGGGCCCAGCCGCTGCGACAGAGCGACTGGGTCCCGGTCTTCGCCGGGAAACCATAGCCTGGGAAGAGGCCGGCGGCCTCGAGAACGAGGAGCTGCGCAAGAAGGAGCGGCCGTTCATCGACCGGCTCGCGCCCGCCAATGTGCGCGGCCTGGAGCGGGCCAGCTATTTCGGCGCCTACAAGGGCGTGACCGACCTGCTCACCAAATATCTGTGGCCGGAATGGGCTCTGGTGCTGACCCGCTGGGCGGCGCGGATCGGGATGAGCCCGAACCAGGTCTCGCTGATCGGCGCCCTGCTCTGCCTGCTCGCGACCTGGCTCTTCCACGAGGGGCATTACTGGCCGGGGCTGGCGGCCGGCCTCGTCTTCATGGTGCTCGACACGGTCGACGGCAAGCTCGCCCGCTGCACCATCACCTCGTCCAGGATCGGCGAGGCGATCGACCACGGCATCGACCTCGTCCACCCGCCTTTCTGGTGGTGGGCCTGGGGCGTCGGCCTGCACGCTTACGGGCGGCCGCTTGAGCCGCACGTCTTCTGGTGGGCACTGGCCGTGATCGTCGGAGGCTATGTCGTCCAGCGGCTGATCGAGGGCGCGTTCATCCTCCGCTTCGGGATGCACATCCACGTCTGGCGCCGCTTCGACAGCCGCTTCCGGCTGGTGACGGCACGCCGCAACCCCAACATGGTGATCCTGCTCGCGGCGCTGATCTTGGGGCGGCCGGACTGGGGGCTGGTGGCGGTGGCGGGATGGACGATCGCGTCGCTCGGGGTTCACCTCGTCCAACTCGCCCAGGCGATGGCGGCGCGAGCGGCGGGAAGGCCGGTGGTGTCGTGGCTGGCGTAAGCACGGGCGTAGGCGCAACCGCGTAGCGACAGAGAGCCGCCGCGAGCGCGTTGAAAACGGGCTATGCCAAGCGGTAAACGTTCCCCCCGCACCTCCTCAATCGTGTAGACGATTGCGACTTGAGGGAGCCTCACCAGCGTTGGCGGAGTCTGGAACACCCAGACAGTTGCAAGACTGGGATGCGGCTCGCCCGCCATCTGCGGGTCCTTCAAAGCGAAAGTCTCGAAGAGCCCCAACACCTCGAGGGCAGCCGCATATTCAGTGCTGGCCAATCTCCGATTGAATGCGGCTTCGAAAATCGGAGAAATTCGTAAAACCCATGGGGTCTGCGTTATATCTCTTCGCCGCAACTTCCCCGAGCCCCTCTTCTGCCGCCTCAAATGCCTCAGGCGTCACCTCAACGGGATAAAGCAGCAAAGCGCTGCTGTATGGAATCACCTCGCCGAATTCGACCATTTCCCACGGCAACTGGTGGCTGAGCTCGCTGATGGAGCGGGCGCTGTTCCTCTCACAAACGAAGTCGATCACCTCGTCTAGTACGGCGACCTCAGACTCGTTCAGCAGTCCCGGCTCTTCCGTGGCCAAGGCATGATACTCTGTCTTGCGATGCCCAAAAAAGTCAACGTAGCGGATTTCGAGCAACTGTTCCTCGGCCATCTCTCGAACGCTCGGGAGAAGCTGCTGACACGTGGGGCCGAAGGGGCGCTTACGGTACGTCGCCCCAGTCACTCCGCTTCCAGTTTGGGCGAAGTGGCGCATGTCTAGATAGTAGAGCACCTTGTGGAGTTTCACGGCCCCCAGATTGTCGGGCCTCGTCATCCTACATGTGCGCAGGATCGCAGCCCTCAGCTTGGCGCGGTCGAATTGCATCGATTCACTCACACGTCCCACTGCAAAAGTTTACCACGCCCAGTGCGATGAGACAAGTACTTGATTCTACGGGGCTTTCTGAATCGTTTCCAACGACTTAGCGTTGGAATTTCAAAAATGAATGGGGGTTGGGCCTCGAATCCCGCGTTACATCCTCGCCGCTCTTATGGGTATTCAGACCCGGTCCAGGGGGATCTTTGGAACACAGAACTGGATTGCTTTGTCGCTGCGCTTCTCGCAATGACGGCGAATGAACTCGACGATTCAGCGCTTTGGGCATCCCGCCACTCTGATCGCCGACTATGGGCATTGGGTGGTGCTTCTGCGGCCAGCCCAGCCGACTCTCGGCAGCCTGATCCTGGCGTCCAAAAGCGAGGCGATGAGCTTTTCGGACCTACCTCAGGAAGCTTTTGCCGAGCTTCAGCGGGCGGTGGCCGATATCGAGCAGGCGCTCGCCGCCGCCGTCCGCTTCGAGAAGATCAACTATCTGATGCTGATGATGGTGGACCCGCACGTCCATTTCCACGTCATCCCGCGCTACGAGGGGGAGCGTGAGGCTTGCGGGGTCGGCGTGCCGGACGCGGGGTGGCCGAAGGTGCCGGCGCTCGGCGAGGCGGTGATGCTCGAGGCGAAGCAGGTCGAGGCGCTGGTCGGTTATTTCAAAGGGTTCTGGCCGGAATAACGGAAAGCCACCGCGCCGTCAGCGCCTGCGCCGCGTCGACGTCCTCGGGGAAGTCGACCTCCTGCCATTCCTCGCCGCGGATCGAGACGGTGCGGACGTCGGCGCCGGACTGGGCGAGGGCGTCGATGGCGCGCAGGTACCAGCGGCGGGTGCCGTCGGGCCGGCGCATCATGCGCTCGACCTGGGCGGCGAACAGGCCCGGGCCGTCGCCGCGGAAGGCGAGGAGGCCGACCGATTCGGAATTGTACCGGCCGGGCTCCAGCGCCTTGCCGATGCGGAGCAGCCGGTCGCCGTCGCGGAGCACCTTCATGTCGTCGGCGTCGTAGCTCTCCTTCTCGTCGACGGTGACGGCGATCGGGCCGGTGCTCGCCTCGAGCACCCGCCCGAGCAGGCGCGGCGAGACCAGGGTGTCGCCGTTGAGGAGCAAGGTGTCGCGGTCGAGCTCCGCCCGGGCCATCCACACCGAGCCGAGATTGTCGGCGACGTGGTAGAAAGGGTTGAACAGGGTCCTGACGCCGGTGCGCCGGGCCGCCACCTCGGCGACCGCCTCCTCCGCGAAGCCGGTGACGACGACGATGTCGGCAATGCCGGCGCCCTGGAGCGCGTCGAGCTGCCATTCGAGCAGGCTCCGGCCGTTCAGGTCGATGAGGCATTTCGGCCGCTCGGCGGTGAGCGGAAGCAGGCGCGAGCCCTTGCCGGCGCTGAGGACGATGGCTTTGTCGATGGTCATGAAGGGAGGCCGCCCCGCTGAGGCCGCGATCCAGCTCGCGACGCTTCCGAAGCGGGCCTGTTAGGTTTTGACTTGGGCAAAGTTAGGGCGGGGCTTTCCCGCCAGCGGAAATCACTTTGACAGCGCGCCCGTTTTGCGCGGAACTTCGTCCGTGCTCCGCCGGGCTTGCGTAAGTCGCGGCGGCGCGGTTCCACAATTCAGCAAGGGGGATATCATCGTGGCGGATCAAGACTTCAGTTTGAGCCCCGGCGTGCTGGTCGGCGACGCGATCATGCTCGGTGACGGCATCATGCTCGGCGACGGAGTGCTGGTCGGCGACGCGCCGTTCTTCTTTTAAGGAGTCGGCGGAGCGGAAGAAGGGGGGCCCGTCGCGATCCGGCGGGGCCCCATTCTTTTGGCACGGCGGGCGTGGCGGATCGGCAACGGGGGCGGCATTAACGGCCACGCGACGCAATTTTCGATAGCCGCCACGGCCGCTTGCTGTGAATGCTCGCGGCCATGGGGGAATGGACCGCGATCGTGCTGGCGGGGCGCCGGCCGGGGGAGAACGGATTCGCGGCGGCGCACGGCGTCGCGGCGAAGGCGCTGATCCGCGCCGGCGGCGAGCCGATGCTCGGCCGGGTGGCGAGGGCGCTGCTCGATTCCCCCTCGATCGGCCGGATCGTCATCCTCGCGCAGGAAGCGGACTCGCTGCTGACCGGAGAGCTCGACTGGATGGCGCGGGAGGCGCGGATCACGACCGCCCGGTCGGGAGAGGGCATCTCGGCCAGCGTCGGCCGCCTCGCCGGGACCGAGGCGGCGCCCTATCCCGTCCTGGTCACCACCGCCGACCACGCCCTGCTCCGGCCGGAGATGGTCGAGGCGTTCATCGCCGGGACGGAGGGAGTCGATGCGGCCTTCGCCATGGTCGAGCGAAGGACCGTCGAGCAGGCCCATCCCGACACCAAGCGGACCTGGCTCAAGGCGGCGAACGGCCATTTCAGCGGCGCCAATCTGTTCGCCTTGCTGACCCCGGCGTCGATGCGAGGGACCGATTTCTGGGCCCGCGCCGAAAAGGACCGCAAGCGCACCCTGAAGCTGCTGAGCTTCCTCGGCCTCGGCATATTCCTTCGCGCCGTCACCCGAACCATCTCGCTCGAAGCCGCGGCCGAGCGCGCCGGCCGCAAGGCGGGCTTCCGGCTGAAGGCGGTGCTCCTGCCCTTCGCGGAAGCGGCGATCGACGTCGACAAGCAGGCCGACCTGGAGCTCGCCGAGAAGATCCTGGCGGCCCGGGCGGCCTTACCAGCCTCCTCCCCCGCCGCCGCCGCCGCCGCCGCCGGAGGAGCCCCCGCCCCCTGATCCGCTGCTCGAGCCCGGCGCCGCCGAGGCCGAGGAGATGGTGCTTGCCAGCGACGAGCCGACGCTGTCGGCGAAATTCCCGGGATCGTTCCACGGATCGGAATTGCCCGAATACCAGCCCATCGGCTGGGTCTGCCCGGAAGCCGCGGCGGCGGCGAGCACCGAGGTGAATCGCGAGGCCCAGTCGTTCTCGACCTTGAGCGCGATCGCATAGGGCAGATAGCGCTCGAACAATTCGGGCGTCTTGTCGGGCGGATGGAGGGTCTCGAGCCGCTCTTCCTCGGCGACCGAGAGATAGTGGCGGAAGCCGGCGATCCGGTCGAGCACGGCGCGCCCCTCGCGGGTCGGCGCGGCCATCCAGCTGAAGGCGGTGAGCACCACCGGCAGGGCCAGAAGCGGCAGAGCAAGCGGGATGAGGCGCTTTATCTCGCCGTAGGCGACGATGCCCTCGACGGCGTTGCCGATGGTGACGACTCCGGCGACCAGCCCGATGACGCCGAGCAAGGCCGCCAGCATCTTGCCCGCCATCGCCGAAGCGGCCGCGCCGCGCGAGAGCCAATAGAGGCCCAGGGCGGCGGCCGGCAGGAGCAGGGCGGCGATGGCGACCAGGACGTCATTGCCGCCATAATCGTCCGGCGCCGAGAGCAGGACGACCGCGGCCGGAACGGCGAGCGCTCCGACCGTCAGGACGAGGCCGCGGACGGCCCAGATCCGGTTGCGGACGAACAGCCGGCCTTCGTAATTTCGCTTCAGGCCCGCCTCGAGCGCGTCCTTGGCGCCGCTGAAGGTGGCGTGGTTGGTCTGCTCCATGAGGATCGAGTCGCCGCCAGCGAACAGCCGGGACAGCATCGAGGCCTCCGGCTCCTGGAGCGTGCTCCGGCCGGGAGTCTTGTCGATCCGAGTCTTGTCGCGCCTGAAGAAGCCGCCTTCCTCCTCGGTCAGCCGGATGTGGCCGCCGACTCCGAGCTCGACCAGGGCGGCGGCGAAGGCCCGGCTGTCCGCGCCCATGCGGGTGATGTAGCGCATCGCCGCCGCGGAGAGGCCGTCCGGCGGCGCGAAGATCGGCACCATCGTCCCCGCCTTCGGATCGCGGCCGGCGCGGCGCCAGGCGTGGAAGTAATAAGCGAGCACGCCGAGGAGGGCGAGGCCCCCCGCCGCCCGCGGCGCATAGTCCTGAAGCCAGAGGCTGGCGGCCGAGGGCGGCGTCGGCGCAGTCACCACGCCCTTGCGCCAGGCGGCCGCGACCGTCAGCCCCTCCAGGGCCTCGAGGGGCGTGGTGGTTCGGAAGACGATCTCGCCGGGAAGCTCGGAGACCACCTCCGCGTTCCGGGCCGTCGAACCCTCAGGACCGGTATAGAAAGCGCGCTTGCCGAACGGAAGCGGCTTCGGCAGCCGGATGCGCGCCTCGGCGACGTCGATCGGGAACACCCAGCCGTTGCCGGTGGCGTTCCAATAGAGCTCGTCATAATCCTTGAAGTAGCCGAGCTGGCGGGTGGTGCGGTAGCGGATCGCATAGACATGCTCGCCCGGCGGCACGTGGGTGTCGGCGTCGCCCGCATAGACCCGGACGCCGTTGCCCCGGCGCTCCTTGTGCCAGGCCTCGTCGGAGCCGTCGCGCCGCACGCTCAGAACCTCGAAGCCGATGCGCACCTTCGAGCCGCCGCGATAGTAACGGGTCGGGAAATCGCGGTAGATGCCATGATCGATGAGCGAGCCCTCCGACCGCACCCGGATCGTCTCGGTGACGTCGAGAGAGCCGTCGGCCTGGACGAGCACGTCGCTCAGATAGTGGAGGATCCGCTCCTCGGCCGTGGCTGCCGCCGGCCAGAGCAAGGCGAGCGCCGCCAGCAACGGCGGCCAGAGCCGGCGCATCAGCCGGCCCGGCCGAAGCTGACCCGGGGCGCCGTCTGGATGCTCGTATCGCCATCCTCGTAGAACGGCTCTTCCGAGAAGCCCATCGGGCGGGCGAGAAGAACGTCCGGGAAGGACTGGACCTTCGTATTGAGGTCGCGGACGGTGGCGTTGTAATAGCGCCGGGCGCCCTGCAATTGCTCCTCGATCTCGGCGAGCTCGTCCTGGAGCTGACGGAAATTGTCGTCGGCCTTGAGGTCCGGATAGGCCTCGGCGACCGCGAGGAGCCGGCCGAGCATGGCGCCGAAGGCACTGTCGGCCTGGGCGGTGGCCTCGACGCTCCCCGCCTTGGTGGGATCGGTGCGGTGGGCGGTGACCTCGGTCAGAACCTCGCGCTCGTGGGTGGCATAGCCTTCGACCGTGCTGACCAGATTGGGGACCAGATCGGCCCGGCGGCGGAGCTGGACGGTGATCCCGCTGAACCCTTCCCGGGTGAGCGCGCGCAGCCGCACCAGCCGGTTGTAGACGATGACCGCGTAGAGCAGGGCCAGCAGCAGCAGGCCGAGCGCAATCCATAATCCCATGGCCGATTCCCCCTTGCCCGCGCTTTTAGGGGAGGCGGGACGGCGAGGCTAGCCGCTGCGTCGGGATCGGAGCGAGGCCGAAGCTGGAGACGGATGAGCAGGGTTGGTGTGCGTTGACGGACCGGCGGCGCTGAAAGATGGGGTCAGCGCGACTCGTGCGGACGAGAAAGGGCTGAATAGGCTCCCCCGGCGAAGTTGTTTCATTTCATTGGCCGGACTCGAATTCTCAAGCGATGGGTCCAACATCGGATATAATTAAAAACGTACAATCATTGTTTCAAATCCCATGCTTAATAACCCGGATGCGCCCGATCATTCCTGATTCGGATGTAATTTTGCGTTCCGGACCAGTTGCTTATTCGAATGTCCCCAAATAGCCTGAACGGTGAGTCGGACCGATGACCGCTTCGACACCTTCAGGGGGATGGGCAAGATGTTTACTCGTGGTACGAAGACGCTCAGCTTGCGTGCGTTCGTTTTAGGTACGGCGGCCGCTACGGCGCTTATGGCGGCCGGAACGGCGTCGGCGCAGTCCAACAAGGACCCGGCCGATCCGCCCAAGCTGAAGGAGAAGGGCGCGAACCCGCAACACCCGTTCGCCCCGCACAGCAAGGAGATCAAGCTCGATCTCAACATCGAATATGTCGACGGCGTGATCTACAACCCGAGGACCGGGGTCGACGACAAGGTGAGGCTGCGCGGCTACACTCAGGACGGCCTCCCGCTGCCGGAGCGCTTCGTGTCGCCGTCGCTTGAGGCCCATCCCGGCGACACCGTCCGGATCGCGCTCAACAACAAGCTGCCGCAGACGACAACCGCCTACGACGCCGGCTGCGCGAGCACCGAGCACAATACGCCGCACTGCTTCAACGGCACCAACCTTCACTTTCACGGCCTCAACGTGAACCCGTCGGGCAATGGCGACAACGTGCTGCTGTCGATCAATCCGGGCGTCCAGTTCGAATATGAAATCGCCATCGCCCCGGAGCATCCGGCCGGCACCTTCTGGTACCACACTCACCGGCACGGCTCGACCGCCCTCCAGGTCGGCAGCGGAATGGCCGGGCCCCTCATCATCAAGGGCGACAGGGTGCCGACCCCGACCGCCAACGGCGACCTCGACGTCCTGCTCGCCGGCGTCAGGACGATGAAGGAGCGGACCCTGGTCTTCCAGCAGATCCAATATGGCTGCTTCGACCAGAATCAGAACTACAAGTACATCCTGAACCAGGCCGGCACGGCGGTCCGTGCGTGGACTTGCGATCCGACCGATGTCGGCGGCATCGAGACCTACCAGGACAACAACGGGCTCGGCTTCGGGACCTTCTCCAGCTGGGGCCAGTCGGGCCGCTATACGAGCATCAACGGCTACGTCCTGCCGACCTTCCAGATGAAGCAGAACGCGGTCGAGCGCTGGCGCATGATCCACGGCGGCGTGCGCGACACGATCCGGGTCATCTTCGTCGCGGCCAACGCGCCCAGCGTCGATCCCCGGCCGGGCGAGCAGCTCGCGGCGGAGAGCATGGAGGCGTTCATCCAGGCGAACTGCAGCTTCTCGACCCAGTTCTTCGACGTGGTGGCGGCCGACGGCCTCACCCTGAAGAAGGCGATCCACACGCGCAACGTCACCATGCAGCCGGGCTACCGCTGGGACGCCCTGGTGTCGTTCCCGAACGCGGGTGAATATTGCATGCTCGACGCGACCAGCCAGGCGACCGAAAGCGTCGGCGGCCTGCCGTCAGGCATTCGCCTGCTCGGGTTCGTCAAGGTCACGCCCGACCAGGACAACGTGCAGCGCGGAACCGTCACCGAGCAGCTGGTCGACGCCGCCAAGGGGACGATGCCCGCCAACGTCCGCGACGCGGTCGTGGCCGACCTCAACAACGGCCTGACGCTCAGCCGCTTCACTCCGCACCAGACGATCGCTCAGAGCGAGCTTTCCGGGGGCCAGCAGCTCACGTTCGACATCCTGAACTCCTCGACGGCTCCGGAGTTCACGGTCGCCAACCAGCTGTTCGGATCGCCCGGCTACAATCCCCAGCCCTACAACCCGGCCCGGCTCGACCGGAAGCTGACGCTCGGGACGGCCGAGGAGTGGAAGCTGACCGCCAACGGCGCCGGCCACCCCTTCCACATCCACGTCAACCCGTTCGAGATCGTCTCGATCGTCAGGAACGCCAACCCGTCGGTGGACGTCAGCGCACCGGGCGCCGTCGACCAGTTCAACGACCCGCAATATCCCGGCCTCAAGGGGATGTGGAAGGACACGTTGTGGATCAAGCCGGGCTACACGGTCACGGTCCGCACCCGCTACGAGCGCTATATCGGCGACTTCGTGCTCCACTGCCACATCCTCGACCATGAGGACGCGGGCATGATGCAGAACCTCGCCATCGTCCTGCCCGGTGGGACCTCGGCCAGCGTCAATGGCCCGCTGGCGGACCCGCACGGGATCCACTAAGCCCGATCGCCAGGTCCGGAAACGACGAAAGGCCCCGTCTCGCGACGGGGCCTTTTTCGTCGCGGACAAGCCTGCCCGCGGGCGATTCCTCCGACGTGGATCAAAATAAAAATCCGGCTTTCATTGTTATGAAGCAGGCCCAGGCATAGCCTCTCCCGGTTGCCGCGAAGCTGCGAGGGGCGGCTTGGCAACGAAGGGGGGACAATGTCTGCACACGGCTCATTCCGTCATCGCGTCCGCGCGTCGCCGACCGCCGCTTCCGCCTTGGCGCTGGCGATCTTCGCATCTTCGGCGGCACAGGCGCAGTTCGGAACGGAGGTCGCCGACCCTCCGCCGCTTCTGCCCGTAGCCGAGGCGTCGCCGAACCTGGTCGGCGGAACCGTAGGGGACGGGGACGAGCTTCGGCTCGATCTCAACATCCAATATGTGCCCGGGAAGATCTTCAACCCGGCGACCGCCGTCTATGACGACGTCAATTTGCGCAGCTACACGAGACCGGGGGTGCAGCCCAACACCCTCTACATCTCGCCGGCCATCCATACCCGGCCGGGCCAGGTGGTCCGGGTCAACCTCCACAACCGGCTTCCCGCCGACCCGAGCTGCGCCAACAATCACGACGAGCCCAACAAGCCGCATTGCTTCAACGGCACCAACCTGCACAGCCACGGCCTGTGGGTGAACCCGTCGGGCAATGGCGACAACGTGCTCCTGTCGATCGATCCCGGAGTCAGCTTCGAATATGAATATTCGATCCCGGCCGACCATCCGGCCGGCACCTTCTGGTATCACACCCATCGCCACGGCTCGACAGCGCTTCAGGTCTCGAGCGGAATGGCCGGGGCTCTGATCGTCCATGGCAGCCGACTGCCGACAGCCCGGCACAACGGCGATCTCGACACCCTGCTGGCCGGGGTCAAGGAGCGCACCATGGTGCTCCAGCAGATCCAATATGGCTGCCGCGACAAGGCCGGCAACATCAAGGTCAGGAAGAACGACAAGGGCGCGGTCGTCGCCTGGATCTGCGACAAGGGCGATATTGGCGACATCGAAATCTATTCGGACGCCAACGGCAACGGCTTCGGCTCGAAGGGGTGGGGCCAATCGGGCCGCTACACCAGCATCAACGGTCTCATCCTGCCCGATTTCCGGACCCGGCAGGGCCAGATCGAGCGCTGGCGGATGATCCATGGCGGAGTCCACGACACGATCGCCCTGCGCTTCCTCAAGGCGAAATCCGACGCTCCGCTGAAGGCGGGTCGCGGGCTTTCGCCGGAGCGGATGGAGGCCCTGATCGCGCAGAGCTGCACCGGCGAGTCGCTGCCTTACCATCTCGTCGCGGCGGACGGGCTCACCCTCGGCTCCGCGCAGCAGACCGAGCTCGCCACCTTCCAGCCCGGCTATCGCTTCGACGCCCTCGTCGTCTTTCCCGAGGCGGGAAGCTATTGCGTGATCGATTCCGCCACCAAGGCGGCCGAGAGCGTCGGCGGAGCGCCGTCGGGCTCGCGGCTGCTGGGGATGGTGCGGGTCGCGGCGGGAACCCCGGTGCCCGACATTCACGCCTATTTGACCGACCAACTGGTCGCCGCGGCCGGGCGGACCATGCCGGCGGCGATCGCCCCGACCGTCGTCGCCGACCTTCGCGGCGGGCTCAAGCTCAGCCGCTTCGTCCCGCATGAGGACGTCGCCGACGGCGAGCTCAAGGGCGGCCAGGAGCTCACCTTCAACATCCAGGTGGCGCCCAAGCCGCTCGAATTCCAGGTCGGCGGCAAGGGCTATGCGCCGCGGCCCTATGCGCCGGGTCGGCTCGACCGCAAGCTGATCCTGGGCACGGCGGAGGAATGGACGATGACCTCGACCCTGGCGGGCCATCCGTTCCACATCCACGTCAATCCGTTCCAGGTCGTCGCCATCCTCGACCCGCAGGGCCGCGACGTCAGCGGGCCCGAGCCGATCGCCGGCGCCGACCCGCAATATCGCGGCTTCCGCGGGATGTGGAAGGACACGCTGTGGGTCGAGCAGGGCTATACGCTGAAGATGCGCACCCGCTACGAGCGCTATATCGGCGACTTCGTGCTCCACTGCCACATCCTCGACCATGAGGATCAGGGCATGATGCAGAACGTCGCCATCGTGCTTCCGGGCGGCACGCCGGCCAGCGTCAACGCGCCGGAGGACGGCCATTCAAGCCACTGAGCGCCGGCGCCTGAACGACGAAAGGCCCCGCCTCGAGGGCGGGGCCTTTCGTTGGTTGCGGGGGCAGGATTTGAACCTGCGACCTTCAGGTTATGAGCCTGACGAGCTACCGGGCTGCTCCACCCCGCGTCACCAGTGACGAGCCGCCGCGAGGCAGCCCGGAAGCGTCTTTTGTTTCCCGTTTCGCGAAAGGCGAAACGGCGGCGGGCTGCTCCACCCCGCGCCAAAGTGATTGAGCCGCCCGAAGCACGTCCGGAGACATGCCGCAGGCGGCTCAATTGTGAATGGGCTCTCTCAACCGCTCGCCGCAAAGCCTGGCGACGACCTACTCTTCCATCGCTTAGGCGATAGTACCATCGGCGCTGTCAGGTTTCACGGCCGAGTTCGGGATGGGATCGGGTGGGTCACTGACGCTATGGCCACCAAGCTATGTGGCGAGCGGATGAGAAATTCTAGAAATCGTGCACATTTTTGACCGTCTGGCTGAGATCACCCATCGGACAGCCAAAGCTGTCGTTGATGGTGGGATTCTCAAGCGCGAATAGAGCAATTAGGACCGGTTAGCTCCATGGGTTACCCCACTTCCACATCCGGCCTATCAACGTCGTGGTCTTCGACGGCTCTATGATAACTTATCT
>Ga0190273_10000225_pt1 | contig 27376 bp, 30 predicted proteins | sample Popmic504IS_FD_134513 | JGI IMG/M metagenome (GOLD analysis project Ga0190273, IMG submission 134513) | Populus adjacent soil microbial communities from riparian zone of Shoshone River, Wyoming, USA - 504 IS | ecosystem: Environmental > Terrestrial > Soil > Riparian zone > Trees stand | place... | reverse complement strand
GTTGCCGGCTCCTGCGAAGTTGGCCTCGGTGTCGTTCCACATCTGGTCGAAGACAGCCTTGACGCCGGCGTTGCCATTGATCTTCTGGAGGCCGGCGTTGTAGCCGTACCCGTTGTAGTGGCCCCAGGTGCTCGACCAGGCGTAGGTGTACGCGGCGTCAGCAGCAGCGACGTCGTTGTTGTTCTTGTCGCCGTACTTGCCGGCGGCATAGTTCGAGTGCTCGTAGTTGAGCCGCTTGAGCGTGTCTCCAGTGACGACGTCGCCCATGTCCGTAGTGAGGCTGGCGACAACCGACCAGCCGCCGGTCGATCCGCTCGGCCAATCGCGGCCGGAGTCGAAGCAGGTGCCCCATGTGCCGTCCGGTGCGACGTACTGAACGAGCGCACCGCCTTCGGGCGTGATCCCCTCATATCCCGGGCCGGTAGTCGCTGCGTAGGCAGCGCCGGCGGCGAGGAGCCCACCAGAGGCGAGGATCGCGACGGCCGAGCCGGATGCCGTCCACTTCTTGATCCGATCGGAGGTCCGCAGCCTTCCGGTGGAGTGTTTCGGCTTCCAGTTGAACCACCGCGAGCCCCGCTGGGAGCGGGTCTCGGGTGAGGGAACACGTGGTTTCATGTCATCGCTTTCTTGCTAGATGGGAAGAGCGCAGAACGCCCTCTACTTGAGATAGGCCGGTCGGGAGGACGAATTCAGACATCGAAGTCCGAAAAACTTTTAAGAATCGGTTTCTTGTAAGTGATGGTCTCTTATATGAGACAGAGTCTGAGTTGATCTATTACGCGAGTTCGGCGAGATTCAGTACCCCCAATCGAGTGGGAAGCACCGCCTGTGGGGTTTGGTGGCGGCTGACCGTCGCCCTATGCTGGGCGCACGGTGGCCGGTCCCCCTTGACCACCGCTAGAGCGCCCCAGCATCCCCCCCGCTGGGGCGCTCTGCTGTGAGGCATGGACTATCCAGTGCTCACGCGACCGTCAAGAACGATGGTGCGGGCGATGCGGTCGTGCCATCCGCGCCGTTGTCCGGATCGATCAAGGCCGACGGCTGAGATGAGCAGTAGGAGTGCGCCTAGCCAGGTCACGAGGCCGGGCCCCAGCACGATGCCGCGGAGAAGCGATCGGGTGAATCCGATGGGGGCGCGAGATTTCGCATCTACGACAGCGAGGCGCAGGACGCTCGCACCGAACGTTCGACCGGCGACTCCGAGGGTTGCCGCGCTGACAAGCAGGTATCCGATCAGGAGTACGACTGCGATCGTGGAGGCGAGTGCCGACGCTGCGCTCCCGGTTATGGCGGCGCCTAGTACGAAGGCGAGCACGTATACGAAGACGATCGCCAGCCCGTCGATGGCGAAGGCGAGGATCCGCCGACCGATTCCGGCAATGGGTGCCCGGGTGAGGTCGGGCGTCCGCCGTGTGGTCACTGACAGCTGTCGCATTGGAGTAGATCCATTGGGTCGACGGGTACGGAATAGCCACCGACGTTGTCGGCGCCGGCGCTGTTGTCTTCTGGTTTCATTGATGAGCCTCCTTGGCTTCGGGGTGGTCGAGCACCGAGCGGCGAGCGTGGAGACGGTGCGTCCATCGCTCGAGCTCGCGGATGTCGGACTGCTGACGTTCGGTGAGGTTGGCTTGTTCGGTCGCGTGCATGGTGACGCGATCGCCGTAAGTGCGCACCATGACCTGGGCATGTTCGAGGGCCTCGTCGTGAACGAGGCCGTCCGGCTCAGTGGTCGACGGTGCGGGGGCAGTTGAGGTGACGTTCATCGCGCGGCCGCCTTCGCACTCACGCGTTGTGCGAGCTGCGCGTCGTAGTAGGTGCCGGCGTGGATGCGCGCCGCGTGCTCGGCCGCAGCGTCCGCGGAGTCGAACCGCCTTGCGATCGCCAGGTACGCAACGCCGCCGGGACGGTCGTGCCACTCCACGAGGTGGGTGTTCGGGTCGCGGAGTTGGTCGGCGTGTTCGCGGGCGAGCCTTGTCGCGGCGGCAGGCTCTCCCGCAGCGCCGCTCATTACGCGCAGCTGCAGGCTCGTCGACGGAACGAAGAAGCCCATCGTTGCCGGATCTCCGTAGGCCGCCCCGCAGACGATCATCGACTCGGGGTGCCGAAGGCGGTGCAGCGTGCGTGCGACCGCGATGTTCTCCTCGTCGACGCTCTGATTCCGCGTCCGCGCCAGCGCGCGTTTCTGCTGGGCGCGAGTCGCCCGGCCGACGTAGAGCCTCGTGCGGAGCTGCTCAGCCCCTGACGGCGCTGCGCGGATCTCGTCGACGAGTGTTCGCTGCCCCTCGGGGGACGAGTCGTAGGCCGCCAGCTTCACTTCCTCCACGACCCTCGCCTTCTCCAGCTCGGCGGCGACAGCCGGCGCGTCCGGCCGACGCTCGAGCGCAGCGATTGCCCGCTTGAGGCGGGCACGCGCGATTCCGAGCTCTCGCCGCGTGTCAGCGCTGCAGCGCGCGCCGGGGTGCGGGTCACACATCGCGGCGCCCCTTTCGGATGCGTTTGCGGGCAGATGCGATGCACGCGACCAGGAGGAGCGCAATCACTCCGGCGATGATGAGAATCCTGCTGATGTCCAGCCCAACCAGCGGCTCGCTCCACCCGATCAAGACACCATCGCCAGTGGCGAGGATCAGATGCGCGACGAGCCAGTCCTGCAGCGGCTTGAGCTTGGCCGCGAGGAAGCCCAGGCCTCCGAAGGCGACCAGGACGCATACGAACAGGAACAGCCAGAAGGAATCGTCGTCTAGGCCGTGACCGCTGGAGTTCTGAGTCATCGGAGAGCTCCGATCCGCTCGATATCCACGATCTTGATGCGGACGTTGTTGCGGTAGGAGACCTCGACCGCTCCTGAGCGGAGGTCGGCGAGGAGGCGGTCGCAGCCGCCTTCTTCTTCGACGTCGTAGCCCTGGCCGATGAGGTTGCATGGCCCGCGCACGTCGCGTTCGCGGTCGATGATCGTATAGATCAGCTTGCCTTTGGCATGGAAGTCGCGCTGTCGGGTGAGGATCGTGAACCTCTCGTCCCCTGCGCGGACGGTCCACCAGCGTGTGGCGTCGGCCTTGGAGCCCCACCCGAGAGTGGCTCGGTCGCCAACGGCGAGGTCGGGAATCGGTTGTGTGGACATGGATGCCTTTCCGAGGCGCGAGCGCGCCTCTACTTGAGATAGGCCGGTGAAAGAGACGAATTCAGACAAACCGGACGCGAATTGTTCAGGCCTTCGGGTCTGGGCGGCGCACCATGACCGTTTCGCCTTCATCGACGGAGACCGTGTTCGGTTCTCCCGTTTCGACATCGCGGAAGTCGATCGCGACCAGGTCGGAGTCGACGAGGTCAGGTTCGACCGACTCGACCACTCCCCACACGTTGAGGGATTCGTCGGCGAGGACGAGGTCGCCGATGCTCAGGGAGGATGCGCTGACGTGGTCAGGCTCGAGGTATCCCTCGAATGGATCCTCTTCCGCTGCGGGCTCGACGTCGATCGGCTCTTCGTCGATCGGCTCGAACCTCACGACGCGTTGCGTTGGTTCCTGAATCTCGGATTCCGCCGGCTGCATATCGCTGTTTCGCCCATCGCCGGCATCCGAGGCGAAGTCGACGATGGGTGCCTCGGCGTAGTCGTTGTAGCTCGGCGAGGTCGGCTCTTCCGCATCGAGGTCGGTGTAGGACGACGATGGGGTGAGGATGCGTTTGCGGGTGTAGTTGATCTTCGGCGGGTGGAGTGCGCGCAGCTGTGCCCATGACTGGCTGTCGTCGGCGTCGAGCTTGTTGGGATCCGGCGTGTAGTGCACGAGCACTTCTACGGGGTTGCCACCCTCATCGAGCGCAACACCTTGGCCACGAGGCTTGCGAACCACGCCGATCGCAAAGCTGTCCCACATCATGTTCGCGCCCTGAGGGGAAAGCCGTCCAAGGCTCAGGCGCGCGCCGAAGTTATCGCGCATCTCGCCATCCACAAAGGTGACGTCAGGGCGTTGGATACCCAGGACCATGTGGACCTTCGCCGAGCGGCCGAGGCGGGCGATATCGGCGATGAGCTCGAATACTGGGGGCTGCGTGGGAAGCCCCTTGGCTTTGATCCCCGCTTTGCGGTACCAGCGCTCGACACGCTTCTTGAAGGTGGCGTACTCGTCGATGACGAGCAGGAGCGGATCGAACTCGCTGACTTTCGCCTCTCCGGCCTCGATCTGGCTGTAGCGCTCTTCCATCAGCTCGTGAGCGGCGTGGATCATTCGGACCTGGTCTTCGTCCTTTGAGGCGACCATCTCCACGTTGAGGTAGTCGCGGAATCCGACGAACTCGATGCGTTTGCCGTCTACCACCCAGGTCTTCCATGCGAACCATGCACCGATAGTGAGGAGAGTGTGCTCGGCGCTGGTTTTGCCGGATCCCGTTCCACCGACGACGAGCATGTGGGCGTCGCGCGAGGGCTGCCAGTAGAGCACGTTCCCGTCTTCGTCTGTGGCATAGGGGAATTTGCAGTCCATGTAGGACTTGTGGGTCAGCTCGGGCGGATCGCCCGGCATCTCGTTGATGATGATCGATGGCATGGCCGGCCGGATCTCAAAGCGGACGCTGTCGTTTTCGAGGTTCCATCTGGCGCGCCAGCGTCCAGGGAGCTGGGTGTCGATCGCCTTCTCGATGCGGGCACGGAATCCGGAGAGAGAGATCCTCGCGCCCATGTTGTGGGTGACGTTGATCGCACGGACCGCACCTTGATCGTCGAGTTCAAGGATGAGCGATGCATCCGCGCCGAGGAGTTGCTGAGTGACCTTCTCGGCGCGTTCTGCAGCCGGCGTCTTCTCGATCCGCTCCTCGGGCGGGGCGACCTCGAGGTGGATGATGCACGCGCGGGGGTTGTTCTTGCGAACCCGGTACTCGACTCCGAGCCTGCGGCTGACCATCGTGACGAGCTTCTCAGTGAACTTGGGGTCCGAGTCGAACACGACGGCGTTGTATCGCATCGCGATTCGCTGCGGGATGCCGACCCACTCGTGGGTCCATCGTGAGGCGCGAACGAGATCTCTGGTCGGGGCGGCCGCTCCCAGGATTGGGTTGACGGCCTCGATCATCCGATCGATCGAGGTTCCCCGCTGCCGCCGGCGGACGGCATAGGTCACGATCGCCGCGTCGACCACGACCGTGAAGGAGATGACGCCGACCGTGGCAACAGGGTTGTCGACGAGTGTGGTCGCCCCGGCGGCGATCGCCCCGAACGCGCTCGTGACCAGTACGCGCTTCGGCCAGAGGTGCGGTCGAGGTGGGAGGGAGAGGATGGCGATCTCCTCGTCAACCTCCCTCGTCTTCTTCGGTGCGAGCTCGAGTAGTCCGGGCATGAATCGTTCCTCTCTCCGGTGCCGACGCGAAAGTTGCGTCTACTGGAGATAGGCCGGTGCTTATGCCCGAATTCAGACATCGAGGGTCTAGGAACTTTTCGCGCCACCTTTCGGATGGTGGCCGGTCCCCCGTTTTGTTGCATCTCACGGTCGGAGCGTCCGGGCCGCCGAGCTCCCGGCGTCGACGAGTGACGAGATCGCCGAGATCTCGCGGAACTTGAGCGGCGCTGTCCTGCCTCGAGACGAATGCGGACTGAGGGCCGTAGCCAGCTCGTGCGGATGCGCAGGGGCTCCATTTTGGCCCCGACAGACCCCTCCCCTACTTGACAGGGTAGATAGGCTGTGACAGCGCTCGCTTGCGGGCCGTAGCAGACACAGCCAACCTCCCCCGCCAGAGGGTAATTTCCAGACGCAAGGATTGCGCAGGGAGGACGCAGAACGGTCGCAATTCCGAGGGAGCGCGAGCGTTCCCCGGTCGCACCGATGCGGTCGTGGTCGCGCGGATCTGGCCTATTGCTGGCGCTGGTCTCTGCTCTTGCTCCAGACGCCGGTCATGAATTCGCCCTGCCTTCGGCTCGCCTCTGGGTCGACGCCGCGGGCTCGCCGTGGTGCTGGCGGGAAGGGCTCGCCGCCATTGAACTTCTGCTCGAGCCGCTCGGCTTCTTCTTCGAAGAGACGGGCGACCTTGGTGGCGAGGGATGGCTCACCGTCGGGGGCCGGTTCGTCCTTTGTCGCCCACCATGCTGCTTTCAGGCGCTCGTGGAGAGCGGTCGGCAAGTAGTAGGCATGGCTGCGGTATCCGTTGGCGGTGACGTGAGCGGCGGGGGTCTGGTCATCGGCGGGCACGCGACAGCCTCCAGTGAAGTCTCGAAATTTCCAGAGCGAGAATCGTTTCGTCTTTTTCTGGATGGGTTTCACGAGTGTATCGGGCACCCTTGGTTGCGACTCCCCCAAATGGGTGCCAGTCGCCGGTTCGGCTCCGTTACGGGATGACGATGGCCGAGGTGGAGCGCTTGGAGAGCCAGGTGAGGGAGCTGCGGTAGTCGCCGGCGGCGGCGGTGAAGGTGCCTCCGATGGGTTGGTCGGCAGATGCGCTTTTGGCGAAGGCGTGAAGGCACCAGGACGCGGAGTCGCCTGGGCGGAGAGCGGCGAGGTCGGGCTGGCTGGGGCATCCAGGAGTGTCAAGTGCCGAGCTGTTGGGTAGCGGGTCGGCGCCCGCGCGTGTTGCGATTGCGAACCCGCTGAGAGTGTTGCGCTGCAGGTGCACGGGCGAAGCACCATCTGCACTGCTGGTCTGGCCGAGGTAGGTGACGGTGATCGGCATGGTGAAGACGCGGTCGTAGCCGTGAGCTGCGGGCACGGTAGCGATGAGGGCTGCGGCGTTTTCGGGGGCGAGTTCGTCGAGGGCGCTCATGGTGGCGTTGAAGTACAGGGTTTCGCCGGCAGCTGCGGGCACGGTGAAGGTTGCCTCCGCACCGACTTCGAGCTGCGCGCCGGGAGTCGTCAGTTTCAGGCTGACGAGATGGGATGCGGTGGAGCGAGTCGTGGGCGCTGCGGTTGGCTGTGCAGTGGTCGGGTGGTTCGGCGTGTTCGCGTGAGGAGCAGCATCGGGCGTGAGCCAGAGAACCAGGCCAACCACCATCACCACGACCAGGAGAACGGGGAGCAGTATCTTGCGCATGGTACCTACCAGGAGCCGACGGCGTTGACCCGCCAGAAGGTCGCGCCGACACCGCCGATGGTGAAGTCGACGGTCGGGCTGTGTTCGAGCATGCGGCCCCAATCGGGTGAGTGAATGACGCCGCCTTTACCGTCGTAGATGCCGATGTGGTACCCCTGCCAAGCGACGAGATCGCCAGCCTTCGCTTCAGAGCGAGGGATCTGGGTGGAGACCGCGAGCTGTCCGCTCACCACGGGGCTAGTGAGATCGATGCCGAGCACCTGGTGATAGACGTAGTAGACGAAGCCGGTGCAGCACCAGCCCGAGGGACTGCCGGCACTTCCGCAGGCGCCGGAGTAGGGCACCTTGCCGATGAACTGCTCGGCATAAGCAACAAGGTCGGCGCCAGTCTTACCGTTCGGAGCGGACCATCCTCCGCCGGCATCGGCTCCTCCCGAGCATGACCCGCCGCTGACTGCCGCGTAGAGCTGGGTGGCTGCGGGTACCCACTGGGCATAGGCATCTGGCTTGGCGGAGACCTGCACCTTCTGGGCTGCGTCGCCGATCGCGAGGGTCTGCCAATTGGGGATGTCGAGAAGACCCCGTGGCGATCCGTGGTTAGGTCCGTTCGGGCCGCCGAAGAAGCGCTGGGCGGCCGAGGTGGGGTTCATCAGCTCCTCGACGCTGCCCCACCCGCTGGAGGGCCGTTGCTGGAATATCCCAAGGCTGTCGTGGTCGGAGCCGTCGGCGTCATGCGGGAACGACATCGACTCGGGATAGGCCGAGGAGTTGGCGTAGTTCCGGAACTTGGTCTCTTGAAAAATCGTGACGAAGGCGGCCTGGATGGCCTGGGGTGAGAGTTTCATCGACTGGCCAACAGCGGCCACTTGCTTGGCGATGTCGAGCTGTTTGGTGTCGAGGTTCACCACGGCACCGGAGGATGCGGTGACCGTCAGAGTTGTGGATGTTCCACCGCATGCTGACCCGCCGGCACCTCCTGCTGCACCGGCCGCGCTCATCACGATCACGGCGAAAACCCCCACGACCGCGAGGACCGGTATGAGCGCGACTCCGAGGCCGCCGAGGAGCCACTTCTTCATCAGCTGTCGACCTTGCTGGCCCGTTCGAGTGCGGCACGCATGCGCTGCACGGACTCCGTGCGTTCAGGCACAGCCGGCAGAGAGGTCACGTTGTAGACCTGGTTTTGCTGCGGCGCGACGGGGGCGATGCGGCCGGTCCCGTCCGGGTCGACCACGATCTGGCGGCCAAAGGGAACCGAAAGGTCGGGCCTACTCGAGGCGATCTCCCGCGGCGCCGGGCGGCCGCCGTTGATTGCGCGGTCGACGTGGCGTTGGAGGACTGTCTTGCCGGCCATCTTCGTGGCCTTCATGACCACGGCGCTCGTGCCGCCGCTGTAGGCCGCCAGGCCGAGCTCTCCGGCCTTCATCGCGGCGCCGATCGCCTTGGATGCGACACCGGGGGTACCGGGTTTGCCGTTAGGGCTCCCTGCGGTCAGCTGCCTGGACCCGGACGGGTCTTGGCGCATCGCTGTTGCTGTCATGTGGCCGGCGTCGAGGGGCGCAGACTCCGCGGCTGCAGGGGCAGCGGGGAGTGCCTTCCGGCTTGGCGAGGAAGACAACTTGTGGGCCACGTACTGGCCCGCGGCGTTCATGGCGGCGGCCTTCAACGGGCTGGCCGCGCGCTGCTGGCCAGAGCCATTGCGAAGCCCCAGCCGTGCCAAACGTTTCGCGACCGTCTCGCCGGCCTTCTTCGCTCGATGGCGGAAGACGAGAAGGCTCACCACCAGGGCCAGGATGACGAAGTTGATGATCATCGTCTGGCCCACAATGTTGAGGCCCATGTCGATCTTGAGCACGTCGATCAGGATCCGGAGGTAGGCGGAAAGGATGACGACGAAGAAGCCGACAGAGAAGGCGCCGAGGTACATTCCGATGAAGGATTTCCAGAGCGCTTCGCGCCCCACACCTGGCGCGACGGCGAGGTAGACGGCCCCCATTGTCTTCATGGCCTGCCAGATCGAGTAGAGCACGGCCATGAAGAGCAGCACGGCGAAGCACAGTCCGAGGGTGAAGAGTGCGAAGGATCCGCCGGCGACGTTTGCGGCCGTCCACATCTGGCCGACGTTGGGGTGTGTGACGTAGTTCTTGGCTTCCGAGTCGCAGTCCCCCACCCGATCGCGCACGGTGGTGGATCCGGTGTCGATGGGGCTGGCGGCCTTCATCTGGTCGCTGAATACCTGTTCGCAGTCTCCGGTCAGCTGGTGGCCGAAAGCGATGAGCTCGGCCGGTCGGCGGACGAACGTGTCCATGAGTTCTCCGGTGATCGTGTCGGAGATGATCCGCTGGGCGTCGGCGAGGGTGGGGTCTGCGGTGGAGATCTTGTTGTCGGCGACGCCGGCGGCGAGGTTGGCGCCCCATTTCTGGGACCACGCGAGTGCGCCGTTGTCACCGGTGAGGGTCTGAACAGGGTTTGCCAGGATCCCGACGGCGAGGACGGAGCAGATGACGGAGATCAGGATCTCTGTTCCGCCGGCCACGTATCGGCCGGAGAGCATGGCCATGCCGGCGACGCCGGCGGTGAGGACGAGTGCGAGCGGGATCCAGCCGGTCTGGCCGAGGAAGTTCTGGATGAGGGTGGCGATGCCGTTGAGGGGGGTCGCGAGCCAGCTGACCCATTCGAAGCTGAGCAGCCATTGGAAGAGCCAGAGCATCCATCCGAGGGCGATGATGTTGCCCATCCAGATGATGTCGATGAAGAACGCGACGACGCCCTTGCTCCAGGTCCAGGCGTCTCCGCGGTCGAGCGGCAGGATGGCGTATTGCGTGAGCGAGACCCCGGAGCTGTCCTGAATCTTCGACGGTGGCAGGAAGGGCAGGGTGGTGGTCGTTGTGCCGTTGTCGGCGAAGGCGGCGGATGCACCGATGATGCTGAGAAAGAGCCAGACGATGATGACGCCGATCGCGGCGCTCCAGCGCGGGTGACGTCGGGTCCAGGCGCGGATCCGGCGGATCTCGAAGCGGGCGGTGCGGAAGCCCGAGAGGTAGAAGCTGATCATGAGGCGGCCTCGCTCGGCTGGGTGGTTGCGGCTTTGGACGGTGTGGACATGACCGCTGCGCGGCGTTCTGGGCGCAGGGAGACGGTCTTGCGGAACTTGCCCATGCGGCCGCGGGCGTCTCGGAGGAGCCCTTCGCCGCGGCGTTCCTCGGGCACTTTGTTGTTGGCGCCGAGGGGCGAGAGGTCTTTGGTGACGATGCGGATCATTTCGTCGTCGTTCTCCATGCCCTTCGAGAACCATTCGAGGTTCTTCTTGGCGAGTTCCTCGTCGGTTTGCCGCATCAGGACGCGGTTCTTGATCAGACCGCGGGTGACCTCGTCGCCGAAGTCGCGGGCATCTTGGCTGGCGATCAGGCATGGAGCTCCGTGCTTGCGGCCGTCGCGGATGAAGGTGAGCAGCTCTTGGCGGCCCTCGATGGATGCGGTGACGTGGAAGACCTCGTCGACGGCGAAGAGGGTGAGCTCTTTCGGGCGGGAGAAGCAGATCTCGCGGGCCATGCTGATGAGGAGTGCGTACATGGCCCGGCCGAAGAGCTTGTCGAGGGACATCTCGCGGAACAGGTCAGAGTTCATCAGCTCGTGCTCTTCGGGGAGCGCGACGCCGTGGGTGAGGAAGACGATGCCGCGGCTGTTCAGGTCCAGGGAGGGCAGGTCGCGGTCGAAGAGAACGCGCCCGTACGGCTTGTTGGCGTAGAGGCCCATGAGCCCGGCGAGGGATTTGGCTTCGGGGTCGGTCTCGCCCAGCTTCCGGACGTGTGCAAGCAGTGCGCCGGCGCTGTCGAGGTTGTTTTCGACCGCGTAGTCCGGTTCGAGTAGCTCGGAGAGCATGACGCCTCCTGGGGACCGTGCGGGGACGCTCAGCAGGGCGCTCAGCAGCGACTGCATGAGGCTGGCGCCGGCCTGCGGGCCGAATACGCGCAGCGGATCCAACGAGTACTCGGGCTCGGTGAGGTCGACGATGCAGGTGTGTTTGGGGTCGAGGGATTTGGCGAAGATTCCGTACTCGCGCAGCTGCGTCCGGTCGATGGCGACGAATCGGCCGTTGCGGTCGTGGGTGTCGCCGAGGACGCTCTTGACGGCTGTGGTCTTGCCGGCGCCGGGTTCGGCAGCGAGGCCGATCGCGGCTGACACGTCGCCCTCGATCTGGCCCCAGAGGTCGAGCATGATGGGGCTGTTTTTGCCGCTGCTCTGGTTCTCGCCCCACAGGATGCCTTGGTCGTCGCCCAGCTCGGTGGAGGTGATCGGGACGAGGGATGCGAAGTCGCGGCCGGTGGTGATTTCGGTGAATTCGCGGACGGCGCGATCGGTGGGGACGCCCGGCTGCATTGCCCACCAGAGCGCTTCCTGTGCGCCGAGCGGGATCTCGAAGGTGAAGTCGATGCCTTTGAAGTCGTTCTTGACGAATCGGGCCTTGCGCTGCGCTTCTGCGGCGTCACGATCGCCGACCGCGACGATGATCGAGGCTTGAACCTCGACCTCCTTCTCCGTCCGGTTCAGTTCGATGTGGTACTTCTGCAGGGCATCGGCGACGTCGTCGAGTGCGCCACCGGATCCGGTGATGGCGGCGGTGCCGTCCTGTTGGTCCATCTGGTCGTTGAGGTTCGCTTCGGCGCGACGGTTGCGCTTGAGAGCCTCCTTGGCCTTGATCGTGTTCAGGCGCAGGACCCAGTCCGCGTCGACGCCGAGCTGGTCGAGCCGTCCGAGCCAGTCGGCGCCCTCTTCCCAGCCGCCCTTCGGAGAGCCGGCGAGGGCCATGAGGACCTGGTAGCTGGGGTGGTCTTCGCGGGTGCTCTGGATCTTGACGAAGCGCCGCGAGACGGGGTTGAACCGGGTGAGACTGGACTTGCTGTCGCTCTGAGCTCCCTCGTCGATGACGGGGTTGGGGAGGATGCTGCCGCCACTGAAATTGCGCGCGAGTGACTCTGGATACCGTTGCCCCACTCCCCCGAGTTCGCCACCGGAGACCTCGGGGGCGGCCGAGTCGAGGCCGAGGCCGCGGGTCTGGTTGTGTGCGGCGATCCAGGCTTGTTCCGCGACGGATGCCCGATGCGGGTTGAAGTTCACGGGGATGGCTTCTTCGATCTTGCCGGCTGCCTGCAGCGCCGCGTACATTTCGCGGGCACTGGGGCGCCGCAGCGGGAGGGCGAGGGAGTCTCTGAGGGCCGTTTCCGCGCCCGTGTAGGCGGAGTATGCCCGGTTCTTCCAGTTGCCGCCCTTGAGGGGCACAGCGAGCCAGTACTCACGTTTGCCGAGCGGACGGTCGGCGAGCTGGTCCAGCGTGAGTAGACACTCTTCTGCCCAGCCGCGGGACTCGTTCACGTCGACGCCTGCAAGCATCTTGTTCACGATGGCCGTGGGGTCGAGGTCTGCGGTGAGGCCGAGGATCACTGATTCGCCGAGGATCCCCTGAAAGAGCGCCTGGTGGTCCGCTCGTGACCATGCGCTCGTCTCGGAACCGCCGAACCCCTTTGCGAGACCCTGGAGGCGCCAGGTGGCCCAGGTGACGCCCGAGCTCGTCCACATGAGGTGACCGCTCATCACGGTGGCTGGCATTCGCATTACTTGGTCTCTTTCTGTCGGGCCTGCTCGAGCAGGCGTTCGACGCTGCTGACGTGGCGGGAGCGGATGGGTATCACGTTGGCTGGAAGCGGCTGCTCGACGAGCTGGGACGGGACCGCTGGAGTCTCTTCAACCAGAGGGATTTGGACGACCACAACCGGGGTGCTGGCGGCTCTTGGTGCGCTTGTGGTTGCCGGGAGATGAGCTACCGACGGCTCGCCGGGTAGGAGCATCGCGATCGTCTTGCCGGCGACCAGGTGAGGCTTGCGAATCCGGATGGGCTTGCCCCGATATCGGCCCGCAGCGGGGACCGTGATCGCGACCTGCGCGTCGATCAGGACGTTTGCTGCGTTTCGCCGCGTCGAGGGGATCTTGCGCGCCAGGAACACCGAGGTGGCTGCGACGGCCACAAGGATTCCGAGGTCTCCTACGATCGACTGTGTTGACCACCACGACCGCGTGTTCCAGCCCACGATCAGAGCGGTCATACCGATGACGGCTTGACCCATCGTGTAAGGGCCGCCCCAGATTCGACCGCCGTTCGGTAGCTTCCCGATCAGGATCGGGAACTTCCGGGCGATGGTGAAGAACCTGGCGACGTGCACCGGCCTGGTGGTGTCGGTCATTACAGCTCCAGGTGCCCCTCGAGGAAGGACTCGCTTGCCGGAGTGTGTGGCTCGACCTGGACGATGGAGGACGAAGCCCCGACCTGACTTCCGACCTGGCCGCCGAACCAGGTCATGCCGCCGTTCATCAGCCAGAAGACGATGCCGCCGACAACCGCCACCGACAGGAGCTTGCCCCAGGCGAAGCCGCTCTTGAGGATGAGGTAGCCAGCAAGGCCCGTTACACCGAAGCTGATGAGGTTCTTGACGGTGACCGTACCTGCATCGGTCTGCTGGTTGATGACATCGAGGATGCCGGTCGGTCTGATCGCCCCGATCGCGGCCACGGTCTGGGTGGCGGTCGGGTCAGTGATGATCTCGAGGAGAGACATGGTTAGTTTCCTTTCGTGGCGCCGGTCGGCGTCGGTGTTGGTGTGGTGGTTGAGACCGAGGGAGACGGTTTCGTGATGGTCGGTGCGTCCAGAAGCTTGAGGACCTCCCAGCGACCCGCACGCGCCTTGAGCTCGAACGCGTAGGTTGAGTTGAGCTGCTGCCCGCTGGCTGTCGTGGCGGTTACCGTGGCGAGTACGCCGAGAGTGGCGCCGTCGGCGGGCGCTTTGTCAGGCAGGTCGCTCGAGAGCAAGGCGACCGGCTTGACTGATGCGAACGGGGCCGGCGTGATTGGGCTGACGTCGGTGTCCGGGGACGTGTAGCGATCGAGCTCGCCTTGGCCCGTGAGGTAGGCGGCGAGGAACGAGAGGACGGTGTCGGACACGGGAACACCGGATGCGAGAGTGTTCGGATAGGCGACCGTCACCGAGTCCGACGGCTTGGTGGGTGCAGCCACGGGCGCCGGCAGGCCGACGGCTCCCAGGGAACCGTTGGACGCGCTGATGACGACCTGGAAGTAGCGTCGCGGCCATCCGTCCGCCGTGGCGACGTCGGCGGACAGATCCGTCTCATGCACGTTTGCAGCAACCACCACCGTGACCAGCGTGTCCGTCACCTCGAGCGAGGCCACCCCGATGTCTCGGTACTCCCAGGCCACGTCCGAGAGCGATGATGAGTTGACGTCCACATAGGACTGCAGATCCGTCGAACTCTTCTTGGTCGCGCTTAACCACGACCCCACGTACCCGACGGCATACGCACCGGCCGTCTGCTGCAAAGCGGTCTCTTGCTGCCCGGTGGCACCGGCCGCCGAGGCCGGGCCTAGCTGCGGCTTCTGGGCTGCGACGAAGAGCGCCGCTGGGCCGCACAGGATCGCCGCGAACAGGAAGACGCTCACAACCCTCGAGCCCCCGGCACGCCCTGCTGTCCATTTGCTCGCTGACGGACGCTCGTCGACGACAGGCGCCTCAACTGCCTCGACAGATCTGCGTTTACGGAACTGCATCACAGGCCTCCCGTCCCGAGATGACCCGTGCGCGAAAACCGCTGGACTGCATCGTTCGCGCGGACAAGATCGGACGAGCTGAGCACCCTCTGGAGACGGCTCTGGACGTTGGGGTTGAACGGCTCGTCAATGAGCAACGGAGCGACGTCGTTGAACTCCTCCTGTACGCGCAGGACCACAGCCGCGTCCTCGACGAACGCGTCCCAGTCCTCGTTTCCGGATGTCTCTGCCACAGCAGGCCTGCCTTCCCCATCGGGTCCAATACGGGCGGATATTCGCCGCCTCTACTTGGGATAGGCCGCGATTTGGACCCAAATTCAGACATCGCCGGCCAAAGTTTTTTCGTCTTTTTTGGTCCGGCCGTTAATCAGCCGTTGACCGGCACTTTCTCTCGTTCCTTCGAGACGTTCGGGCGGGACCGCCGCCCAGGTAGGCCCTGGTCCTTCAAGAGACCCAGCAAGAGCCGCTGAGGAACGTCGATCCCCGTAACTCATCGCGCGAGGGGAATCCCGTTCCAATGTCTGCATCGACCGTCTACGCCGGCCTTCAAAACGACGTCCGCTCTGCCTGGGTACGCGATTTTGCCGACCGCGTCTTCGACTTCGGACCCCTGGGCTTCGCCAGCGGAGACGAGATGCTTTGTCGCCTTCGCTCATCCGAAGGCTCCGCCCTCGACGAGCTGTTCCTGAGCCTTCTCGAGCAGGCCCAGGTCGGCCATGAAGGCGCCGAGCGCGTTCTACTTCAGACCATGCTCCCCAAGGCGATTCAGAACGGTCGAACGTCCACCGTTCTTCGCGCTTACTCCCCCACCGACGCCGTTTCGATTGCCATCTCTACGATGTGGGAGAGCATCCGGACCTTCCCCGTCGCTGGATATGACATCGCCGCTCACTCGGCATCGGTCGCCGGCATGCTTGGTCTCAACGCGCTGCGAACCATCGGTCGATCCACATGTGAGAACTCCGAGTACTCCGCCAGCGTGAAGTCGTCTCCTGCAGAGATGGACGAGCTCGATGCGATCATCAACGCCGGTCAGCCTCTCGAGTCAGCAGAACCCACCTGGGGCGACTCAGCATTCAACGACCTGGTGCACGTTCTCAGCTGGGCTGTTGATGCCCAGGTCCTCACCCGCTCCGAAGTCGCGCTCCTTGCCCGCTTCGACCTCGGTGACTGGGAGTATGGTCACGCGTCAATCGAGGAGGCTGCCAGCGAGCTCGGAATGACCGCGGGTGCCTTCCAGCGTCGGGTGCACAGAATCCGCTGCAAGCTTCGCGCAGCAGTCGAGTCTCACATCGCGGAGTTCGGTCGCTTCTAGGAAGGTTGGATTCGGTGGTTCCACACCCCCCCCGGCCTCTCCTTTCCCCAACCCCCGGGGTGCCTCCGCGTTGCGCACTGCTAGCGTTCTCGATGCGTGCACCTTGCTTACGCTTGCGGCACCCTTGCATTGTCTTGCGTTTTCCTTGCGGTTCGCTTGCGTCTCCCAAGCGCTTGGTCATCGCTACAGTTGCGTTATCTAGCGTGTCTACAGCGCTGTGGTTGCGCAAGCCTTGCGTTAATGCAGCGCTAGCGTCGCGGCTGGTGGATGCAGGCATTTTGCACATGTAGCGCATTAAGTGCGAATTGTCCGCGCTACTGCTGCGCAGTAGATGCTTTTTGGCTGCGCCAGGCGTGTGCATACAGTGCGCAACGCTCACGTCACCAATGCGTTGCATAGGCGTTGTACATGCACTAGGCTTGCGCTATGGATACCTCACCCCGACTCACCCACTGCATCAAGGAGGCGTCGTGATCCAGCGACTCTCCACCACCCTTCGATACAAGCTGCGACGCGTTATCGCGTTCCTCAACGGCAAGGGCGGCGTTGGCAAGACGAGCATCTGCGCCAACACTGCTGGAATCCTCGCCGAGGCTGAATACAAGACCCTGGTCATCGATCTCGACAAACAGGGAAATCAGGGTCGAGACCTCGGCTACAAGGACACCGAGTACGACGACCAGGGGGAGGCGCTCTTCAACGCGCTGGTCCTCAACAAGCCGCTTGTCCCCGTGAAGGGCATCCGGCCAAACCTCGACGTGGTCCCCGCCGGCGTAGAACGGCTCGAGCTTGTGGCCGATGCCCTCGCCGGACGCGCCATGCGAAACGAGGACGTAAGTACCCTGCTTGCCCAGAAGATCGCGGAAATCGCCGACCAGTACGACGTCATTCTGATCGACTGTCCTCCTGGGGACGCGGTCCTGCAGGACCAAGCAATTGTTGCGTCCAAGTGGCTCGTGATCCCGACCCAACTCGATGACGCGTCGCTGGATGGCCTCAAGGCGATCGCGCGCCGTGTCGCGTCCTCCCGCACCATCAACGAGTCGCTGCAGGTTCTTGGCGTCGTCATCTTCGCCGCCCTGAAAAGCGCAACACGCGTGACGGCCGAGACCAGAACCAAGCTTGAAGCGATCATGGGCGGATCGGCCCCGGTCTTCACCTCAACTATTCGGTTCGCGCAGTCCTCAGCGGTCACTGCCCGCGCCCGCGGCCAGGTCGCCATTGAGCTCGCCCGTGATGCGGAAGGTGAGGACCGCTTCGCCTGGAAGAAAGCCCTCGACCGTCGCGCAAAAGGAGAGGCTGTCGACCCGTCCGACACGAAGCCCTCCACGCGGATCGCGGACTCGGCAACCTCGTTGGCCAGCGACTACCTGGAACTCACCGGCGAGATCCTGAACACCCTTGGCGAAGCCGAACGCGCCGAGGCAACCCGAACCGAAGCAGGAGCTTAGTCATGACCACCCTCGGAAAGGCTCAGACCCCGAAGCACGAGAACCTCGCCGAAGCATTCGGAGGTGCCCTCACCCGAACCGCTCGTCCCGCCCAGGAAAGCGACCCCACGACAGCCGATCAACCAGAGCCTCTGCCAGAACTCGAGGCGCTGCCTGTGCTCTCCGACGACCCCGCCGGCGAACCCAGGTCAACAGAAGACGACTCGCCCATCCCCACGGCCAAGCCGAAGGCAACGAAGCCGTCTCAGGCGACCAAGCCCACCGCTCGCGCAACGTTGCCAGCCCCTCGTGCTGCTTCCACGCAACGAGAGAAGGCCGACAAGGCAATCTCGGTCTCCCTGCGTGTGAGCCTGCACGAGCGCCTCGACCGCTTTAAGCGAGACACCGGCCTCAGCTACCCCAACATCGTGCTCAGTGCGATCTCTGCGAAAGCGCAGCAGCTGCCAGAGCTCATCGCCGCCGCCACGGTGTCCGTCGGCGACGACTCAGTTCCGGACCTCTTCGACCTTCCCAAGCACGTCATGCCTCGCAACGACGCACCCGAGGCCAAGAAGGAGCTGGTCTTCCGGGTCAGCGAGAAGAACAAGGACATCCTCAACCACCTTGAACACGAGTTCGGTGCCCCCAACCGCACCGCGCTGATCTCGGTCGCGCTCGACGCGTACCTCCCGCAGTAATCCACACGAAAGGCCAGAAATGACAACTGCAGTGCAAGAGACCACGGGACGCCGAAAGGCATCCAAGGCGCCCAAGGTCACCGATTCGCGTACGACGTCGCGGGGCCCCGGGGGGATCCCCGCAAAGACACGTCGACGCCCGGCCCTCATCGGCCTCGGTGTTGCACTCGCGATCCTCGGGGGACTGACCAGCTGGTATCTCGCCAGCCAGGCCGGCCACACGGTCGCGGTGCTCGAGACGAAGGCAGACATCGCTCGAGGTGACACCATCACCGCGACGGATCTCACAACCCTTGAGGTGGCCGGCGGCCAGAACGTGTCAGCGTTCACCGCAGATCAGGCCAAGCAAGTCATTGGCCAGGTCGCGACCGTTGACCTTCCGGCCGGTTCACTGGTCACCAAGAGCAACGTGGGGGAGGGGCTGACGATCACGGCGGGCAAGTCCATTGTCGGCGTCGCGTTGGGCGCCGCGCAGATGCCCACTTACCCGCTGGCAGCCGGAGACGCGGTCCGCATCGTCGACACCCCCGTAGCTCAGGGCGAACCGCCAGCGTCGACGCCGCAAGCGTTCAAGGCGACGGTCTTCACCACCAAGTACGTCGAGAAGACGAACCAGTGGATCGTCGACCTCATCGTCCCCACCGGACAGGCGGCCGATATCGCAGCGCGCGCGGCCACAGGCCGCATCGCCCTCGTCGTCGACGCGGATGGAGGCAAGTAACAGATGGCAATCGCCACTCTCCTCAGCGTCTCGGGAGCACCCGGGGTGACGACACTCAGCGTCGCCGCGGCACTCACCTGGCGTCGAGCATCCATCCTCCTCGAAGCAGACACATCCAAAGCCAGCAGCGTGCTGCCCGGATTCCTTCGCGGGCAGGTCGACCACTCCCGGGGCCTCACGCCCCTGTCAATCGCGCAACAGCGAGGCTCACTCACGAGCTCCGCGGTGCTCGAGCAGGCAATCGAACTCGCGCAGGATCGGTTCTTCGTTGCGGGATTCAGTAACCCAGCAGCCGGCGCCGGCGCCACGGCGCTCTGGAGCCAACTCGGAACGACGCTCGCAGCATTCGAAAGCGCGGGCACCGACGTCGTAGTCGATCTGGGTCGCTACACACCCAAGGACAACCGCCAGGCCCTGCTCCAAGTCGCCGACAGCGTCCTCCTCGTCACCGGGACGCAGCTTCCCGACATCGCGGCGGCCGCCAACCGAGTACCCGAGATCAAAGCACTCCTCACCGCAGCAGGTCACGGCAACTACCTCGGAATCGTCCTCGTCCGCAGAGGAATCGAGGACTACAGCCGCGCCGAGATCGAGAAAGTCCTCGGCGCACCCGTCGTCGGGGAGATCCCGGACGACGCCAAGACCGCAGCCACATACTCGCTCGGCACATCGGCATCCAGCCGGCAGGAGCGCTCGCCATTCCGCCGCAGCCTCTCGGCCGCCCTCGCAACCATCACTCAACAGATCGATGAACGTCGAGCACAGCTCGGCGCCAGACCTACCGCCCCTCAGGAGGTGCTCGCATGAGCGACGAACGAGACCTCACCAGCCTGCCGTTCTTCGGGGGAGCCAACCCCGCCGACGTTCCCGGACTCCGCCCGGTTCGCGCTTCACAGCCCACAGACGGATCCGGGCCGGCCGAATTCCTCCGCAACATGGCCCAGCCCAGTGAGCATGCGGATGATTCGGCCCAGCCTCTCTTTGAGCCCCCGGTGCCGCGGCCCGGGCACCCGCGCCCCGTCGCTGCAGAAATCGACTGGACGATGGTCGGGCTGATTCGCAAAGTCGCCTCTGACGCCTTGACCAGTTCCCTGGAGGCGAGCCCCGGCTTGAACCTCGACCAGCAGAAAGCGTTGGCGCAGGCTCACGTCACGGAAGCGATCACCGCGCAGAACAGTCAGATCGTCGCCACGGACGGCTCCGACAACGCGTGGACGCGCGAAGCACGCGACGCGATGGCGAAGGCAGTCCTCGACTCCCTCTACGGACTCGGCCGGCTCCAGCCCTTGGTCGACGAGCCGGAGGTCGAGAACATCGACATCTTCGGGTTCGACAACGTCTACGTGAACTATGCCGATGGCTCCTACGCGCAGAAGCCGCCGATCGCGAACTCCGACGCCGAGCTCCTCGCGGAGATCCAGTTCCTGGCCTCTCGCGGCGGCGAAAGCGGTCGACCGTTCAGCTCCACGAACCCCATCCTGGACATGGACCTCCCCGGCGGTGCACGTCTGGCTGCCGTCGCCCCACCGATCTCACCTCGACCCAAGATCGTCATCCGAATCCACCGCTTCGTCGACATCACCCTCGCGAAGCTCATCAATGAGCATCAGACGCTCAGCCCGCAAATGGCAGCGCTGCTCTTCCACGCCGTGCGCACCGGCAGCTCGATCGTCGCCTCCGGCCACCCGGGCGCCGGCAAGACCACCCTCCTGCGAGCCCTCGCCGACTGCATCGACCCGATGGAACCGATCGTCACCATCGAGAAGGAGCGAGAGCTCCACCTCGACCGAATGGGCGACAAGCACAAGATCGTCACCGCACTGCAGTACCGGCCCGGACAGGGCGAAAGAGCAGCCGACGGATCCATGCCAGGCGAAGTGACGCTCGTTGAGCTCCTCGAGGAATCCCTCCGACTGAACGCCCAGCGAATCATGGTCGGAGAGGTTCGCGGCGGCGAGATCGACGCCATGTTCCAGGCGATGCAAGCGGGAGTTGGCTCGTTGAGCACGATTCACGCCGACTCCGCCACCAACGCGATCGAGCGAATGGCGACTCTCACGCAGCGCAGCATGAACACCAGCGACGCGTACGCGTACCGGCAAATTGCTCAGCACATCGACTTCATCGTTCAGGTCAGCAAGGTCCGGGACAGCGAGGGCCGCATCAAGCGCGTCATCAGCGAGATCGCCGAGGTCCAGCCGGGGGAGGGGGCACGCCCCGTTGCGTCACCGCTCTTCCGCTACGACGCACGAACGGAAGAGTTCGTCGCAGTGCACCTGCCCTCGCCCGCGCTGCGCGAGAAGCTCGTGCACTCTGGGCTCAGCCCCGACTTCTTCACCGGTGAGCAGGAGGTCGCGTAGCCATGCCCTCTGCAACGCTCGCACTCACCGTCACCCTGGGTCTCCTCGGGCTCCTGGGCATCATCGTCGGCCTGATGCCATCCACCGAAGATACCTCCGGCAAACCGCCCTCGCCGATCACCGCCCGAATCAACGCGTTCCGCCAGCAATTCACTCGCAGGAGGCAGCTGATCGCGCTCGGAGGCCTCGCCGGCGGGATCGTGCTCTTCGCGATCTCTGGATGGATCCTTACGCTCGTGGCTGTTCCTGCAGCTGCGATCGGTGTGCCGATCCTCCTTGGCCGAGGAACCGAGCCCGCGAACATCGACCGCCTCGAGGCCATCGAGACGTGGACCCGGAGCCTCTCGGGTCTCATCGTCGCCGGTACAAGCCTCGAACAGGCGATCGTCGTCTCTCTCGACAGCACCCCGCAGCCGATCCGAGATCAGGTTTCCCGGCTCGTGGCGAGGATCAATGCCCGCTGGCCGATCGAGGAAGCGCTGCAGGCGTTCGCGGACGATCTCGCAGATCCCACTGGCGACCTGGTCGTCGCTCACCTCAAGCTGTCGGCCACAGAGCGCGGTCCGGGACTCGCCAACGCCCTCGAGGATCTGGCCGCCGACGTCTTCGACGAGGTCAGAGCACGCCGCCAGATCGAAGCCGACCGGGCCAAGCCGCGGCAGAACGTCCGGCTCATCACCTTCATCACCCTCGGCGTCCTCCTGCTGATCCCATTCGCCGGTAACCAGTTCTTCGCCGCGTACAAGACCCCTGTCGGGCAGCTCATCCTCGCGGTGTGGCTCGTCATCTACACCGGCGTACTGGTCTGGCTCAGCCAGTTCGGTGCAGGCAAGCCCACCCCCCGGATTCTCGCCAACGCAAGGGAGGCGAAGTAACCATGCAGTGGATCCTCATCCCCGGCATCATCGCCGGACTCGGCCTCACGCTCGTGCTCGCGCAGGTGCTGCCGCGTCAGCCAAAGCTCTCAGACGCGATCGCACGACTCGGGACCACCACCGCGGCCGCCACGACCTCCGACAGCTCAGACATCGAAACGCGCGTTGGGTCGTGGGTGCACAGTCGGCTTCCTGACCTGCCGTTCTTCTCCATCCCGACCAAGGACCTGGCCCTCGTCGGGATGCCGGTGAACACGTTCCTGTTCCAGAAGGCGCGACTGGCGCTCCTCGGCCTCCTGGCGCCGGCCGTTCTCGGTTTCATGATGCAGCTGGCTGGCTTCATGCCGTTCTACCTCCCCGCTCTCGCCGGCATCCCGGTCGCCCTCGTGTTCTGGTTCGGACCCGATCGCGACCTCAAGATCAAGGCTGCGGCCGCGCGTGAAGAGTTCTCCCGGGCCGTCGCCGTCTACCTCGAACTCGTCGCCGCGGAACGCAAGCGTGGCGCCCCCGCCAGCCACGCGCTCGAGAGCGCCGCGGCGATCGGCAAGTCGTGGGTCTTCGTCCGCATCCGCCAGGAGCTCACCCGCGCCCGCCTCGCCGGCGTCCCCGCCTGGGACGGCCTGAACGCGTTCTCGGAAGAGATCAGCGTCCCGGAACTTGCCGACGTCGCGAAGATCATCAGGCTCTCGGGCGAGTCAGGCGCGGCCGTATATGAAACACTGAGAGCTCGGGGAAGGGGGCTACGCGTGCAGCTACTCAACAAGGAGCAGACCCATGCCAACGAGGTCAGCGAGAAGATGACGTCTCTGCCGCTCGCGATGCTAGCCATCGTGTTCTGCGGGATCGTCCTCACCCCGCTGCTCCTGAACCTGATTGCCAGTTGACGCGAATGATTCGTCGATTCTCGCGTCTCTCAACCAGACAGAAAAACTTGGTCGGCGATGTCTGAATTCTCGAAATCCACCGGCCTATCTCAAGTAGAAGCACCAAACCAGTAAGGAAGACAAAATGAAGACCTTGAGCAAAGCAGCAGCTCGCACCCGCAGCCGCTTCAACGCGCTCCTCGCTCGAGGAGAGCGCGGAGACCAGTTCGTCAGCTGGATCCTCGTCATCATCGCCGTCATCGCCATCGGCCTCATCGTGGTCGCCGCGGTCAACGGCTGGTTCTCCGGACGGATCGGCGAGCTCGGCAGCTAAGCCACCATGCTCCACACGATCCAGCAGCTCCGACGCACCCTTCGCAGACTCACTGCGCGGGGTGCGTCAGAGCGCGGAGACGCCAACGTGGAGATGATCCTGATCTTCCCGGTCGTCGCCGCGATCTTCTTCGGCTTCGTCCAGGGCGCGATCTGGCTCGACGCCAGCAACGCCGCCCAGGCCGCCGCCCAAGTCGCCTACAACAGCGCACGCACCTACGACGGCACCAGCACCGACGGATCCCAAGCCGCGGAAACGTTCATCTCGAAGAACGCGCACAACCTCCAGGGCGCCAACGTTCAGGTCAACCGCAACGCCACCACGGTCACCGTCACCGTCACCGGGCACTCGCTCACGATCATCCCCGGGCTGTTCGGCACCAACATCACCAAGACCTTCACCGGCCCTGTCGAAAGGTGGGTGCCATGAACCTCATCCGGCGCATCCTCCGACGCCAGGAAGGGTCAATGGCCGTCGAGGCCGTGCTGATCGTTCCCGTCCTCGCGATCATCATCGGCTTCCTCATCGCCTGCGGCCGCATCGCGTTCACCCAGCAGACCGTGCAGGAAGTCGCGAACGCAGCAGCCCGCGACGCATCCCTCTCACGCAGTGTCGCCGGCGCCCAGGACACCGCGAACGCCAACGCCCTCAACGCTGCAGCGCAGGCCGGCTTGAAGTGCCAGCCCATCACGGTCGCCATCGACGGAAGTGGCATCGACGCCCCACTTGGCACCGTCGGAACCGTCTCGGCCACCGTCTCCTGCAAGCTCGACCTCAGCGACATCGCCCTCCCCGGCCTGCCCGGCACCAAGACCTTCACCACCACCTCTACCTCGCCCGTCGACCCCTACCGGGAGCGCCAATGAGAAAGCTCATCCGCCCCCTCCGAGCTCGGCTCGCCGACGAGACAGGATCGCTCAGCGCATACCTGCTCGTCATCGTCGTCGTGCTCACCGTCCTCATCGGCATCGTCGTCGACGGCTCCGGCAAGTACGACGCCGACGCCCGCGCACAGCAAGTCGCCAACAGCGCAGCCCGAGCCGCCGTCAACTCGATCAACGGCGGCACAGTCCTCGTCGGCTCGCTCGGCATCAACGCCGCCCAAGCTCAGACCACCGCCGAGAACTACGTGAGCGCAGCCGGCATGACCGGTAGCGTCTCCGTAGCCGGCCAGGTCGTCACCGTGAACGTGCAGACCTCGTACACGACCAAGTTCCTCAGCCTCATCGGCGTCAACCAGCTCCCCGGCAAAGCCGAAGCATCCGCAGAACTCATCACCCAGTAAGGAAGCACCATGACAACGCACAACCGACAGCACACCACCCGCAACGCGCGCGCGGCCCTGCTCGTCGCCAGCGTCATCACCGGCGCCCTCCTTCTCACGGGGTGCACGCCACACCCGGCTGCCACCACGACGCCATCCGCTACGAAGTCAGCAACGCCTACCCCCACCCCCACGGTGACGAAGTCCGCTGCACCGACGAGCGAAGATGACGCGATCAAATCGGCCACGAGCGCGATCGATCATTTCCTTGAGGTACGCGGCAAAGTCAACGCTGCCGGCGGAGTCGATCCTTCTCCGCTCTCCACCGTTGCCACCGGTCCAGCACTGTCCATCGTGACGGCCGATGCGAAGCGCTTGGCTGATGCGGGGAGCAAGTCCACCGGCGTCATTTCGTACTCAATCCAGTCGGCCTATGCATCTGACCTGACCCAGGCCGGAAAGACCATCCCGTTCGGAACGGTTAGCACCACGGGATGCCAGGACGGCAGCAACTACAAGGTCTTCGACAAAGCAGGCAACCCCGTCCAGCAGCCTGAGGGCAATTCGATCATCAACATGACGGTGCTCTACAGCCCGCAAGACGAAAGCTGGCTTGTGCAGAACGTCACAGCCTCGGGTGTGAAATGCTGAGGCGCATCCTCGGAATCGTAGCCGCTGCGGCGATGGTCTTTGGAGCGGTCGCTGTGACCTCGATTCCTGCGTCAGCCACCGGTCAATACTGCGATCCGATCACTCTCCAGTGCTACACGGTCATTGATCAGCCTCCGTCTGATCCTCCGAATAATCCAGATCCTGAGACTGGTTTCACCCCCGGAGCGCCTGTCTGCGCCTACACCAATTCCCAGAGCCAGAGCATCCCAGTGCCTTGCACTACGGGCGCCAACTACTGGAGCAATTCCCGACAGTGCTACGTCAGCGTGGCGAAAGACCAGAATCCGGCGCCACCTGGAGGGTCTCCCGAGGGGGCCTGGTACCTGTGCGCATTGATCAACGATCCGACTCCAGGTCTTCCGCCGCCTCTTCGCGAGCCGATCGGCTTCACTTTCTGGTCGAACACGCCGCCTCCGGGTATCAACACCCTCACCCCACAGCAGGCCGCTGCCCGGCTCGTGAAGACGTTCCAGCTCCGTGGCGTCGACATCGGCTTCGCGCCGGACCCCAACATCGTCGGCTCGAAGAGCTACGTCGGAGTGCCGATCTGGATGTGGGTCAACAACCCGCAGCCACTCACCTACGGCCCGTACAGCCAGACGGCGACGCTTGGCGGAGTCACCATCACCGCCACCGCCAAGGTCACCTCCATCCTGTGGAACATGGGCGACGGTCAGACCGTGGCCTGCGGAAGCGCCGGCACGCCATTCAAGGTCGAGTACGGGGCAACCGCATCGCCGACGTGCGGTTACCGGTACACCAAGACGTCGAAGAGCCAGCCTGGCGGGAAGTACACCGTCACCGCTACGAGCCAGTGGTCGGTCGAATGGAACGGCGGGGGAGCGAACGGTGTCATCCCGCTCACCGCTACCAGCAACAGCACCGTCCAGATCGGTGAGCTCCAGTCCGTGAACGTCACCCCCGGAAAGTAGGAAGGCAAGAACATGAGGAAGCTGATCGGCGGAGTCGGATCTCTGCTCACCCTCGCGATCCTGCTCGTCGGGATCCCGGTCGCGCTCATCGTGCTGGCCGGCAACCCGATCCCCAGCTGGGGGCAGATCTCGGATGCGCTCACGTTGCCCGACTACGGCGGTCGTTTCCTCATCGGCAACCTTCTGCCGATCGTCGCGTGGATCGCGTGGGCGACCTTCGCGATCGGATTCCTGGTCGAGCTGCCGGCGTATGCGCGCAAGGTGCGGGCTCCACGGATCCCGGGCCTCGGATTTCAGCAGCGAACTGCTGCAGTGTTGATCGCAGCGATCGCGCTCATGTTCACGGTAAGCGCCATCGCTCCCGCAGCGCCCGCATCCGCGCAGGAAACCGCCAGCAGCGTCTCCGCCGCCAGCGCATCGTTCAGCGCCCTCTCCGACACGCCGACAGCATCCGTCGAGTCTCCGGCGCCGGCCGCCGAGACAGCCCCAGCTCCTGAGACGACACAGCTGCCCACCTACACCGTTCAGGACGGAGACTCGCTGTGGCGCATCGCCGAGAAGACCCTCGGCTCTGGGCAGCGCTTCAACGAGATCGCGCAGCTCAACCTCGGCGTCCCGCAGGCCGACGGATACACACTCACCGAGGCGCAGTGGCTCAACGCTGGCTGGGTCCTCAAGCTGCCCGCAGACGCCGCGACGGCTGCTGTCGCCGGCTCTACCGCCGAGTCCCAGCACACCGTCCAGCCGGGGGAGACCCTGTGGGACATTGCTCAGACCAATCTCGGTGCCGGCGAGAAGTTCACGGAGATCGTCGACGCCACGGCAGGCCATGTGCAGCCAGACGGGGAAACGCTCACCGACCCCAGCCTCATTCGTCCCGGTTGGGTCGTCGACATTCCTGGTGCCGCTGCGGGCGCTCCGGCGGCTGCGGCCACCGCACCGGCAGCGCCGGTGCCTGTCGTTCCTCCTGCGCCTGAGCCCGCCGAGACACCTGCGGCGTCGGCCACCGCGGTCACGCCGGTGCCGGAGTCGATCCCCGAGGCAACCACCACCCCGGAGGCATCCACCGCTGCCCAGCCTGAGAGCCAGGCGCCGGCGACGGAGCCCTCAACGACGACTCCCGACCAGAGCGGCATCGGGATCTCCACCGCGGCCCCGAGCGCATCCGCACCCGCGAGCTCGGCGCCGGCCGCAGCCCATCCTTCGATCGAGGACACCTCCGAGAAGGAGGCGTGGATCGACGAGATCTTCAACGTCCGCACCGCCGGCGGCATCGGCGCGCTCCTC
>Ga0190273_10000224_pt1 | contig 27510 bp, 28 predicted proteins | sample Popmic504IS_FD_134513 | JGI IMG/M metagenome (GOLD analysis project Ga0190273, IMG submission 134513) | Populus adjacent soil microbial communities from riparian zone of Shoshone River, Wyoming, USA - 504 IS | ecosystem: Environmental > Terrestrial > Soil > Riparian zone > Trees stand | place... | reverse complement strand
TTGAATAGTCACCGTGCATGTACAATCGGGCAGTTTGAGCCGACCACTCGTATCATTGAATACCAGCTGGTAAGTTACCGGTTTGCCGCTTTCTGGATTATCATCCGGCTCCAAATGTAGCACGGCGCCTATCTGATTATCAGTCTTGAGCACGTGTGCACTGGCTGCTGCCGGAGCCCATAAAACCATCGCTATAGCGATTAATCCTGTGAAACAAATTCTTTTCACAGATCTCATTTGGAAGCCTTTTTGTCTGCGTTTGGTGACTTTTCAAGTGTTCCACCCTCGCGCGCAGACGCAGACAAGGAACGGTATACGCGGGGAATCTCGAACCGCAACAATAGTATGACAATCACGGCTGTTAGCACGCTTACCACATTCAAGCTGGAGTAATGCGAGCCAATCATCAATACATGGACAATAATTGCCAACCCCGCACCATATACTAAACGGTGCAATAATTTCCATCGCCGGTAGGTCATCACTTTGACTGCCAAATCTAGCGAAGTAGCCGCCATAGCGAAGAGTATTGTCAGCGCAAACAACCCTAAGATAATTGCCAGTTCATACTTTGAACTGTAGTATTTAATGCCACTAAATCCTCCCAGTTGCACAAAAAAGCTGATACAGACATGTAAAAAGGCATAATAAAACGTCAGTACGCCAATTGCCCGCCGGGCGTGCAGGTAAAACGCGTTATAGGGCGCGTTCGGAAAAGCTTTGGTCAGCGGTGAAGCCAGCAATGCTAAAAATAGCAATGTAATAGCCACAAAGCCGTAGGCTTGTTCGATACGGATGGCCTGCAAACTGCTACCGGCTGGCACCAAAAACTGCGCCAAACCAGCAATATTGACTGATACAACAATGCCAGACATTAGAATCCAAAAGCGGCTGTTGCTAAGCAGTTGGCCAAATCGGCCAGACTGTTTTTGCTGCGTTTTTGTAGCCATCATTCCAAGCATAACAGAGTTAAGCGGCTAGGATTAGATTTTTTGCTTAACGGTTTTTAATACCATCCAACCTAAGTATACTGCTATCGTCACTATGTGATCCGCCACTGCCAACATGTTTGTCGCCAATCTGTGGGCCTTTTTTGATGACATGCACTAGAGCCATTGCATGGCCCTGGCCCAATCCAAAATCTTCTTTGAGCCAAGCAACGATTTCGCCGGCTTTGGTATCCGTGCCAAAGCCCTTTTCTTTCGCCAAAGCCAAAAGCTCGTTCGGCGTCTTACCAGTCTTGGTTTCAATGTTGTCTAAATATGCTTGAAATGACATATGATATCTCCTACTTTTTCGTTTATTTCAATCAGCCTGGAACGCAAGCTCATAAATCAAGCTATAGGTTGCGGCTACTCCAAATAAGTAAGCCAACCCTTGTCTGTCCAAATCAAACAAAGCCAGAGTGGCAACACTGTACAATACTAGCTTACTAAAACTACGCCATACTGTTGGTATATGAACCTTGGGCTGGGGCGATAACCACCTGCCCCACACTACGATTACTAGCATCGGAGCGCCTATACCTACAAGAAACTTTAACCAAGTATCATCAAGTGAAAAACCCCAGCTTGCCAAGGCAGCTAGCATAGCGAGCTCTACTAGGAAGGCTAGCAATAGGCTAGGATACTTTATCATTATCAATAACTATACCTTATTTGTATAGTTCGTATTCCTTTATAACTCTGACACATGTGCCATTATCGCTACCTGCACACAAGGCAATGCGGTCAAAACTACCATCGAGTTCACTGATTGGCAGCAGACCGTCAGTTGGACGAGTGTCGGAAGTAAGAAAACGAGTAAATGTAATATGTGGGCGGAACAATGCGTAAGCATACGGGTAGCCATATTTCTGGAAGTTCTCAAGCTCCAAGCCTTCGGCTCGTTCCATGCGCTCAACATCCTTCTGTCGCAGACCATTCCTAAGTGGGTTTACTGTCGCGATAACCTCATCCTGGAGCGTATCAAGCATAGAAGTCCTGAGATATTCAGCTTCGATGTAGCCTGCATACTGACCGTATCTGTGTGCTTCCAAATTAAATTCAGAGTAGCGTGCCGCAAGACGTTTTAAGATATCCGAAATTGCATCTACATTTGCCAACTTCAACTCAAACATATACAACGATAGGTGCGGGTATAAAACCCCGTCTTCCAGCGTAAAATATACACCTTCACTTTCCAGGCTGTGACTTATAGCAATCGCTTTACCAGCTAAATCACCCCGGGGCAACAGCACTATATTGCAATTTAACGACTCTGTCATCATACCTACACAAACCGCTGTTCTGTACCATTAATCACGATTGCTTCGCCGTCACGAAGCGCAACAAAAGGAACATGGTTGTTAATGTAGTACTCTACTGTTTTATCTATATCTGCCGATTCTGGATGGTTCGACTTGTAGTGGGGCGCCACGCAATAAGGTATCAGCCCTAAGCAATCCCAAATCACTTCTTTGTCATACCCTTCCGGCACAACGCTAGGATCGTCAACTAGCTCAATACCGTGCAAGTGTGGCTGCAAGATGTCTATGCCGGCACTATATCCACCGTATACGACAATATCTTTTTCGAGCAGTTCAGTAATGGCCGTGTCGGCGCCGCTTTGTTTAAAAGCCCGCCGTAGTACAAATACATTTCCACCGCGCACCCAGACTAAGTCATAACTGGATAGGCGCTGCTTCAACTCGTCGGGCTTACCAAAATAATCCCGTAAGTCGACTTCTTCTGGTTGCAGTCCAATCGATTTTAAACGTCCAACTTCAGCGGCCAGATCTGCCGCTCGGTCGTCCGTAGCCTTCCAATCCTGAGCATTAAAGATAAGCGCAGCCCGGTTGCCATCGCCTAATAGCTTCGTAAGTTCTTCAGGATGGTTGCCAAGACGAAAAGATGAAAGATATAAACGCATACGTGAATAATAACAAAGAAAAACACTTCCGAAGAAGTGTTCTCAATAAACTAACTGGAGGTCGACCGAGGAACTAATTTATATACTTTAGTTGATGAACTGATGCGATGGCGAGAATTATTAGACAATAGATTTAGGCAGCATCGGCTAAGTAGCCGATGGTAACCGAAAGGATTGCGATAATTGCCAGTCTTCCACTGGGTTATTCGTAAGGTACAAATCGAAGTCGTTTACAACAAATTCAGTTAATGCCAGCGGGTTTGTAGCAATAATTTCATCTTTTAGGTCTTGGTGATACTTCCCGTATAGCACGCTCATATGTGGCATGGTCTGAAAGTGCTCATCCGAAACCTGCGGGAACTGAGCCAACAAGTTTTGATAAGCGATCAAGAGACCTTCTCCCTCTGCCAACAAGTAGAGGGATCGGAACTCCTCTTCCATATATCCATAACCTGTCAATTTAATGGCGAACGAGCCTATTTGATCGGCACACCGCTTTATGCGATTAGCTACATCTTCAAGCTCTACGGAACTAGCAAATATATTTGCTACCAACGTTATATGAGGCACAAAACGTGGCGCATGGTTTTCATCGGCCAGCTTATCTATCAATTTTTGTATCGCCTCACCGGTATCGCCCTTAGGTACAATCCATAGGGAATATTTATCTTTTTTTTCAGACATGCAGCAAGTATAGCAAACAAAAGACCCCTCTGACGAGAAGTCTTTTACGTAAACTAACTGGAGGGCCCGGTGGGATTCGAACCCACGACACGTGGATTAAAAGTCCACTGCTCTAACCTACTGAGCTACGGGCCCAAGCAAGCGCAGGATATTTGCATATCCGAGCATGCGCTTGTGCTGTTTGGGCAAGCCTAGCATACCACATCACCCCTGTTTGCACAAGATTACTTGTGATGGCCGTGTTTATCTTCGTGATGCGGCTTAGGCCGCTGCAGCCACAAGAAGAGGATACTCATAATCGCACTCACGCCGACCACGATCGTCTCCAGTTTATTTACCCAGTTCCAACCTTCAGAGACCTCTATAGAATTCTGCAATGCCTGCGTAAAATGCGGTTCGGCTAACAATAACCCCAGCACACCGACCGATAATGCTGGCAGGAAGTTCATGGCCAGTTTAAAGTTACCCTTCACTGTGCGCATCATAATCAGCGTTGTAAAGACGGCAGGCAGTAATAATAAGACAAGCGATATGGCTTCAGGACTTGATTTTCCTGTTCCCAAAGCTAAAATACCAATCACATCGGAAGCATCTCCAGCCACGAACTGCACCAACACTTGGCCTAAACAAAGGCTCAAAAAGACCATTACTGCGTTTACACGCAGCGCCATCAGCACCGCTACTGGTGCTGCAATCAAAATAATAACCAAGGCCGTTGGCGTCATGCTTTCATAATAGCATGAGCGTTATACGGCCGTTGGCCTATAGAGCAACCTCAAGCTGGTCGCCAGCTCTCAACTTGGCTGCCTCAGCCGAGCCAGCCGGCAATTCAATCACGTACTTACCGCCACCATCCGGACAAAAAGTTTGCGGATAGGTCGCTGGGCTTAGTGAATGCTCGATATGGCTGACCCGCGAATCTGCATCGAGCCAAATAATATCAATCGCAAAGCTCATATCCTTCATCCAAAAACATTTTGGTGATTCGAGGTCACGATAGACAAACAACATCCCCTTACCTTCGGCCAGACCGCCACGTTCGCCCAATCCCAAGGACTTTTTAGCAGGTGTATCAGCAATCTGCAGCTCATAATCCAAACTCCCAATTTGCATCGAAATCGTCTGATAACTCAGCTTGTCGGATTCAACCGGTACCGGTGTGGTGTGCGAAGCACGCCAATATAGCCAACTACACAAACCAGCGAACACCACAGCAACGGTGCCAACAGCTAGCGGTATAGGCTTAACGGCATTCATGCTGCTTAGTGTAGCATTTTCCAGGCTTATGTTTGCGCCGTAAAGTTAGGCGCCGACGCGGTCTTTGCGTCGCTTACCTTTGGCGTTTTGTTCGACGTATTCGATAATCTGCAAGGCAACGTTACGGCCGGTAACTGCTTCTGGAGTCTTTAGACTAGCCGAAGAATTCACTTCCAATACCAACGGTCCACGATCACTGCGCATTATATCCACACCACAGATCTGCAGACCCATTGTTTTAGCGGCCTTTAGTGCTGTTTTACGTTCGGCGTCCGTTAGTTTGACAGCGACACCAACACCACCTTGGTGGGTGTTGGCACGAAAATCGTCGTCAAGGCTCTGACGCTCAATAGCCGCGATAACCTTACCACCAACTACAAGCACACGTATGTCAGTGCCGGCACTTTCAGCAATAAACTCCTGCACCAGGAAGTTTACGCTTTCCACATAGAAGGCCTGCATTACAGCTTTGGCTGCCTTACGAGTCTCTGCCAATACTACACCGTTGCCATGGGTGCCTCGGGCTACCTTAATAATTACTGGCGCACCGCCGACTAGCTCTATAACGTCTTCGGCGTCGGTAGTCTCACGGGCAAACACCGTTTTCGGGATTCCAACCCCTGCCTTGGCCATTAGCTGCAAGCTTCGCAATTTGTCGCGCGAGCGTGTTAAGGCGATAGAGCTGGTAGTCGTAAAAACGTTCTGCATTTCGAACTGACGTACGATTGACGAACCATATTTAGTAACGCTGGCGGCAATACGCGGGATAACGGCATCAACATCGCGTAGCTCCTGGCCTTCGTAATACACGACAGGATGGCTGCTTTCCAGGCTTACGTAACATTTGGCATAATTAACAACCCGGACATTGTGGCCACGGGCTTTGGCTTCTTTCTTTAAACGTTTGGTCGAGTAGTTACCCGGACCCATAGATAGGATGACGATGTTCATAATGCTACCTCAGCTCAATCTTCATTATCTGCCAGCTCGGCATGCAATACAGCCAGCTTAGCCTTTTCTTGTTCCACTAACGGCGAGCCCTTGGAGACGTCTACTAAGAACTTTCCTTTCATCAGCCGGCGCCCTAACAAGACGGGATACGTCTTACTACTGCGGTCCGCTAGCGTAAACGTCGCTTTGAACGTACGTTCCAAAATTCGCACCCGCAGCTTGACTACATAACGCATTTCGCGGTGGCCGAAGGAACTGGCAATACGCGTTAGCCGGAAATCACCTTCATCCAACGTAATAACTTTGCCTGTGTAAAACTCGCTACCAACGCCAAACAATGTAAAACTCAACTGGCCGTTATGGGCATTTACTGATGACGCCCAGATACTACTTAAGTCCGCACCCGTATCAACTTTGGCAGGTATCCGCTGGCTAGCATCATGGTCTAGCAAGCAAATACGCTCTGCCCGGCCAATAATCGTTAAACGTTCTGCATCCATGCTGTTTTTCCGTATAATCAAAGGGTTATCAAAATTAATAATTAGGCTATCAGTAGGCCAGCTACTTATTATATCACAAATGAATAACTTAAGCAATAATATCTACTCGTACTACTGCCAGCATATCAGCGAGATGGCATTTGATAAACAATATCATTTTGTCTCACGCTTATACCTATGGGACCAGGATAAAGTAGCCGGTACAGTCCTCACTCAGCTGGCCGACGAATTCACGCATCGCAGCCAACCGGAAACTGCACTGCGTATCGTAATCGACAATGCTCGCGCCAGCTCTAGCCATGGTTCAAAAAATGCCGCTGCCCTACGTCAGCCATTTTTTAACGCCTACCCCGACTTGAAGCCAGCTGTTTCTTGCTTATTCAGACTGCACTTTATGCGCATTATCCATGGTATAGACGCCCGGCCACAGTTTTTGCAGCTGTTTGGACGTACTGAACTCAATCAACTACGCGACTCACTTTTGCGTGATGATGGCGCATTAGCTATTTTATCAACCCACGCCGTTAATTTTTTATACTTGTACGAACGCAGCTTCGGCAGCGACAGCGGCTTGCCACTAGAGCGTTTCTTGGAAGTAGGCCGCCAAAGATATGACTTGTCCGACCGCACTCACCTGCAATTGTTCATTTACCTGTACACGCATTGTATTATCGGCGATTCACTCTTTTACTACCGCCCAGTACCCGCCGCCAACCTACCGGTATACCGCACTATGATCAAAGAATTGGAGAGCGTAATCGACGAACGCTTTATGGATATCAATATGGATAATAAATGTGAATTCTTAGTCTGTGCGTCTATTGTCGGATACGACAGCTACTTGCGTCAACGGATTATGGAAGAAGCCGATCAATCCGTTTCCACTGAAGGTGTATTCTTAGTAGACCGGCATAACAATAACCCACAAGCTGACAATGTCAGCCTCGACAAATCCGAACATCGCAACGTGCTATACCTAATGGCCAACCGGCCATTCACGCCGCTTGGTTAAGCAATAGAAGCCAAAAAGGTGCCAATTAACTTGGCCTTCTCTTCTACGAAAGCACCCGTCATAAGCTGCGGCTGAGAATTAACTTCAAGGAAACTATATTTGCCAGTACTCTTGTCGTATAGCACATCTACGCCTGCGATTGTCATTTTAATTTTTTCGACAATATGTTTTGACTGCTCAATAATCTCAAGAGGTAACGCTGAAGCGTCAATCAACTCAGCATCACCGCCCTGTGACGTGTTGTTAAGGTGAGAGTCACCCAGTGCAGAACGCTTGATAATCAATACGCCATCACCAGCAATCAGCACTCGGTAGTCGCAATCGTTTGGCATAAACCTTTGCAAAACGAAACTATGCTTGTCGCCATCTTCTTCAAGAATCTTAGACACTTCTTCTGGACCCTGCAGTTTGTAATTATAATTGCCGTGGGAGCCATTCGTAGCCTTCATAATGCAAGGAAAGCCAAACGGCAATTTATCCAAGTTTGCTGCTACGGCAGGCGTCACAAACACTGTCTGCGCAACCGGCAAGCCGTAGATCTGGAAGTGTACGGCTTGGATAAGTTTGGAAGCCGTCCGAAACATGCTGTAGTCGTTTACGACCGGTATATTAGCCTCGTTTAGGTACATGCTGACTGTTTTTACCACATCAACATGTTCATGGATATGGCCACGGATAATCACGGCGCTATAGTCGGAAAGTTCTCGGTTATTACGCATGTCGCGGATCGAAAAATTGCCATCGCCTACTGCGATAAACAAATCGTCAACCAAAGCATGCACTACTTCAAGCGTCTCGCTCGTGCCAGTACTCTCTACTGCCTTATGGAAAAAGTCTAGGTATTGGCCGTAGTACAAGTCGTTGTCGGCAGCGATGCCTTTGGTGCCAAGAAGTAAAATATGCATGCCAGCAGCTTATCACAACGTTGGAGCTTCGTCACTGGCCAGAGGTAGGTAGTCGGCAGCGGCACAGATTTGGTCCGCCAGCATGCCACGCAAATGCATAGCAATTTCCGGATGTTTTTCTTTGCCTAGTAGGTAGGGTGAGCGCAAATTCATCTCAATAGCCACCCAATGCGGCTCTTTGAACTTAAATTTATCAATATAATCACCGTAATTATAATAGACTGTACCGTAAATCGCAGCGGCTCAAGATTGTGTAGCTACGCGTGAAAACGTATCTCTAGCCAATCTGTATAGTACTATTATGACATATAGTTTACTGTTGCGCTTGGGCAACACGCTTAAACGCTATGTAAATAACTGCTATCATTACAAATACAATAGCCAGGATCATGGGTATAAATCCTGATTGGTTTAGTCTGAGCGATGTCGTCTGGACCGCGCGAGGCCGTTTCATTAATTTTATTATACCGCTTATGTCAACCGTGGCAATAATTTACTATACAAAACATAGCCGATTGTATTTACAAAATAATATTTTGTGATATAATACATAGCCGTGAATAATTTCAGTGAGGCCTCGCCCTCACACAACTATGATGACCCTTTTAGCTACCCGGAATATATTTCGGGTAGCTCTTATTACACCGTTCCACCAGAAGAAGAGGCCTTCTATAGTCGCCAGTTCGCGGATCAGGAACCACCCGTAGGCGCCGAAGAAGCGACACAATTGCGCGATAATCAACATCGCCTAGAATTGGGACGCATAACCACAAAACTAACACAGACTGAACAGCGGAATGAAGTCCTACGCCACGATAAGTTAACTAATATGCTAACACGTGCGGGCTTTGAGGACTTACTGACCCACGACCCTGAATTATTCGCAGAGCTAGCAGCACCTTTGATGGCGAAAGACCCCGAGACCCAAAAAAAATATCTATCGGGCGAGCTGCCTGGTTCAGGTGTTGAATACGGTGATATCCGAGGAGTCAAAGAAGCTAACACCCGTGGTGGAGATTCTTTGGGAGACCTGTATATCGCCCGCGGCACTGTCTTAATCGCTGAGACTCTAGCTACCAATTCTCGCCAACGTGAGCGCAGAAGCGCTAACCTGAAGCATCTTGCTGCAATATCACATGACACACGCAGTGGTGAAGACCGCCGCGAAGGGCCTGCTAAATATCCCGATAAACTAATTCGTCGGGGTGGCGATGAAGGCTCTGGCGTTGCCCGATCTATCACTCCCACTGAATTGCTATCATTAGATGACCGAGTCGCTGACAGCTTAGGTATCAAAACTGCTATCGAACGCTACAATAACACCGAGCTACCGCTCAAAGATAGAGTACCCATAATCGCCGGCTTCGGGTCAGCGCATATAACCGAACTATATGGCACTCCGTATGCCAACATTGAGACTCCTGCCGATCTATACAGGGCCTACGAGCGGCTTCACGAAATTGCCGCCGACCGTCAGGCTATAATCAAGCAGCGGCAGTATTCAACCATGCGCCGTATGATTACAGATCATTACGAAGGTAATGGAGAAATGCCGCCTGACTTATCCGATGACCGTAAAGTCACAGGTCATTTCTGGAAGGAATATTTTCCAGATTTCTACAACGACCCACATCGCTTCTTGCAAGAATCGAACTAGCTAAACAAACCGCGCTTGCCTGAGCTGTTGAAATCTTTCAGCAGCTCTTTTTGCTTCTTGCTCAAACCGGTTGGCGTATCAACAATAATCGTTACGATATGCGAACCACGGTTGTCTCCGCGCATATGAGGCACACCGTGGTTGGCCAGCTTGAAGTCGCTGCCACTTTGCGTACCGGCTGGGACTTTCATGCGCACTGGACCGTCGACGGTTTCGACGTCAATTTCTGTGCCTAAAGCGGCGTCGACCATATTGACGTGTTCGTCGCTTAGGATGATGTCGCCCTCACGTGTAAAGCGCTTGTGCGACTTAACGCGCACATTTACATACAGGTCGCCCTTAGGCCCATTAGCTACCGCTTCACCATGTTCGCGTAAGCGGATAGTCGACCCGTCGTCAATGCCGGCCGGAATCTTTAGCGAAACCGTCTGGTCCCTCTTTTGAGTTCCCTTACCCTTACATACACTACAAACTTTTTCAGGTACTTTGCCGCTGCCCTGGCAGGTCGGGCAAATACTAGCCTGTTGGATGTTGCCAAAGATAGTACGGGTAACGTTAACTACTTGTCCGGAACCCTTGCAGGTGCCACAAGCCTTTAGCTCGTGGCCAGGTTCAACCGTCGAACCTTTGCAGTGCTCACAATTGTCTTCCAGGTCCAAGCGGATATCGACTTCAGTGCCGAATACTGCTTGTTCAAAACTAACCTCAACCCGGGTCTCTACATCACGTCCGCGCTTAGACCGGCGCTGCCCACCGGCTTGTTGGCCGCCAAAGAACGAACCAAAAATATCACCCAAGCCCAGGTCACCAAAATCGAAGTGCATCTCCTGGCCTTGGCCACCAAAGCCACCAAACGGATTGCCACCACCGCCAGCCGCACCACCAACCCCGGCATGGCCAAACTGGTCGTAACGCTGGCGCTTAGACTGGTCCTTTAAGACTTCGTAAGCCTCATTGACTTCTTTGAACTTAGCCTCGTCTCCCCCCTCTTTGTCAGGGTGGAACTTAATAGCAGAACGACGGAAGGCCTTCTTGATCTCGTCGGCAGAGGCATCTTTGCCAACACCTAAAACTTCATAATAATCACGCTTTGACATACTTATCCCTAATCAGCTTTATTCTAGCTAATTGGCACTCAAAACTCAAGAGTGCCAAATGATATTAGCTACAACCACTACTGTTGCAGTATATAACTGCCGTCGGTGCGGGTAGTTAGCATATTCGAACTATTGCTACCCAACAAAGCTATCGAGCTATCCTTAACGTCGATCGTACCCGTACCTACTGAAAGCACCTTGAACGTTACTTTGGCGACCAAAATGTCACCACTTGCTGGCGTGACTGTGCCGAGGGCAATTGTAGCCACGCCACTGCCGCCATCGTTCTGAGCTTTAATATCTAGCGGACTACTACTTACGTCAGATGATACATATTGCAAATTTGAGGAGTACGCCAAGTCGGCTTGGGCAGCGTTAATAGCGTTCGTACCAGCATTAACATGCACTTCGACCACAAAGCTCTCACCTACTTTATAGGAGCCGCTGGTTGGGGTAATGTACATTGCACCAGCGGATGGAGTTGCTGGCGGTGCGGTTGGCGGAGGCGTAGTAGGTGGCGGCGTCGTCGGAGGCGTAGTCGGTATAGTGCCAACGCCAAACTTCACTGATTGGCTATTAGAGGCACCCTCTGCAATACCAGCACCGGTATTACCGGAGCGCGTGCCACTTTCGGCTTCTAGAGATATAACATAGGTTGCTGCACCACTTTGAATAATCAAAAATGTGCCTACAGCACCAAATACTGCAATAAGAATGATAAGTGTTTTACGTTGTGCCAACAATTTCTTTAACATGAATCGCGTTTTATCCTTACGCTTATCTTACCTTATTATCCTGCTGAAGGCGATAGATTGCCACGGCGATTAAAAAGATCGCCAGCACTGCCAAGGCTATATAGCCTAATCCGCGCAACTGATACAGCACGGCTGCCACCGACACATACAAGCCCCATAGCACTACGAAGTGCCTACCGATGGCCATGCCAATGAGCATAATGATAACTTGTTCCAGCAGTAGCCACCAGCCATATACGCCACCAGTCTCAGCCCCTAAGGCTTGCAGCGCCAAAGGAATTGTCGTAGTAGCTAAGGCTACCCAGATATATTGGTTGGCCGTAGCCGCTTCACCCCGACGGCTGCGCCAGTAGGCGAGGAATACTGTGACTGCCACAGCAACATGCATATAAGCCTGTAGTTCGTGCACACCCGCCCAGAATAAGAACCAGGCGAATCCCGTCGCCATAACAACAACTGCAGTTTCGCGTACGTCCTGGCTGTGACGCCAAACATAATGCAAATACATACCCCCAGCCACCGCCAAACCTATTGGCATAGCCCAACTTAATGACGTGAAGAACATGGCTACTGGAGCAATCGCTGCCGTGGCCAAGGCCGATTGTGTCACAATCTTCGCCGCCGGCTCCTTAGGTATACGCTCAGCCGCCTCAGCGTACATGATGACTGCTAATACACTACTAAATAATAAGTATATCGTCATCTGAGAGCTTTCCATTGGCGGTCGCAAAGCGCTCAATAGCAACGCCTGCAATAGCAGTGGTACTACCGCCAAAAGTTCTACACGCCGCTCCACCAAACGGGCCGTCAACCACGCTGTCATAACCAACAATAACAGCAACGCAGTAGTGTGTAGCCGGCTGTTATCGGCCATAAGCGAAGCCGTCAAAGCCATGGCTCCAGCTGCCACATACCCATAGGCATACGACTCACTAGCTTTACGGGTTAAGCTAGATATAGTGACGTTATGCGACAGCAGGATGACACCGCGGGCCACTGCCCGCGAGATGATCAATACCAACATGGCGACAAAATAGCCCCACGCATACGACTCGGGCGGCCACTGCCCGGAAACCCCGCCATGCGCCAGCGCATACGGGAACACCAACCATACGATCGTAGATAACCAGCGCAGTGCTTCGCGCCTGTACCGCAGCGTTAGTGCCACTAAGATAATCAATCCAATCTCGGCACACAGCAAAAAAGTGCGGTCGTCACCTATTGAACGTAGGATTGGCAATAATAAGACTACGCCAGCCACTTCAGCCCAACGCGGCTGGTGGCCTAGTTCAGCAATTAGCATCAAGCTACCACTCAGCACCGCTGCTGCAATTAATGACACATAGGTGCTGGCTTGGAAACTGGCCAGCATAACCCCAGCCACACCTGCAATATAGACTGCTGCGGCAGTTTGGTCCCATTGCGCTATACGCTGCGAACGCCGGTAGCCAGCAATATAGACCATCAGTACCATTAATAGCGCCACGAAGCCAGCTTCTGTCTGCTGCACTGCTGTAAAGCTATCACTAACCAGCTGGCCATAGGCATACGGCGCGGCCAGCAAGGCCAGCATACCCATACCATAACCATCAGCACGCCATTGTTTAAGCCACAGGGACACTCCGACTAACACTATTAGAGCCAGCATCGCCAGCAATGTGGCCGGGTCTGCAATCGCCAAAGCCGCAGCGATAACCGATGAAATTAGCAATACACTACCGTAGTTCAGCCAGAGTTGGTTGGCCGTGTTACTCCGCATAACAAGTAGAACCAACTGGATCACGATGCCAGCGGCCATAGCCCACAACGCCACCTTGCCTTCGTTAGCGAAACCATATGCCAACATACCAACTGCCACGAGCGATGAAACCTGCGCGATGACAGCGTTAGTCTGACGCATCTCGCCGGCCGTACGTAAAAATTCCAAGATATAGAACGCAGTAGCGAATAACAGCGATACGCCTAATTGTACCGCCCCGGCATCTGGTGCGTTATATAACGATACTAGTAGCGCCAAGGGTAAGAAAATCTGAGCCCCTTGTCGGGTTGGCTCATCCAACTCTGGTCCCCATGTACGCAATTTATTGGCAAACTGCAATACCAGAGCAACCAACGCTAATCCCCAACCGTAGTAATGCACCGGCACGTCAAACATGCCTATACTTGATTCGAATAGCGATAAGAGTGTAAATATCAGCACATACCCCATAAGCGTAGTCCGAAAAACGCTCAGCGCATGGGTATATAACGTAGTACACAAAAACGAGGTCAGGAGCCATACAGTGTAGCCATGTTCTTGCCCGAATGAATAATTGTACAGAGCCACGCCAACTAATGGCGCTAGTACAATGCCAATACCAGCAAAAGCTTGAGCCGCCTGTCTTAAACTATTTTTACTCCGGTAGAGCCATATGCCAGTACCATACATAGCTACGGTTACGGCCAACACTATGAATGTTTTTATGCCGCCGGCAGCTTCTCCAAAGGCCACGAACAACCCGGCGGCCGCTACAAATAAAAATGCTCCAAAATACAGTAGCAGCGACGTGTTGTCGAGTTGAACGTCTTTGGAGTTGGCATGGACAAAACTCGGGTCTGGCGATCGATGGAATACGTTCGGTTTGAAGACGGGAACTTTCCTTGGAGCAACATATTCTCCTAATTCCTCTGGTAAATTCTGCCAACCACGATAGTCAGCTTCCATACGCACTAGTAACGCTTTTTCGGACTTGGTTTTAGCTACCGCTTCATAGCCTTTTATAAAATCCAAGCCATACCGTTTGAGCAAGCTGATCTGAGCCAGCAAGTCGTTGCGGGTTTTGCGTTCTGTATCTTTTTGGGTTTTGTAGACGACAAAAATTCCGACTACAGCCAACAAGGCCAATAGGAGCATGCTGCTTATCCTTTATAAGCAATATACCGTACTATTGACCTTGTTACAACGCAGCTAAAGCCAGCGTGTTTGCCTATTTCTTAGTGTCGTCGACAACTTCACCTTCAATGGCGTCATCATCTTTGTCGGAAGATTTCTTATCTTCTTCCGGAGCTTCGGCAGAAGCATCAGTCTCGGCAGAAGCTTGCTCGTACATCTTGGCACCGATCGGCATCAATTTGTCATTCAGCTCCTTGGCAGCCTTCTCCAGGTCATCTTTAGAAGCTTTTTCGTCAGTCGCTACCTTCTTAGCAGCTTCAACGGCTTCATCCAAAGCCTTCTGGTCGTCTTCGCTAATCTTGTCAGCGTTTTCTTTCTTCAATTTTTCAGCCTGATAGATAGTGCTGTCTAACAAGTTACGGGCTTCAACTGCTTCTTTCTTAGCCTTGTCTTCTTCGGCATGGGCCTCAGCGTCCTTGGCCATCTTTTCAACTTCGGTTTTGTCCAAGTTGCCACTACCAGAAATAGTGATACTTTGTTCCTTGCCAGTACCCTTGTCTTTGGCTGCGACATGCAAGATGCCATTAGCATCGATATTGAAAGTGACTTCGACCTGAGGGACACCGCGAGGTGCTGGTGGGATGCCATCCAATACGAAGGTACCCAGGACTTTGTTGCCTTCCATCATATCACGTTCACCTTGGCCAACCTTGATCTCTACTTGAGGCTGGTTATCGGCGGCGGTCGAAAAGACTTCACTCTTGCTGGTAGGGATTGTCGTGTTACGTTCAATCAATTTGGTCATAACGCCGCCCATAGTTTCAATACCTAAGGAAAGCGGTGTCACATCCAGCAATAGGACATCTTTGACGTCACCTTGCAACACACCGCCTTGGATAGATGCGCCAACGGCGACAACTTCATCAGGGTTAACACCCTTCATAGGGTCTTGGCCGAAGATCTGCTTAACCTTTTCTTGGACAGCAGGCATGCGGGTCATACCACCAACTAGAACAACTGCATTAATATCACTGGCGCTCAAGCCAGCATCTTTCAAGGCTTTAATACATGGCTCAGCAGTGGCGTCGATGAGCTCAGCCACCAGGCTTTCCAATTTGCTACGGCTCATCTTGTACTCAAAGTGCTTAGGACCATCAGCGTCAGCAGTCAAGAATGGCAAGTTGATATCCACTTCCTGGGCTGTCGACAGTTCGATCTTGGCCTTTTCAGCTTCGTCACGCAAACGCTGCATAGCTGCCTTGTCGTCGCTGATGTCGATGCCATTGTCTTTCTTGAATTCATCGACAAAGTGGTTAACAAGCACGCGGTCAAAGTCAGCACCACCAAGATGCGTGTCACCGTTAGTTGACTTCACTTCAAATACACCGTCACCTAATTCTAGGATAGACACGTCAAAGGTGCCGCCACCCAGGTCATAAACGGCGATTTTTTCGTCAGTCGCTTTCTTGTCTAAGCCATATGCCAAAGCCGCGGCAGTTGGCTCGTTAATAATTCGCTTAACTTCCAAGCCAGCGATCTTGCCGGCATCTTTGGTAGCCTGGCGCTGTGAGTCGTCAAAGTAAGCGGGCACAGTAATAACAGCTTCGGTTACTGGCTGGCCAGTAAAGCTTTCAGCGTCAGCCTTCAGCTTAGCCAAGATCATAGCGCTAATTTCTTCCGGACTGTATTCTTTGTCGGCCATTTTGACCTTAACACCGTTACCGCTTTGGACAATCTCGTAGCCCATCAACTTAAGGTCGCGCTGGACTTCTTTGTCTTTGAAGTTACGGCCAATCAGACGCTTAACTTCGTAGATGGTGTTCTTGGGATTAGTGACTTGCTGACGACGGGCAACCTGCCCTACCAGACGTTCACCATTCTTGTTGATAGCTACAACAGATGGCGTAGTGCGGTTGCCTTCGCTGTTAGCAATAATCTCAGGCTTGCCGGACTGCATGACAGCCATAGCCGAGTTAGTTGTACCAAGGTCGATACCAATGATTTTTCCCATTGTGAATACCCTTTCTTTTATAACTTCCTAATCAATATTCTGTGAGCGCATAGCAAAATGCTTCATGGAGCGCTAAAACAATTGTAGCATAAAAAATTAGCACTCACATGTCAAGAGTGCCAATTACCTTTTTAGATTATTCCTGGGTCTTAACACGCACCATAGCGTGGCGAATAACATCTTCACCAATTTTGTAACCAGATTGTAACTCTTCGCTCACAACCTCGCGGTTGCCTTCACCCTCTTCCATTGAAACAGCTTCATGGTAGCTAGGGTCAAAATCATGGTCAACAGTCTTGATACGTTCCACGCCAATATCGGCGAGGGTTTTTTCAAACTGTTGTACGACTTTCTGCACACCTTTAACGTAGTCATTATCTCGCAGATCTTCTGGCACATGCTTTAAGGCACGCTCGAAATTATCAACGACTGGCAATAAATCGCGGACTACATTACTTTTGACACGAGTCTTCAGGTTCGCGACATCAGCGTCATGGCGACGCCGCAGGTTGACAGCATCGGCGCGCTCACGCTGCAGTGCTTCGGTCAAATCTGCTACCTGTTGCTCTAGATTATCTATTGGCATAGAATCCTGCACCTGCCCGTCGGCGTTATTATCGTGTTTATTCATACAGTACCTCCTCTAATTCTTCACCTGCGCGGCGGACTAGCATCATAACATCTCGATAGTTTTGGCGCGTTGGCCCCAAGACACCGATATAGCTTCGGTCACTAAACGGACTACGGAAGCGACTAACGATAAGCGTACAGCCTGCACTACGGCCGATGGGGTTCTCTCTACCGATATAAACGCTCAACGGCTCGTTAGGAGCGGCTTCGCGCAGCCATGGCTCCAAATTGTCTAATAACCCAGCCACCTGTTGTACTTGTCCCGCTTGGATAAACTCCGGCTGGCCAAATAGATTGCTTAGGCCGCTCATATATAGCTGCTGTCCAATAGTAGCGATTCCTAAGTTATGAGTTAACTCCACAAGGGTATCTACCGCATTACGGATAGTCCTTTCGGGCATGCCACCATGCTGAACCCGGGCAGACAAAGCCTTTTCGGCCCGGCGTTCATACAGCGAAAGTTCGTCACCGCCTGCAGTTAGGCCGTTGACGTAAAAACGATAACCTTTGTCGGTTGGCACACGTCCCGCGCTAGTATGTGGTTGTGTTATGTAGCCATCACGCTCCAGTTCTGCCATTTCGGCTCGAATTGTGGCCGAACTGACATTGAACAGTTTGGCTAATAGACTGCTACCTACTGGACTGGCGACTTCCGCATACTGCTCAACAATTGCTTGGAGTATCTGTTTCTGACGATTAGTCATAGCATACCTAAACTCTTATAGTTCTTTGCAGCATCATACCGCGGCTAGCACTCCACAGTCAAGAGTGCCAGACAGTTCGCCGGCGGAGCACTATTACTTATTCTGAGTTGGCGTGATGACTGTCGGCTCAGAGGCTGTGGTCCCGTCATCTTTAACGGCTGGAGCATTTGGGGTAGGCGAAATAACTTGTGTAGGAGGAGAAAACGGAACCGAACCCATGTTAGCGTTTGGTGCAGACGGAGCACTAGGAGTCGGGGTACCACCAAAGGCCGATGGAAGCGGACTGTTAAAGCCTTGCCTACCACTGGGCTTACGACCACGGATGAACTTAAGGTAGACCAATTCCCCGGCGATAATAAGTAGGATTATAATAAGCCAGGCATAGTGCTTAAGTTGGAGCCACAACTGCTTCAATCCAAAGGGATTGTTCACAACCAACGACACTTTACTCGTATCAGTCTTTCCGTCCACGTAGTATGTTTTGGAAGTTAGCGAATAAGTGCCATTACGCATCGACTTAGTGTCGATATTGTGTGCGTATGGCGGAGCAGTGTCAGTCGAGACTACTTTACCATTTAGCAAATACTCAACCTTGGCTATCTCGCGACCACCTTCTGCACTGGTTTCGACTGTTGCTGGCTCAGAAAGCTCAACCGTGCTGTCACCAGGTAATGGCGTAGTCGTTGGATTGCCCTGAGTGGCAATGGTAGTCTTCGGCAGACTTGTGGTAGCAGTCGGCGTACCACCCCTGGTCGTACCCGCTGAAGGTGTCGCCGGGGCTAGAGGAGTCGGCGTAGCTGAAGTTGGAGCAACAGGGGTAGTCGGAGTCATAATAGAATATGAACCACCATTACGGGCTGCCAGAACATTCTGGTTCGTACTAGAGCTCAAAGCCTGGGAAGATCCGGCCATAGTCACGACACCGGTTCCTGCTGACAATGCCTTGAAAGTAACCTTAGCTACCAGCTGGTCTCCAGAGACGGGAGTGATCGTAGCGCGGCTGATAGACACCAAGCCGTTGCCGCCAGTACTACTGGCGTCTATAGAAAATGCGCTGCCATTACTATCAATACTGACGTACTGCAGGTTGGGGCCGTATGTCATATCAGCACCCACAGCATTGATATCGCCGGAAGTATTGACCCTTACCGCAACTGTAAAGTTAGCACCAGTAGTATAAGTGCCAGAGGCTGGCGAAAGATAGAGCGAATTAGCGGCTTGAGCACCTGCTGGGCGTAAGCCTAAGCCGTCCGCGGCCAGGACGGTCGCCGAGGCTGCAATCGCAATTACGTATACGATGTGCCGCTTCTGCAGTAGCCAATTTAAAGATTTCATACGCTCTTCCCCCAGTTCGTAAGTAATATCGATAGGTCAGTCAGGTCGACTCTACCACTACCGTTAATATCACCCTGGTTTATTGAGGCGCCGGTGCGGTTCCAATTCGTAAGTAATATCGATAGGTCAGTCAGATTTACGTTTCCATTACCGTCAAGGTCGCCCTTGTTTGCGCTTGTACCGGCGAGTGTACTTACCGCCAAAGAATTACTAGCCGCAGATTGGTTGTTAGCCAAGTCTCGGGCTTTAACCGTAAAGCTGTAGTTAGTGTTAGCAGTCAAACCGGCAGCTGTATAAGAGGTCGTGTTACTCGTACCGATCTGCTCGCCATTGCGGAAAACTAAGTAATCCTTCACTCCCCCGTTATCTGTACTAGCGTCCCAAGCCAAGGCAATGCTGTTGGCTGTCTTAAGCGTAGACCGTAGATTAATAGGCACAGATGGGGCAGTAGTGTCAGCAGCCGTAGTGCTGCTGACAGCCGTAGACTGAGCCGAGACATGGCTTGAAGTGTCAGCAGCCTGGACGGTATAGCTGTAGGCAGTATTTGGACTTAAACTAGAATCACTAAACGTCGTACCCGTAGATGTTCCAACTTGGACATTGTTACGGAAAATTTTGTAACCCTGCAGCGTACAGCCAGCAGCTGGAGTACTGGCACTCCAGGCCAAGCTGACTGAGTTGGCAGCGGTACCGGTGACGCGTACATTGGCTGGAATACTTGGATTGTCCGTGCAGGAAACGCTATTATTGACTGTGACATTAATAGCGGTCGTGGTGGTCACATTATTAGCCTTGTCGGTCGCTCTGGCCGCTACCGTATGAGCACCGTTAGCTACGCCGGCAGAATTCCACGAATAACTATACGGTGAACTGGTGTCAGTGTTAACAGTAGTGCCATCGACCAGAAAGGCAATGCTGGCAATGCCGGAGGCATCGGAGGCCGTCGCCGCCATGCTGACCATACCCGTCAAAGCCTGGTTGGCGTTTGGAGACTGCAAGCCTACGGTCGGATTCGTAGAATCGCCGCTGTCACATGACCGTCCGCTTGCGTCTGTCGCCCCCGTACCGGTAGGAACGCAGCTCGCGTCGGAAGCAACAATAACACGGTCAATCTCTACGCCAGCTTGAGTACCAATATACTTAAAGGTGTGCGTACCGGCCGTTAAGTTGACGCTAATAACACTCGAAGAAGAACCATTCGTATAATTGATCCAGTTTGAACTGCTACTAAGCCAGCTGGTCGCCACGAAGCTCCCCCCACCTACGTTCAAACAAGTTGTGCCGTCAATATCTAAATTTACCGAGTTATGAGACGTATCAGGAGCCTTCATGCGGGTCCAAACTGTATATGTTGCAGTCTGCGGAACCGTCATAGTAATACTGTCACTGCCTAAATCGGTCGATGGGATAGCGCATGCAGCAGCATTAGCCGTAGGCCCGTTGGTCAACAATGCGAAAATACCACCAAAGACTAGTGCGAAGGCCACTACAAAGCGCGTAGGAAAAGATATCTTTGAAGTTTTTGTACGCATATCCACGCTGTTCATAAACTGCTATTACCTGTAACTATAGCACGTGGCCAGTAATTTGCTAGTGCTTTTTAGGTTGACTCAGGCTTACTATGGCAGAGCTATTTTACGTTGCTTAGATATTCGGTAGTTTGCGCCAACAGGCCTTTGACAAGCTCGCGCGCCTCATACTCTTTTGTGGCATCGTGGGCATCCTGGCGAGCCATAGCATCAATCAATGCCACCGTTTCAGCAACATCATCATTAATAACAAAGCGATAGTAGTCGTGAGTCAAAGCCGCCTGATATTCAGCGACGGCAGTTTCCATACGACGCCGCACTTCAACTTCCGGCAAGTGGCCGCGGCCACTTAGGCGCTGCATCCATGTTTCAAAGCTTGGCGGCACATTAAAGATAATAATCGTATCCGGCTTAGCGACATATGTCTTGCCTGCCCCCACAATCTCGATCTCCGCCAATGCCGTTTGGTTGCTTTCAAGGGCCCGGGCCAGTTCGCGGATGCTTGTCCCCGATACTTGCTGGTTGTGTATGACTGCTGCCTCCAAAAAGTTCCCTGACTTAATCTCAGCAAGCATAGCTTCTTCGCTACGGAACCAGTATTCACGGCCATTCTGCTCCGGCACGCCATCATTAGTCCGCGGCTGGCGTGTAGTGTCCGAAACGATGTAGTGGTATGCATCAAGTTTCAGGAGTTCACGAATGATAGTGTTCTTACCGCTAGAGGTTGGCCCTACTAGAAGTACCAGGTTCAGCTTGGACAGAATTAGTTTCGCTTCATCAGATAAATGATAGTGTGCAAGCGCGTCACGGAATTCGTCTATATGAGCAAGTTGATTCATATATAATTTATAGCAGATTTAAGCTATTTGCGAAACGTTCGAAAATACTGCAAAACTATGCGCTAGTGATGCGCAGCAACAAATCCGCAGCGACAGCCCGAGCCTGCTCAGAGTCTTCCGGCACTTTACCGGCAACTACATCATGCAGGCGTATTGCAGCCTTTTCCAAAGTGTCATTAAAGACAAAAATACTATCTTCATCTTGTAAGGCGAAATTATACGACTGCCGGGCTTCTTCTAAGCGAATCGCCAATTTGTCCGGAGAGGTATGATGATGGCTAATACGCTGCATCCATGTCTGGTAGTCTGGTGGCACTAATACGACCGAAATAGTGCTGGCAAATGGCAAATGGCGGAATGTAGGTATCGCCGAAGCCGCTACTGTAAAAACAGCTGGCCCGGCAGCAGGAAAGCTTGCGGCATGCGTGGCTTTCAAATCACCCTCAGACCCAATAGCAAGCTGAACATACCGGCCCGAGTCGGCCTCCTGTAGCATTTCGTCAAGTGTTTTAAAATAATAATCAACACCGTCCACCTCGTTTTGGCGCGGGGCACGTGAAGCTTCACCAATAACTTGCGGTAATCCGCAGACCTTCATAAGTGCAGATTTCCCTACCCCTGTCGGTCCAACTAGCATAAACAGGTTCACAGCCGATAGGCCGGCAAGCACATGTTCATCGGGTTGATATTGTCGTACAAGTTCGGCGAGCTCATTTTGGTTCATAGGGTATTAACTATACCATTTACATCGTTCAGCATCTATACCACGGTTATATCTTCAAATTGTTCCGCTTTTCGTCGTTTCCAGAACGACGATTGACGGACTAACCTATCGGCATCCGCTGGGTCGGCAAGCAATATTTTAACCGATTCCTCCACGAATACGCTATTCTGCGATCCCTTAAACAATACCGCGGCATGAGCCTGCAGTTGTTCTGTCAAATACCTACCTGCGGCATACGGGCTCGTAAAGCGCTCCACGCGACACCCCTGTAACTCGGCCTCAGTAGCCAGATATTCATTAGCATCGGCACCAACCGTCAGCACTAAATCCAGCTTGTCCGGATTACAATATGCGCCAACTTCACGGTGTGCATATTCAGAATATTCACCCATTTCATTCATCATACCCAATACGGCAACCCTCTGCGGAACCTCTAAGCCGTATAGGACGTCCAAGGCTGCTTTGGCTGCTTCTGGGCTAGCGTTATAGCTGTCGTCAAGCAACGTCGACGACCGAATTCCAGCCAACAGCTGCATACGCCCCTTAACTGGGACAACTGTTTGCAAGCCACGCGAAATCTCGTTTAAGCTCAAGTTGCACGCTACGCCGATAGCCGCTGCAGCCATCAAGGCGTCTGTAGAATGCATGCCAACTACTTGCACCGGAATATTCGACAACAACTCTTGGCGGAGCTTTACGGTAACCGTTGCTTTGCCAGAAGCCAGCTTATAGTCGCTAACCTCAAAATTGGTTCCCTGACCGTACCACGTCACCTTTGGCATCACACTATCAGTAATAAAACGGTTTTCTACCGTATGCGCATCGCAAAAAAGACGGTCGCAGAATAGGGCTACGGACAATTCTTCGGCGGCAACTGCTTCAATGGTCTTAAAGAACTCCATATGCTCAGGCACAATTGCCGTCAATACGGCCATATCAGGTTTCAGCCAAGCGAACTCCTGCAACTCTCCAGGATGGTCAGTACCTATCTCAACCACCAACACTTCATACGGTGATCGTCCTAAGGATTTGAACAATACACGCACACTTGTTACAGCCCAGCCAGCGAGTGAAGTTGCAAATGGCAAGTCGAATATTTCAACGTGCACACTCTTAGTTGTATTGTAGGCAGTAGCGGGCTGATGGACACGGTACTTCTGCGCCAATACCGTGCGTATCGCACTTACTGTTGAAGTTTTGCCAACGCTACCTGCTACAGCAATGACCTTTATCTTATTACGCTTGATGTATGAACGCACCGCGGCATTCAATAGCTGCGTCACTAAGCTTTTTATTCTTTGCATACCCCTACTTAATCACGCTTCAACATGACCGTAAACGCCTCTGCTGGAATATCAACTTTTCCAAAACGCTTCATGCGCTTTTTACCTTTAGCCTGTTTGGCTAAAACTTTCTTTTTGCGGCTGACATCACCGCCATACAGGCCAGTCGTGACATCCTTGCGAAATGCCGACAGATCCTCGCGGGCAATGAACTTGCCCCCAATAGCTGCCTGCAATGCTACCTGGAAGTTCTGACGGGGGATAACTTCTTTGAGTTTTTCGACAGTGATGCGGCCAAGTGATTGGGCTTCGCTACGGTGGACCATTACGCTTAATGCCCCTACCATTTCACCGCCTACATAAAAATCTAACTTCACCAGGTCCTCTTGGCGATAATCATCTAACTCATAGTTGAACGAACCATAGCCTGATGTGACACTTTTAAGCTGGTCATAAAAATCAGTCAGCAGATTAGCCAATGGAGCCTCAAAACTAACTAGGGCACGCTCTTCAACATAGCTTAAGTTTTTATGGATGCCACGCTTAATGGCAATCAATTGGATAACCTGGCCAACATATTCTTGCGGCACGACAATCTCACCCTTAATCCAAGGTTCTCGGATTTCTTTGATCTTCGCCGGATCCGGCAGGTCGCTGGCACTCTTGATGTCTATTTCTTCACCGTTAAGCAAATCGACTTGATAGTCCGTCGAGGGATTAGTGACCACTAAATCTAAGTTATACTCACGCTCCAAACGCTCACGGACAATGTCCATATGTAGCAGTCCTAAGAAGCCAATCCGCACGCCAAAGCCTAGAACTGGCGAGTTCTCTGGGACAAATTGCAGAGCAGAATCACTTAACGATAGTTTTTCTACAGCATCCTTTAGCTCCTGGTACAGGTCATTACTTTCAGGGAAAAACCCGGCATACACGAACGGTTTGACGTTACGATAACCTGGCAGCGGTTCTGTTGCCGGATGTTTGGCCAAGGTCACTGTATCGCCAACTTTAGCGTCACGGGTCGTCTTGAGGTTGGTCACAATGTATCCAATCTCACCGGTATCAAGTTTGGAACCCGGCTGCATATCAGGCCTAAGGGCGCCGACTTCCAGGGCAATACCAGGTGAACCTGTAGCAATCATCTTGATCTGATCGTTTTTACCAATATGGCCATCGAATACCCGCACGTATAGGATAACGCCGCGATAATCGTCGTAATAACTATCAAAAATCAAAGCCCGGGTTTCTTCGGCCTTTGGTGGCTTTGGCGATGGGATCTCCGCCACAATACGTTCAAGCACTGCATCAACACCCATGCCGGTCTTGGCGGAAATATGCAAAATCTCTTCTTTTGCACAGCCCAAGAGACTGACGACTTCAGCGCTTACCCGCTCCACATCAGCTGCAGGCAAATCAATCTTGTTCAACACAGGAATGATCTTAAGGTCAGCCTCTAAAGCTAGGTAAACATTAGCCAATGTCTGGGCTTGGATGCCCTGTGAAGCGTCCACTACTAATAATGCGCCTTCGCAGGCCTCCAGTGATCGTGAGACTTCATAACTAAAATCTACATGACCCGGCGTATCTATCAGGTTAAGCTCGTGACCCTTGTAATCCATGCGTACAGGGGCCAGCTTAATGGTAATACCTTTCTCGCGTTCTAGATCCATTTTGTCTAGATGTTGGGCTTTCATAGCCCGCTTCTCGACTGTGCCGGTCATCTCCAACAGACGGTCAGCCAGCGTCGACTTACCATGGTCAATATGCGCGATAATACAAAAATTTCTGATGTTTTTCTGATTCATTTCAGTATATTATATCAGAAATAACAGAGGTGCGCCAGGCACCCTCGACTACTTTTTAGACTTATAGGTTACGTTGTAGTGATCTTGCAGATAAAACATCATCGTCACCAAATGCTCAAGCTCAATCTGCTCAGCGCTATCTTGAGGTAGGCCCTGGGCAAGCTTATCTAGACGCGTAGCTACCGTAACAAACCAGTCACCAGAGGCTGCCATAGCATCAAATACATTGAACTTACGGGTGTCTACGATGTCCTGATCGTCGTAGTCGCCAAATAACGGCAAGACTTCGCGTATTAAATCATGACGTAAAATGTTTGGTTCCAGCGCAAGCTGATATGTGGCCACCGTTACTTACCCTCCATGATACTCATACATTGCACATTAGAAATAATAAGGTGGTCAAGTAAGCTAATCCCTAGAAGTTCACCTGCCGCTTTAAGCTGCGCGGTCACGTCCAAATCCGCAGCAGTTGGCTCTAACACGCCTGAGGGGTGATTGTGGGCAATTATTACCGCTACGGCAGAATGCTCGATTGCCGGTTGAAAGACTTCACGCGGATGGACTATATTAGCCGTTACGCTACCCACAGATATGATCTCGTCGTGGATCACCTGGTAGCGACTATTAAGATAAAGACCTCTAAGCTGTTCTTTGTGACTGGAACCCATACCTTTCAAGTATTGGAAAGCTTGGTCGGTATTGCGGACCTGCACCGGCTGGCCATCAAGATGCCTGCCGTGGTACCGTCTACCGAGTTCGAACGCGGCTACTAGTTGGCAAGCTTTGTGGAAAGGGATTCCGGCCGTAGCCATAAGCCGCTGGGCATCTGTTTCGTGGCTGACGGTCTTTTCGCCATACTCCCGCAGTGTCCGCTGCGCCATAGCCATGACGTCTTCTTTTTTAGTGCCACTTCCCCATAAAACAGAAACCAGCTCTGCAACACTCAAGGTAGATGGTCCGGCCTCTACCATCTTTTCGCGCGGGCGGTCGGCATCGGGCATATCGCGGACGCGCAGAATATAACTGGCAGTGTCCTCGCCCATTGTTAAGTCTTGATCTTGCAGCACATAAGTGCGCTCTGTGGCAGTCGGCATTGCATTCATGGCAGAGTCCTCCTGATTTACCACTGCATTACACCACACTTGGCACTCCACGCCAAACCAAAAAATACACCGCTACTATTATTGAAGCTTAACGGGCTTGAGGATGAACTTTTTGACACGGGCAAAAACAGGCCTGACTTCCTCTAACCCGAATAGGGCTGACAAGCCAAGGTGGACACCAAAAGTTACAACGGTCAGCATACAGAGCTTACCAAATATCGCCAGCCCATCATCCATTACCCCGAGGGGATATATTGCGGCATACGTCGATGCAACCACCACACTAAAACCCGTCACCGAAACAATGCGTGCGACAGCTCCGATGAATGGCGTATCGAATAACTTAGGATCTCGCCACAACATGATGCCAGTAAGTATTACCACTTCTACCGTGGCCACTATTGACTGCGCTAGGGCCAGGCCCGCCAGGCCGTAGCTGTCGGGACGGGACAGCGTGTAGGCCAGGAACACATTAAACATGATGACTACGATAGACACGATTAGTGGCGTCATAGTGTCTTTTTGGGCGTAAAACCAACGTGAGATAATCGCGTAAAGCGCCCTAAAAAGAATAGCTACTGTTAAAAAGCCAAATATCAAAGCAATCTCTGGGGCATCCTTAGAGAAGATCATACGAGCTAAATAGCCCCTGCCAAAATAACAAACCACTACTACTGGCAACATCAGCCAGATAATAGTACGCAACACCCCCAAAAAGTCTTTACGGAACAGATCGGGGCGGCCTTGGCTCAAGCGCTGGTTTAGCCGTGGAAAAGCGGCCGTTGAAATCGCTGAGCCAATCAACAAGATCGGTGCCGTATGAAGGATATAGGCGTTGTTGTAAACGCTAATACCAGTGGCACCGGCAATGCGCGAAGCGAAATTAGTGTCAACTAGACTCTGAACCTGGTCCATACCTTGGTCTAACGAACGCGGCGGCACTT
>Ga0190273_10000223_pt1 | contig 27575 bp, 19 predicted proteins | sample Popmic504IS_FD_134513 | JGI IMG/M metagenome (GOLD analysis project Ga0190273, IMG submission 134513) | Populus adjacent soil microbial communities from riparian zone of Shoshone River, Wyoming, USA - 504 IS | ecosystem: Environmental > Terrestrial > Soil > Riparian zone > Trees stand | place... | reverse complement strand
CGGCGGCCATCGCCCCCTGACGGCTCTCGTCCACCGCCTCGATCCGCCAGGCGTCGATGACGATGTCCTGGGTGGCGGCGGTGAAGCCGACCATCACCGCCAGCATGGCCATCTTGCCGAGGTCTTCGGCCGGATTGACCCCGGCGATCAGCCACAGGCCGAGCATGACCAGCAGCTGCATGGCGATCATCCAGCTGCGCCGGTGGCCGAGGAAGCGGCTGAGCACCGGGATGGTGGTGCGGTCGACCAGCGGCGCCCAGATGAACTTCAGCGAATAGGCGAGGGTGGCGAGGCTGAAGAAGCCGATCACTTCCAGCGACAGCCCGGCGTCGCGCAGCCAAGCCGACAGGGTGTCGAAGATCAGCAGGTTGGGCAGGCCGGAGGCGAAGCCGAGCGCCAGCATCACCAGGCTGCGCCGTTCGAGGTAGACCATGAGCGCGCCAAGGGCGCTGCGCTTGGGTGTCTCGGCGGCTTCGGTCTGGCTTGTCATGCAGCTCTCCCTGACTCAGCGTAAGGCTACTCCCTTCCCCCTCGAAGGGGGAAGGGCCGGGGATGGGGGTGAGTGCGGGGAGTGCACGGGTTGGGTGCGGAGGCTCTGAGCCCTCCTGAGCCCATCACCCCAACTCAGCGGCCACACCCTCCACCCTGCCCTCCTCCCCTCGAGGGAGGAGGGTTCAAATGGCCGACGAGAAGCTCTGCATCGGGGCGGGCTCTGGCATCGTTGGGCCGATGCGGCGGTAGATCAGGGCCTCGGCGACATGCACGCGGCGCACGGCGCCCGCGCCTTCAAGGTCGGCGATGGTGCGGGCAAGACGCAGGGTGCGGGTCCAGCCGCGGGCGGTCAGGTGGCCGGCCTCGGCGGCTCTCGACATCAGGGCGCGGGCGGGCTCGTCCAGCGCCACAGCCTTTTCGAGTTGGGCGCCCTCGGCGCGGGCGTTGAGCAGCGGGGCGTCAGGACCGAAGGCGGCGGCGCGCTCGGCCTGCGCCTCACGGGCCTGCGCGACGCGAACGGCAGCTTCGGCGGTGCCTTCGGACGGCGGCGGCAGGGCGAGGTCGGCGGCGGTGACCGGCGGCACGTCGACCTGCAGGTCGATGCGGTCGAGCAGCGGGCCGGAGATGCGGCCCTGGTAGTCGCGCTGGCAGCGGGGAGCCTTGCCGCAGGCGCCCTTGCCCGCGCCGCCGGCACCGCAGCGGCATGCTCGTGTTGCCTTCTTGATGCCCGGCGTCTCGGTGCGCCTGCATACTCACCGGTTAGACGTGCGTGCGAGCGTCGGCCCTAGCCTCGGCGCTCAGCTGGTAAGGAGACGGCGTCAACGGGGCCTCACGCGAGCCGCTGCTGCAGCTGAACTTGGCGTAAGCTGCAAGACGCTGATGTGGTGGGAGCGGAACGAGCACGCACCCTATGTGAGCTGTTATCCGGCCATCATTCGGTTCCTGGGCCGTGAACCTTGGCTGGACCCAACGAACCTTGGAGAGGCGCTGCTTGCCTTTCGGCGCCGCAAGGGCTTGGAGATCCGGAAGGCAGCCACTTTGATCGGCGTCGACGAAGGGACGTGGCGCCGGTGGGAGCGGGGCGAGTGGAGACCTACCGGGCGAACCATACCGCTGATCGAGGATTTGCTAGGACCCGTTCGGGAGCGTTTTAGCGCTGATCTTCGGCTAGCGGGGCCGCGCGTCTGAAGGTGATGGCCGCGAGGCCTCTGTCGGCGGTGCCGGCGCTTTCTTGAGTCCCGATGACGCATGCCTCAGGTTCGTTGAGGAGGCTCCGGAGCGTTTGCCGAACTCCTCGTCCGGGCCTATCTGGTGCGCCCGCCCCCATCGAATTTCGTTCACCGTGACTGATTTCCCCGACGACTTTTTCACGCCAATGGGCGAGCGGCCGCCCGGGTGGATCGACACGCCCGAGCTGCGGCGGCTGCTCGACTGGCTCCGATCCTTCATGTCTGCCGACGAATGGAAGGTCCGCCGTAATGCGGCCTGCGACCGACTCTACGAAGCGACGATGGGCAGGGCGCTCGACCAAGGCGGGCGCTTTTTCGACGGCGAGGACAAGATCGGCTGGTACCTGCTGCTGGCTGACGCCTTTCTCGACCATGTCCACAATTACGAACCTATGTACGGCTCACGCGTGGTCCCGATTCTGATGGCTTTGGGTCGCGACCTGGATCTTCTCAAGACCGTGGTCGGCGTCGAGGAGAGGGTTCGGCGCATGCTTGGGTCCGAGAGGGCGCAACCAAACGGGGGCCTGTTCGAGCTCCTAGTCGCGGCGGCCTACCGAAGGGCCGGCGCGGACGTGGCCTTCGTTCCCGAGCAGCCTGGCGCGCGGACCCACGACCTCGACGTGACGCTCGGGGGGCGCACTTGGGCGGTCGAATGCAAGCGCCTGGAGACCGGTGAATACGGGGAGCGGGAGCGACAACTGGTCCGCGAGCTTTGGGCGCCCTGCGTTGAGGGGCTCATCCGCGAAGGTTCAGCCGGCGAGGGCAAGAGCGCCATTTGCACCGTGAATTTCAAGGTGCGGGTGGAGGACGTCCCCAAGGACTACCTGGTCAAGGTGGTGCGGGGGTGGGTCGCGTCGGGCCAACCCAACCTGCTTTGGGAGGATGACGTCGCCTGGGGCTCAGTGGGAGAACCCGACCTCGGGCCGCTGCAGGCGGCCCTTGTCGATGACGACGTGCTGACCGCCGGGACGCGGATGCAGGAGCTCTTGTGCGGCCGTCACGCGCGCAACCAGAACTTCAACCAGGTCTTGCGCGCCGAGGCTGGCGACAATCCGCGATACACGACCGAGTGCGACCTCGCGATCGTGTTGCGGTGGGAGACGACGGCCGAAGCGTCTATCGACGCGAAGGCGCGTGACGTGTTCCGCAAGATGGTCGAAGCCGCCCGCCAGTTGCCGGATGATCGGCCCGGGATCGTCCACGTCGGCTTCGAAGCCGTCGAAGGCGACGGGGTCGAGCGTCGGCGTCATGCCAAGATCATTGCGAACGCGACGGATTTCGATCCGCAGGGCAAGCCGCTGGAATGGCTCTACTGTCACTACTTCGTGCCGGAGAGTCCGCCCCTGCACATGTTCGAATTCGATGAGACCGTCCAGTGGTGCGGCATACGGCCAACGGTGCCGCGGCCGGTCGAGAACCTCTTCCTAGTTGTGGGGGACAACGAGGGCTTCCGAGATGGCCCGCATTGGGAAGGCTGACCCCCCGCCTTCTAGCCTTGGCCGACGCGAATGGCTCAGCGGATTTGCACGCACTTGAGCGTCCCGAACAGGGGCGGTTGCATAAGGTCGGTTGGCCAGACGGGATCGCTAAGATAGCGGCGCCAATCACTAGCCTTGAGCACCACCGGTGTGCGGTGATGCACTACCGCAACATCCGGGCCCGGCTCGCTGGTTACCAACGCAAAGCGATCGTCGCGGATGACCAATGCTAAAGCCATGGGCTCGTTAATCGCCGGGCTGAAGGCGAACTTGCTCTTCTTGCGCCCACCGTCGTCGCGATGTTCGTAGAAGGTCGCGAACACTCCTATCCCGCGAGCCTCCGCCGGATCTTTGCGGGTTTCCGAGCGGACATTGATGACCAGTCCCCCGCGGCGGGGCGGTGGCGGCCAACCCCAAGCCAGTAGATCCAAGCGCGAGCCGCCGGGTGCGGCGCGGATCACAGGAGCCCGGTCGGAGGGTCGGATCGAGCCGAGCGGAAGTTCCGGCAGTTCGTCCGAGATGATCGCCATCTCCTCTCGAGCCATCATCTCGCAGTATTCGCGCCAAACTCGCTCGGCCGCCCACTCGTTACACATCTAGACGCCTCCGCCGTGGCCAACTCGGTCGAACGTCCGTTCGCCCAGCTGCCGCCATCCCATCGTCTGCTCGCTCACCCACAGGACGGCAACGTCCCAGCTCGTTCTTTTGCACACGGCGCATGGCGCCGACATGAGCGCCGGCAGCTTATCGACCTCGGTCCGGCCGTCGCCGACCTTCCGGCGTTGAAGGCCAGCTATCATTTGTTCGACTTTCCAGACCCGGAAGAACGTGCATCCCTTGCCGCGACAGCTGACCCGGATGCGGACGTTTGCTCGACCGATGAACTGGTCCAGCCGCAGGGGATTTTCGGCCGGCTCGTTGTGCCAATCCAGCCGGCATCCATCGATCCGCCCGCAGCTAAAGAGCCGCTTGACCTGGGCGATACGCAGGCGACCAAGGCCGTGGCCGCATAGCACCTTCGGGTCCAGGGTGACGCGGCGATTGCAGATAGCGTCCCGGCAGGCGCCCTTCACAGTCTGGACACGGGCCGCGTAGGCGGCAATCGACTCGGCGGGCTGCATCGTCCCGTCGAGCGAGGTCCAGCCGGGGGGCATCGGGTCTACCGTCACGCAACAACTCCGTTCCCTTTTTGTTCCATCCATGGCCGGAACGAGTCAAGCGGCGCTGGCCACGCAGGCGCGTTGCTCTTCAGACCCCTCCACAGTCGGCAGTCTGAGAGAGCCGCGTCTTAGAAGTGGTGTTTCCAGCGATCTTCCCAGACATGCAGCGGCACCGGCACTGAGAGCTTCGCTTCGCGGTCGTTCGCCCGCCGCCGTTCTTCTTCCGAGTGAACCGCCAAGGACACATACAGAAGTGCCGCTCGCGCCAGTTTGAGGATGTGCACCGTTCGCCGCGAAAGGTCGTCGTAGGTGATCTCAATAAGGCCAGGCTCCATGGCTCCAACGCGGCCTAGACCGATGCCCTCCGAGTGCACTGTTACGAACTTGTGTTCGAGATGATTGCGAAGTTCATGGAGGGCCTCGGCGTCGGGATCTGATGCGGCCTGGAATCCTGCTTCAAAGATATCTCGGGAGAGCCAGAACAGTCCTCGGAGCGGCCAGTTGGCCAGCCCATCCAGTTTTGGGTGCAGGGCTTGCGAGCGCGCGCTCCTGTACCAGACGGTCCGGAAGGTGATCTGCCGCTCCGCATGGCCAAGTTCCAGATAATTGTTCAGGAGGAAGGCCGTCTTGTCGAAGATCGAGTAAGCAGCTCGATAGGCAGTTTTCACTCGCTCGACGGCCAGCCCGAGGGCGGGATAGTCCAAGGTGTTGTAGAGAAGCACTTCTCTGTCTGAGAAATGCATGCGGGACGCATCATCGCCTTCGTAAAAGGTGTAGCGCGCCGAAACGTACTCCTGCTTTAGGACATTGAAGAACCTGATGATTGCTGGAGCGTCGGCCTGCGATAGAGGCGTCGTGATTGTCGGCAACGTAAGGACATCACGCGCCGCCAGTGGGTAGGCTCCAAGGTCATTGAGTGGGTTTAGAAACAGGCGATGGTCAAGGCACCATGATCGGTACCTTTGCTCGGCCGATGAACGCCCGAGCGGCCAGGCTGTGAGATCCAAACCCGCGAATACCACCTCGGGATCGAGGTAGTTTTCGATACTGCACTGGTATCTGGAGAACTGCTCGAAGGCCGGCTCCAAGCCTTCAGTCTCTATCAGCGCGTCTGCCGCCGCCGCCGCCCTCAACGACCGCCAGGCGTGGGCGAGCAGGACCGCTTGATGGCCGTCGTCGTAAAGGGCTCGGGCATAGGCGGTGAGGCCGACCCCGCGGTTTCCGCGCGCCATCGCCAACCTGGGCTCCACCTTGAGCGCCCGGTCCCAGACCTCCACCGCTTCGACGAAGCGGCCGATCGAGTTTAGGCGGTTGGCCAGGTTGGTGAGCGCCTGCGCTCTTTCTATTTGGCCAAGCGCACTGAAGCCGGTGTGGCGAACACACCGGCGCAGCTCTAAAAGTTCGGCTTCCGCTACAGGATCGCTCCACGCCCAAGAGCCCCGGCCGCCATTCAACTCGTGTCGATGGGCCCAGAGGTTGGCCCGGCAATAGTGGCTCCGCGCGCTGACGGCGGGCGGAGCCGGTTTGACCGCGAGCTCGTCAAGAAGCGCCTCGGCCCTATCCAGGCCGTCAGCGAACCCGGCGTCTCCGGCGGCGTCCACAAGGCTAGCGATGTGCGCCAACGTCGCCCGGGGGTCCATCGCCGAGGTGTCGACTGCCATGAGGGCCGACACGATCTGGAGCGGGTTGCCATCGAGCATAATCAGAACCTGTCATCCGGCTGGCAGGGCTTCCGCCTTCCACTTGCGTACGGCAGCCCGCAAAGCGGTTCGGTGGCGCAGGTTATCGGCGCCGCGTCGAAGGCGCAGCTCAGCTTGCTGCAATATCGCGTCAGCGATCGCCTCGACCTTGGCCGCGTGATGCGGAAGGTAGGCGCTGAGGACCACCTTGACCGTCGCGGCTCGGGCGGATGGCGGCGTTGGTCGAGACCAAAGCGATGCGACGAACTGACCGCACACACCAATACTTGACTGAAGTTCGGCATGTGGCCCAGCGAGGCTCCTCATCACCATCGCCAGGCTTCGGTTCGGATCCCAATCACCGGCCTTGAGCGCCGCCATCAACGTCAGCGCATTGACGCTGGTGTGATCGTGCCGGGCCTCCGCCAAGTATCGGCAGAGACGTTCGTAGTCGTCTTGCTCCAGCCTGCCTCTAACCGCCGCCTCCAGGAGCGCCGGCTGCAGCCACACCCCCGACACGCCGACCAAGCTGCCGATCTTGCGCAGGTTCATATCCTCGCAGAGGAGGAGGAGACCCAAGCCATTGGCGGCGCGCAAGGTATCGCCGAAAGCGGGATCCATCGCCTCGCAAATCTCTCGGAGCGATCCGTCGAAGTCCTTCTTCGGAAGAGCCGGAGCCAGCACCACGTTGGCCTTCACCCAGGTCACGATGGCGTAGGCCCGGTCGTACGCCTGTTGGTTCTCCTCGGCCGTTCCGATGCTGCGGGTGAGCTGCCCATCAATGACGCCCAGGCTCATGCTTTGCTTGCCGGCTGAGTGTGACAATTCCTCGGCATGGACGACCATCGTCTCAAGCCCGCTCTGGGTGATGTGCAGCGGACCCAGCGCCGTCTTCAGCGTGTCGAGCACGCCAAGCACGCCGGCTATCCAAAGGGTCAGAGGGTCGACGATTAAGCCCTTGCTTCGGCGAAGCGACAATCGAGCCGCATCCCGCTCCTGCACCGTTCCGGCGCATACCCTGATAGGCACTTCAAGGGCGATCAGCCCATGCCAGGCCTGAATAGGGTCAACCCCTGTTATCTTGGCGACCACGCCGATGGGTAAGTCGCTATCGCGATAGGCATCGGCGACATTGCGGACGTGTGTCGACCGCGGCTCAGCGATTGACCGCATTCGGTCAATGGTCTTCTCGGGTTGTTTCTTATTGAACTTCATGCCGATGAACCCCGGCTCGTCTGGGAACATCGCATTGAAGTTGTTCATGCTTTGATGAAACTGATGGAGGTGCTTGTCTTTGACTTCGGTCACACGCCCGGTTTGGCTGAGCGGGCCGCCGGGAAGCTCGACGACCTGACGCTTCTTCTTACCCAAGGCCGCCTGGGCGACGGGACTGTCCGGTCCGATTTCGCCGCGCGACGGGTCCGGTGGGTAATCCGCCTCGATGACAAAGGTGCGGACCTGTCCGTCGTCATCCAGTTTGAGGGAGAAGGCCGCGCCGTTTTGGATCTGCCGCAAATCCCGAAGCGCTGACGAGGCGGCGCCGGCGTTCACGATCAGGCCGATGTAACCCATGTGCATACGGCTCAAGCCGTAGTTTTCGCGCAGGGTTCGATAGGCGAGGCGAAGCGCCGCCAAACCCTCGCCGTGGCGGCTGAGGACGTGTGCGTACGCCATTTGGTGGTCCGCCTTCGCGCCGACGAGTTCGCTATTTTGTGTGAGAAATTCACGGAGCGCCCCACGGGCCTCCAGACGGTTGAGCACGCCAAGCCAAGTGAGCCGAGCGGCGTGGTCTTGGGGAACAACCGATAGATAAGCCTCAAAGTGCGCACGCGCGCCGGGTAGGTCGCCGTAATCCTCCGCTAGCAATGCCGCGGCTCTCAAGTATGGCGGTAGCGATCGCACGGCCTCTGGAAGTTCTTCGAGTAGGTCGTGCGCCTCCCGCCGGCGGTCGCTGGCAAGCAGGCAGGACAAGAGGCGGCGGAGCGCCTGATTGTCCCGGTCGAGCCCCGCGCAGTCGCGGAAGGCCGCCGCCGCGCCGTCGAAATCCTCCGCCTGGAACAGCGCCTCGGCCGCGTGGAGGCGGGTTAGGGCATCATCCTGCGCAGCCAACTCCAGCGCTCTGCGGGCGTGAACCGAGGCGGCAGCGTTGTCGTCTTCGCGCCAGCAAATCTCAGAGAGGGTGATCAGGACGTGTGGATCGTCCGGGCGCTCGGCAGCCAGTGCTTCGGCCATCGCGCGAGCCTCTTCCTTGCGGCCCTCGGCCCACAGGAAGCGCGGCAGGTCGGTGCGAAACTCGCTGGCCTCCGGCTCCGAAGCCGCAGCAATGGCCGCCTGATGGGCGACCGTAGCTTCTGCATGGCGGCCCGAAGCCGCCAAGGCTTCGGCCAGCATCCGCTGAAGCTCGGGGGACGGCTGCTTTACCGATTGGGCCAATGATATGGCTTGGTCGAATTCGTGGGCGATGAGTCGGAGGCGCACCTGCTCCTGCAGCAAGGCCGCCTCCTGCGGCGCGCGCTTGAGCAACTCCTCGAGCACGGTGGTTGCCCCGGCGGTGTCGTCTGCCATCCGCAGCGCACACACCAGGTTCGTCGAGTAAGCCAGTGTTATCGGCGTGATTTCGCCGCGCCCATGCTTGTCAACGTATCGACGCAACAGGCCGGTGGCCTCAGCGACCATTGCATCGTGTTCGGCGCTTAGTCGCCTGCCGTACTGAGCACGGCTGTCGCCCATCACCGCCTCCAGCAGCGAGGTCGCAAGTTCGGCGCCTAAAATTGTGCTGTCAGGGCTCGCCTGAACCCCTTCCCGTAGTACTTGGAGAGCCCGTTCGGGGTTGCCACGCTTGCGGTGGAAATGCGCGGCTGCGCCGTACACCGACCCGGTAAGTCCCATCCCCTCGGGCGCCGCCGAGAGCGGGTTTTCGACTTCCGGATCGTCTTCGACTGTGCGGATCCAGATGGCGAAGGCGTCCGAGTTGGTCGGATGGGCTGCAACTACCTTCCATGCCGCCTCTCGAGCCTCTTCGTTCTGGCCCTTGAGGTGATACGCCAGCGCCAAATTGGTGCCAGCCTTTGGGTCAGCTGGCGCAAAGGCATGGGCCTTGATGAACTCGTCAGCAGCGCTGCTCTGTTCGCCGAGCTCCAGGTAGGCAGCACCCCGGTTTGTTAGAATTCGAAATCGCGGCCAGTCCCCGGCCTCGCCCCAGAACCGCTGTTCGATTTCAGCCAAAGCCTCCAAGGCCACCGTCGGTCGCCCGCGGTTCAGCCAGTCGCGTACCTCGTCAATTCGCGCGTTCAGCGCTGCGTCAGCCGGCGCTCCCGCTTTTGGACTGTCCGCGGTGGCGATTGCGATAAGCGGATCGGCGGCCGCTTGGAGGGACGTGGCCAATCTCTCCAGCGTTTCTGCGGAGGCCAGAAACCGTTCCTCGACCTGAGCTGCGGCAGGTCGATGCTCGGGGTAATGCTTGGCGAGAATGGCGTCGTGATCGCCAATCAGGGACTGCAGGTCCTCCCAGGCCAGCACATCGACGGGAAACTTGCCCTGCGCTTGGCGCGCGGCCGATATGAGTCGAACCTTCTCCTCCAAGGCGGCATCTTTTGGCCCGCTGGTGGCCAACACCCATGCCTGAAGGCCCGGCTTGAATTTCTCCGCCTTGGCAAGCTCGCGCTTGAACTCCGCCAGCGTCAGTCGCGCGTCATAGGCCTCGTCCTTGCCCTTGCATTGCACCCCCCGTTGGCCGAGCCCTGAAGCCGCCGAGCTGTAGATGTCCGTGCCATGCTGGGGCTGCCCCGTGCGGCCATTTTTGCGCGCCAGAGGGTCGGCCCAGACATGTTTGAAGATGTCGAGGCAGATGTCCTCGAACTTTTGCCACGACTTCGGCGGCCGGATCTGCTTGTCGGTAAAGTCCATGGGCTGAACGGGCGCCGTGTCAGAAGAGCGCACATTCTCGCCTGAGTCGGAACTACGTTGGACTCGCGATCAGCCTGTGGTCGCCGAGCGCCGGTACCGGCATTCGACGCTCGCGGCCGGCAGGTGGGAAGGAAGGGCGCCACGACAGTCAGCGTCGCTTCAATTGCTCGTTGCATCGAGGCGCAGTGGCTAGCCGGTGGCAGAGCCCATGTTGATCGGCGTGCAGAACTTGACCGCTACGTTTGGCGCCGGCCGGTGTTCCAATCCCGAAAGCGCGCAGCGGTAGCCACCGGCGGAGCGAGTTGGCGGTGGGACCCTCGCCAACGACTCGCCGCGCATTCTGGATTTTCACTCTCACCGAATGGCATAGGGGTCCGATCAACACGGCTCTGCCACCCGCCAAGCCTCAGGGCCTGGCGTGCCCAGGTGCTTGAAGCTCATCGCGACCGGCGTGGGCCGATTTGCTCCGAATCGGCTGGCCGCTGTAACTGCTAAAAAAGAGGCGGCGGGATTAACCGCCGCCTCAGTTGATCCGGTTCAGAGGGGACCGAAGCCGGTTGGATTAGCCGCCGAAGCCGATGGCGATCTTCAAGTATGGGCCGTGGATGGTCCGATCGTAGGACTTGGCCGCGTCGTAGCCACCGTCGATCACGTCGAAGAAACGGTCGTAGCGGTACCCGGTCGAGACCTTCAAACGCTGAATCTCGTACGAAAGACCTAGGCTAAGTGCTAGGTTGGGCACGGTGGCGTCCTCGTCGCGAGACCGGATGACAAACTGCTGCTCATAGATGTTCGACCGCTTGATGAAGGCCTGGATCGAGGGGTCCGTGGGGTCGGGTGACCCGCCGTAGTACTGAGTTCCAACCCGGTCCTCGATGCTCTCCATCGACTGCTGGCCGAATAGCACCCCACCGCCTACGGTCCACTCGAGGTCGACGTGACCTTGCTCGGCGCTGCCCCACAGACCCCAGGCTGCCTCCCAGTCTAGCTGCGGACCATACCCTTCAAACTCGCGACGGCTGGTTAGCGACGTGGTGTGGTGCTTGCTTTCGGGCTGCGGCGTTCCTGCCTCATATTTGGCGTCCAGAAGCTCCCACTCGTACGGAACGTAGTGGTCGGGGATTCCATCCATCAGCATCTTGGAGTCCGAGCCGAACTGGGCGTAGCGCACACCGGCACCGAAGCTTGACCTGCTGAATCTCCCCATACCGAAATCGCGGCCGACCATGAAGTCGATGAGCTTGTGCTCCTCCATGTCATGGACGGCCCCTCGCCAGTGGTTGTCAGGCGAGGCGATGTATTCGCGGATGCCGAAGAACGAGATCATACCGTAGCCGCCCTCGACCTCCTGGGTGGCTCCCGGCGAGATGTGGGATCCGTTGGTGTTACCGAACCGGTAGGCGCCGGAAACCGTCCACGGGCCGGAATTTGGCCGCCAAGTGACCTTGAGGTCGCGGCCATCAGCCCAGTCGAGGTCGTTGTCCTGGACAGACGGCGGCATCGGGAAGTCGGGCAAATACTCGTCCATCCAGGCCGGCAGGTATTCTTCGTTGTCGGCCTGATAGCGGTTTGTGGACGCTCCGATCTCAACGGTGAGCGGGAATGGTCCCTTGTGGTCGGGGTTGGCCCCCGTCCACCACGGCCCGCCGCTCCAGTCCTTGGTGACCCGAACGCCGTAAAGGCGCGGTTCGGTCAGGAAGACGTTGGTAGTCAAGCCCGTATCGTCGGAGTTCAGAAAAGCGCCGGTAATGGCGGTCTCGTCGAGAGCGTTCTTGACGTAGGCCATTATCTTCCAGCCGGCCTCCTCATTGGTGAAGATGGCCGCCAGATTGACCACCGAGAAGGCGTCAATGCGGTCGTAGGGGTCACTGTTGAACACGCGCCCCCAAGACTCGCCCTGGTAGTGGTAGTCCCCATGCAGGGTAGCGAGCCAGTCGTTGGGCAACGGCAATGTGTAGTCGATAGTCACCGTTGCTGTGTAATTCGGAGCATTCGGAAGCTCGTTGCCGCCGAGCGGTTTGTCGAAGCCGCGACCGCCGTTGGGCGCGGTCGACGGATCGAAGCCATGGTAGTTGGCATATGTGGGGCCCAGAGGGGTGTTGAAGGTGTCCGGGGTCACGGTCGTATAGTCGATAATCGTCGGATCGTATGGCCGGAAAGTGATGGGATCAAAGCCCAGCACATACGCTCTTTCGCACGTCTGGTGGTGGAACTGCCCCCCCGCCACCGCCACGTAAACCGGCAGAATGCAGTTGGAAGCTAGGGTCGGGAACGGCCGCGAAACGATCCAACTGATGCCATTTTCATCTGGAAGGCCCCCATTGGCGCGATCCATCAAATCGATGGCCTTCTGGCCGTCAGCTATTCGAGTGCCATTGTAGCCACCCTTAAAACCAATCTTCAGGTTCTCACGGGGTCGCCAATCGACCTCGATTTCCGAGCCCCATACTTCGGCGTCAAAATTGGAATTCACAGCCGAGCGGTTGCGGATTTCCGACGTCTGATAGCCAGTATAATCATAGTAAAAGGCGTTCAGGTTGAATGTTAGGGCCCCTCTCAGTAGAGTGTTCTTGGTCCCAACCTCGAATGCATTCACAAACTCAGGGCCAAAAACGTCAGGGATAATCTCGTGGGTTATACCCGCGTTATTACCTTCACCGTAGTACGACGCCAGCACGGGCGGCGGCGGGTTCGCGCCGCCCGCCTTGTAACCATGAGCATAAGATGCATAAATCATGGTTTCATCGGTGAAACCAACGTCGGGCTTCCAGTCGACCGCCAGACGGCCCGTGGGCTCGCGCCATTCCTGAACTAGGGTCTTGGCGACGGGGTAAGGACCGGCGGTTAAATTGGCCAGCAGCCAACTCGGAATCTGCGGGGCGGTCTTCTCGTCGACGGTCCATCGCAAGCCGCCGGTGAATTTTAGATTGTCCGTTACGTTATAGTACGCCTCACCAAACACGGCGTACGATATCAGTTTATAGGGATTTCGGCTTAGGAAGTAATTACGGCCCTGATCATTGAGGCTTCCGATGGGGTTAGGGTCGACATACCACTCGTCAGTAATGCCCCATATGCGCGTGGGATCTGGGATAGGGGCAGTATCACCGGTATAACCGTGCTGGAATGGTCGCGACCCGCCTCCCCTGAGTTCTGCCCACAGCGAAAGGCTGTTGATAAACACGTAGTATTTGTCTTCGGCGTCATGACGCAGGAAGTTGGCACCAAGGCTGAAGTTGAAGGGTCCGTCGTAGTCAGATCCGAGACGGAACTCTTGACTAAACTGCGTCGAGTCCGAGGTGGACAGATCGACGAGCAAAAGCCTGTCCGAGCAGCCGAGTTGCGGATCGCAGAAGACCCCTTCACTGTCGGTAGCCCCCGCCACATTCGGCAGGAAAGCATCGTTGACAGTCGTAAACCGGTTGAAGTCTTGCAGCGAGAAGAGCGCGTCGACGTTGTAAGCCGTTTCAGAAGAAAGAGTGAGCTCAGGGGTCAGATCAATGGACACCTGCAGCTCGGCGATATCGGTGTTGGCGCGGTACTCCGGCTCCACGGAGGACTCGATGACGCGAAGGTCGCGGGATTGGACGGCGCTGACGTACGGATCCTTCATTTCATACACCGCGTTGCCAAGCACCGCGGTGGGTCCGTAGTAGGGCAGCGAGAAGCCGTTGGGGGTCTGAAATGCCTCTTCGGAATAGAGAGAGGTGGCGATGCAGCCCTGGCCGAAATAAGCCTGAGGGTAGAAAAAGCCGCCGCCGCCCTCGGGGAGCTGTATCCCGCCAACCTCGGTAACCACATGCTTCTTGCACAGCTGCTTGCCAGAGCGAAGGCGGTCGTCATCTTCCTGGAAGTGCTCGTAGATGAAGTTGGCGCTGATCCAGTCCGTGGGCTCGAATCTGAGGGAGGCGCGGGCTGACCACAGGTCACGGCCGTCGATTTGCTGGCCCGTCATCTGGTTGGTGGCGTAGCCTTCGCGTTTAGTCCAGGCGCCTGCCAGGCGCAGGGCCACCTTATCCTCGACCAGCGGCAGGTTGATCATGCCCTCGAGTCGGCTCGAGCTGTAGTTCGAGACGTCCGCCGAGGCCTTGGCCTCGAAGCTGAACACCGGCTTGTGAGTGATCAGGTTGACGACGCCAGCCGTGGCGTTGCGGCCGTAGAGGGTGCCCTGCGGACCGCGCAGAACCTCCAGCCGCTCAAGGTCATAGAACTCCTGCTCGAAGAAGCGGTTACGAATAAACGGCGTATTGTTCATTGCAATGGCAACGGCGGGGTCGGTCGTTGCCGAGATGGCCTGGGTCCCGATGCCGCGGATCTGAACGGAGTACGAACTGAAGTTCGTCTTGGTGAAGCTCATGTTCGGAACTTGCGTGATCAGGTCGGGGCCGCCGGCGATCTGCGATCGCTCCAGGCTCTCCTGGCTGAACGCCGAAATGGCGATCGGCACGTCCTGGATGTCTTCCTCGCGCTTCTGCGCCGTGACGATCAGCGCCTCAACCTCAGCGCCGCCCCCCGCGACGCTGCCGGACTGGGGGGCGGAGGCGGCCTCGATGACGAAGGAGCCGGTAGACGTGGCGCGATAGCTCAGTCCTGTCCCCGACAGGAGCATGGCGAGCGCCGGGCCTGCCGGCATCTCGCCTTGAAGGGCGGGAGACTGTTGATTGCGAGCGAGCTGTGAGGAGAATAGCACATCCACTTTGCTTTGGCGGGCGAACTCCGCCAAGGCGGCGCCAAGTGGCTGCGGAGGAATGTCGAAGGCAATCGCGCCCCTCTCCTGAGCGGCCGCCGGCGCTGCCGTCGCGAGCACAGCCGTTGCGGCCCCCGCCAAGAGAAATTTGCGGAATTTTGACGTCGTCATGACAGGCTCCCCCCTGAGTTTTTGGGGAGTCCGATCAGAATGACCCCCTCAATCATTGGGACGCTGTGTTTTTCCGCATCCTTACCGGTCGACGCCATTTCCTGGTTTGGCGCGCACAGTCAGCTGGATCGTTCCATCGGAACTGGTCACGCGATCGACCGGTAAGATCTCTGCCACCGTCCGCGCGAATCCGTCCATGTCACCGGTCTTGAAGCCCCCGCTGACGTGGAACTCAGCCAGGGCAGCGTCCTCCAGGACCAGCCGCTGGCGAGAGTACCGGTTCAACTCGGCGACCGCCTCTCCCAAGGGTGTCTCGTCGAAGACGAGCATGCCCGACCGCCAACTGGTTTCCCGTGCGACATCGACGTTCCGGACATGCATCGGCTCCGCGCGCCGCGCCTCGAGCATTTCGCCAGGGGACAGAGAGACTTCCATCCGGGGCGCGGCCGCGGCGGCCGGCGCACGGCGCCTGACCCTGACGCGGCCCTCCACCAACGCGACCTTCACGGCCTCGCCCTGCAGCCGGACGTCAAAGAGCGTCCCGACGGCGGTTACGACGCGATCGCCCGCGTAAACCTCAAAGGGCGTGCGTTTGCCATGCGCGACATCGAAGAGCGCCTGGCCGCGGATCAGCCGAACGCCCCGCGCCTCGTCGGTGAAGGCCACCCGCAGCACCGTGTCGGTGTTCAAGGTGACGACAGAGCCGTCTGGCAAGGTGACGGTGGAGCGTTCCCCCACTGCGGTGTGGTAGACGGGGGCGCTTGGATGGACAATTTGCTCGACCGTCGCCGCAACAGGCGCCGCAAGCAAATCGCGCGGGGCGGCGGCAAGGCCGGCGCCAGCCAGAACCACGACAGCGGCGAACCCCGCCGCCACCCGCCAGACAGCGTTCGACAGGCGCGCCCGCTTGCTCACCAACGCCGAGGCGCGCAGCGCGAGGATGCGCGGATCTGCCGCCAGCGTATCGAAGCGCCCGATCCGTTGGCGCGCGATCTCGTACGCCACCGCATGATCGGGGTGCTCCGCCAGCCATTCGTCGCGATCGGCTAACGCCTCGGGCGTCATAGGCCCCACGCCTTCGCGCATGATCCAATCGGCCGCCGCCAGGTGCGGGTCCTCGCGCTGGTCTCGGCCGGGGTGAACTTTCCTGATCATTCGGGCGGCGCCATGCGGGCGATGACATGCGCGGCCGCTTTGCGGACATTCTTTTCGACGCCGCCGATCGACAGATCGAGGTGCCGGGCGACGTCAGCCAGCGGCATCTTTTCACAGCGCACCAACAGAAAGGCGTTACGCGCTCGCTCGGGCAACTCGAGGAGGGCGGCCATCACCTGCGATACCTCCTCCCGCCCCGCGTGGATCCTTTCCGGCGAAAAGTCGGGGATCGCGTGTAGATCGTCCTCATACTCAAGGTGGTCTGCCTGCGAGCGGGATACGGCCCGGCGATGTATATCGACAGCGACGCTCGCGGCGATCTGAAAGAGGTAACTCTTGAGCGTCTCAATCGGGGCCTCCCCTGAGCGCCGTAGCAGCCGAGCAAACACCTCCTGAACCGCGTCTTCGACGTCCGCCGGGGCGATGCTACGGCGGCTGAAGTAGCGCAGCAGTGCGCTTCGGTAGTCGCGCGCAAGCGCCTCTACCGCCGCCCTGTCAGTGGGCGATCCAGCCGCGGCCTTTGTGGTGATCATACTCCGCCACGTCCAAGCGATGACAGTGTCGCTCATAAGTGGGGACGCAGCCAGCAGCCCGGACCCTTACCGGTGGACGGCGTTTTCTTCGCGCGGCCAGGCGTTCAGTCGTCGCGGTAGAGCATGCGCGTGGCCGTATCGGTGCGCGGGATCCTGGGCGGCGCCGGCGAGAGCCGATCGAGCGCTGCTTGCAGCGCATGGGCCTCGCGACGTGCGGCCGGGTCGCTGTGAGCGAGATTGCGAAGGGCGCGGATGGCGCGCAGAGCCGCCTCACGACCCCCGTCGGCGATAAATTGCCGGACCTTGGCCTCGGCCGCCTCAGCGCGATCTGCTCGCGTGCGCCGCAGACCGAAAAACCAGCGTTTCAGGCTCAGCTTATCGAACATCGCCATCCTCTAGCGCTGCCATGGCTGGCCTGCTAGCGGCGCTTGTCGCGCAGCGCCAGATCGGACTGCAGGCGGTAGTGGGTCAGGGCCAGGGCTGCGGCATTGAAGAGCGCCATGCGCGGATCTTCACTCATCCAGGCGCGACGTGGCGGCGGCAGGCGGTGCTCAAAGCCTTCAACGACCGAGGTGACCGCCGCGGCGATGTCGCGGCGGGTGGCCGCGCCGACGTGTGAGAATCCGGCGGCTATCTCATCGCGTCCATAGAGTTCCACATGGGCGCCGCGCAGGGCTGCGAGTTCGATCATCTCGCGGCAGAGCCTGCGCACGCGGCAAGCCCGTTTCAGCGAGCGGGTGTCGAACACTTCCAGGATTAGCGCCTGCGGTTCAAAGCGGCGCAGCAGCTTGTCGAGCTTGGCAAGGCACTTGGCGTTCTTGTCGATTTTGGCGGTGAACACGCCCCAATCGTAAACCGACAGCGGACCTTCGAACGCGGTCCAACCCATGCCCGTGGCGCTGGGGTGGACGGCCAGCACGATATCGCGCTTGAAGACGGGCGGCTTCATGGGCGCAGGCGCCTCACTCCGGCGCGGGTGACCATATCGGCGAGTAGCCGGCGCTTGAGCGCCGCGGCGCCGTCTCCGCGGCGCTCAAGCCGCACCGACAGACTGGCGGCGCGGCGCATGACGTCGTCCTCGACTTCTGCGTAGAGGCCGGGGACGAGCTCGGAAGGCGGCCTGCCGAAGATGACTTGGTAACCGAGGGCGACGGGAAGGCTCGGCACACGCCGTCCCAACTCGATCCGCCCGACCGATGTCGCCGACAGGCCGCCCAGCAGGTGGGCGAGCTCGCGCTGCGACAAGGCCCAACGTTTGCGGTGAATACGCATAGGCTGTGTGTGATCGGCTGATAACGCCACTCGGCGGCCGTGGACTGCAGGCCTCATCATCGGGTGGCGGTCAAAAGATCGGGAGACGCGATCTTTCGCCTGAGGGGCGACGTCGCGGCTCCTTCGGCGCGACGCGGGCCCCTAGGGCGGCATCGCGTCGTGCACCGCGCTGACTGCAAAACGCTGGGCGAGCACCTCGGCCTTGGCGCGCTCGCGGGCCGGGACGACATAGATCCCGCGGGTCTTCTCGGTGGCCAGGCGCAGCCGGCTGCGCAACATGTGACCGACTGATTTCGCCGAGAGCGGCTTGCTCCGCTCGGCCAGGCGCGCCGCGTTGAAGTGCGCGGCGATGTCGCTGACGGGCGCGACTGGTTTGGGTGAAGCCTCGAAGGCGCGGACGACGGCCTCGACGAGCAACGCCTCGATTGTCTGTGAGCGCTCGGCGCGCACGGCGGCGTCGCGCTGCGCCAGCGTGGCGGCGATGTGGGCGCGGACGGCGGGGTCGTCGATCAAAGAGAGCAGCGCCAAGGCGGTCTGGTTGGTGCGGGCTTCCAGGCCGGGCACGGCATGGACCTCGGCGCCGGCAAGGTCATGGAAATGGCGCAGCCGAAAGCCGAGCAGCCGATTGCGCAAGGCCAGCGCCTCGGCCTTGAACGCCGGTGGCAGATGGATGGGGATATCGGCGCGCATGACCCGGGTCCCCGTCTCCTCGGTGAGGAAGCGGCTTTCGAGGGCTGGATCGGAAAAGCTCCCGCGCATGCCGATCAGCTTGGGCCCGAACACCCGGAAGGCGCGCGGGCTGAGCTCCTTGTCGCGGGTGACCATGGTGCGCAGCACCGGCAGGCCGCGCATGGTGCCGTTGTTGAGCACCTTGGTCAGATCGGCGGTGGCGTCGGAGAAGCGCAGGTCCGCCTCGTCGAGGACGAGCGTGCCCTGGAAGGCGTCGAGGATGTGGAAGATCGGCGAGACCGTCGAGGCGCCGGAAGCGAAGAAGGCCTTGTAGCAAAGGTGACCAAGGGTCAGCAGGGCGCGGGTCTTGCCGGTCCCGTAGTCGCCGCGAAAGCGTAGGTAGGGCAGATCGGAAAAGGCGTCGTAGACCCAGCTCAGCAGCACGTAGTGGACGGCGATGTCGGCAAAGCCGGGTGAGAGGTCGACGTGCTGATCGAGGAAGGAACGGATGGCGGCGACCAGCTCGGCCTTCTCCTCGGCCGGAGCGATGGCTGAGGCCAGCAGCACAGCGTCGGAGGCGATCAGGCTGTTGGCGGCCGCGTAGGGCCGCAGGCGCTCGCCGTCGCCGGCCGTCACCTGTCGCTCTACGGATAGCCGGCCATCTGGCCAGCGGACCGCCAACGCGGTGGTGGCGCGGGCGCGGTCGTAGACCAGATCGACGAGCATGCCATCGTCATAGACGCGCGAGACGGTGGGATGAGCCTTGGGCTCGCCGGTCGGCGGGCGAGGGTCCATACCTTCCAGGGTAGACCCGATGGCGAAATGTCAAAGGGGTGACCCGGAGCCTCCTGTGCATAGCCGAACGGTGGCTCAACCAGGCGCCGCCACGACGCCTCCCGCGCCAAGGATCGCGCCTTGGCGCCGGACTGAGCCCGCGAGAGGCTTAAGGGCCTATGCGCGATCCCATCGACTACCAGGCCGCCGACCGGCTGCTGGACCGCTATGGTCCGGTGACGCCTGAGCTACGGGCGCTCGGGCGATCCTCTTTGCTCCAGTGGGTGCTGGCTGGCCTGCGGCTGCGCGCGCGCCTTGAGGCCGAGGCCGCGGCGAATGTCGAAGCGGATTCGGCCGAAGAGCCGGGGCGCCGCATAATGGACGAGGGCTCCGATGCGCCCCCCACCCCATGAAATCCTACTTCGGCTACATCCGCGTCTCGACCGTGCGTCAGGGCGAACGAGGCTCCTCGCTGATCGAGCAGAAGAGCGCCATCGAAGGCTACGCAGCCCGCAACGGCCTGGCCATCGCCGGCTGGTACGAGGAGATGGAGACCGCCGCCAAACAGGGCCGGCGGGTGTTCAACGCCATGCTCAGCGAGCTCTCGAAGGGCGTGGCGCGCGGTGTGATCATCCACAAGATCGATCGCAGCGCCCGCAACCTGAAGGACTGGGCTCATCTCGGAGAACTGATCGACGCCGGCGTCGAGGTGCATTTCGCGCACGAAGCGCTGGACCTGTTGTCGCGCGGCGGGCGGCTGTCGGCCGACATCCAGGCGGTTGTTGCCGCCGACTACATCCGCAACCTGCGCGATGAGGTGAAGAAGGGCTTCTACGGCCGCCTCAAGCAAGGCTTCTATCCCCTGCCCGCGCCGCTGGGCTACCTCGACCGGGGCAAGGCCAAGGCCAAGGAGATCGATCCTGTGGCGGGGCCGCTGGTGCGCGAGGCCTTTGAGATCTATGCGCGCGGCGAGCACAGCATCGAGCAACTGGTTGAGGTGATGAGCGCCAAGGGGTTGCGGGGCCAACGCGGTGGGTCCATCGCGCGGGCGACGCTGGCGGCGCTGTTTCACAACCCGTTCTACATCGGGCTGATCGCCATCAAGCGCACCGGCGAGACCTTCCAAGGCGCGCACGCCCCGCTGATCGACAAGCGGCTGTTCGACCGGGTGCGGCAGGTGGCGGCCGGCCGCACGGGCGGCTGGACGAGCCCGCGCACCTTCGCCTACCGGCGACTGATCCGCTGCGGCGAGTGCGGCCTGTCGCTGGTCGGCGAGCTGCAGAAGGGTCACGTCTACTACCGGTGCCACTCAAAGACCTGCACGCGGCCGTCGCTGCGCGGCGACCGGGTGGATGCCCGCTTTGCCGAGGTGCTGGCGAAGATCGCCTTCTCGGACGAGGACTTGAGGGACTTGAGGGACTTCGTGGGCGACGTACAGTCGGGTTTTGGCCTGCGCCGGGCGCAGCGCCGCGAGAGCGCCGCCCGCGATCTCGCGGCCTGCGAAACCCGGCTGGCCCGACTGACCGACGCCTATGTTGACGGCGTCCTTGACCGGGAGAGCTTCGAGCACCGCAAGCGCCTGCTGCTCGAAGAGCGGCAGGCGCTTGCGGACCGGGTCAGCCGTCCGGAAAACCACGATCTTGCCGATACCGTGCTGGCGGACCTCGAACTCGCAACCGTGGCTCAACTGCGCTTCGGATCGGCGGACGAGGGCGAAAAACGCGACATCGTCAAATCGGTGACCTCGAAACTCGTGGCGACGGGAGAAGACCTAGAGTTCAGGCTGCGGTTTCCGTTCAACCGCCTGCTGGAGCGCCCTGCCCTCCAGTATGGTGGACCGTATCGTGCACAACCTCGAACTTTGCGGGCCTGGCTAGAGAGCGTGCTGGAGGACACCCCGGACCAAGTCCCTCAAGTCCCTCAAGTCCCTCGCGGCGGCTCCGGCGGGCCCGGCCCGGGCGGCCTGAGACTGGCGCGGCGGCCGTCGAAAGCCCGCGCCGGGCGAAGAAGAGCCGCCGGGGCCGAGGCCAGCCCAGTCAGAAAAAGAGCCGCCCCGAAGGGCGGCTCAGGAAGGTCAGGCCTCAGCGCCGAGGTCTGAGGGGCCGCGCAACGGAGGCGGCAGCCAGCCCGTCCCCGCCAGCAGCGCCTCGGCCTGCGCAGCCATGTCGGGCTTCTTGAGCATCTCGATGCGAGAGGCGTCGGCCGGTGAACGGGCCTCCCTCACCGCATCAAGGACAAGGGCCTTGGTGATCCGGCCAAGGTAGCTGTCAACGGTCGGCCTCCAGTAGCTGGTCATGTCGAGGCCAAGACGCGTGCCGAGCGCATCGGCATGGTCGTGAGCGCGGCTGCGCCGGATGCTGGTCTGCACGGCGTTGAGGCTGAGCGCCGCGCCATGGGCGAGGATCGCCAGGCGGTCTTCCCGCGACCAGCCGTCCAGAGCTTGCCAGACCTCCCTCGGGTCGTCCGGCAGCCGGGCGGCGAAGGCGGCATGCCGGGCTTCCAGCGCCTGACCGGCGATGCTTTCGGCAAGGCCGGGCGCGTGAGCCCCCAGCGCTTCGCTGCCGATCCGCACCTCCAGACAGCTGCCGAGGTCGTGGCCGAAGTAGAAGCTCGCCAGCACCACCGCGTGGGTGAGCGCCAGCAGCGCCACCTCGGGCTCCTCCCCCAAGGCATGGCGCAGCGCCGCCGTGCGGTGGGCGGTGAGGTCGGCGACCAGCCGCTCGGAGAGGGCGGGCTTGCCGGGCTGCTTTGCCTCAGGCGCGTCCTGCGGCTCCCCCTCCGAGCTCTCGCCGCCGGTGGGATCGGTCGGCGGCTCGTCCTCCGGCAGCACGAAGCCACGCTCGTAGCGGATCGTCCCGTCATGGCCGAGGACGACAAACACCCCGCTGCGGGACACGTCCTCTGGCTCGTACCCATAGCGGGCCCGGTCCATCGCCTCGACCGCATCCTGTCTGACGCTGAGGTCGGCCTCCACCTCGGCTGGAACATCGTCCGCCTGCTCCCACTCCGCGGCGAGCGCGTTGTAGGCGTCACAGGCGTCCGAGTACGCTTGCGCCTCTTCCGCGGACCATGGGCGCTCCTTGGGATAGAGGCGTCGAAGGCCGTGGGCCGAGGGGTAGTCGATGCAGGCGTTGGCCCATTTCCAGCCCTCCGCCCAGACCGCGACGGCAGCTTCCTCCAGCTTGGCTTGGGCGAGCTGGTCGAGCAGCGCCGGGTCGGCAAACCAGCCTTCCGAGCCTTCCGAGAACAGGTCGCGCTCGATGACGCCGCCCGCGGCCTCATAGGCCTCGGCGCCGATGAACACCGCCCGCTTGTCGCGGCTGGCGACGCGGCCTTCGGTGAGCAACCGCTTGATGTAGTAGGGCTCGCTGTTCCAGCTCAGCCGTGACCAGACCTCCTCCTGCCGGGCGTGGTCGTCCGTCAGGGTGAAGGCCATGAGCTGTTCAAGGCTCATTTCGTCCTCCCGATAGAGGTCCATCAGCTTGGGACTCACGCTGGCCAGCCGAAGGCGCTGGCGAACCAGCACCGCCGTCACGCCAAAGCGCGCGGCGATCTCTTCAGCGCTCCAGCCCTTGTCCCGCGCCACCTGCTGGAAGGCTTCGAACTGATCGGCGGGGTGCATGGCAAAGCGGGTGACGTTCTCGTCGAGGCTGATCTCGTGAGCATCGTTGACCACATCGACGATGCAGCGCACCGGATGGCTGGCCTTGATCGCCTTGCGCTTGGCGAGCAGCTTGTGCGCCAAGCGCCGTCCTTCTCCGATGGTGACGAAGTAGCTGCCGGTCGCCGCGCCGTCCTCGCCCAGCTGGGGCTCGACGACCAGCGGCTGCAACAGCCCCTTGGCCGCGATGCTTGCCGCCAGCGTCTCGACGTCGGCGCTCTTGTGCGGGGTGATCCGGGCATTGCGTGGGGACTTCTTGAGCCGGTTAAGTGCCACCTCAATGACCTCGCCGCTCACGGGGGCGATATTCGTATGCACAGTCATGACCTGTTCCTCCTTTAGGGTTGGTCGCGAAGCGCAGAAGGCGCTTCACGGCCTGCCCGTCGGCGAGACCGGGTGTGCAAACGGAGCGGCGCCTTCGCGGGGAACCGGCTGCAGGGAGGCGTAGCCGACCGAAGCTGGGCGGAAGGCGTTGCGAAGAGCGCTGAGGGCGGAGCCCTAAGCTCTGGACCAACGGCCCTTGGCCGTGCCGCCTTAACCGCCTGCTCAGCCTTGCCGGCTATCGAGGATGGCGGGACAGGGGGATGCCATGCGGATCTTGATGGGAGCGGCCAGCCTGGCGGGCGCAATGGCTTTGGCCGGCGCGGCGCACGCCGACCCTTGCGAGGCGCCGGTGCGGGACTTCACAGCGGGCGACAGCTTCAGCGGCGTGGTGCGCTACGTCGGCGACGGCGACAGCCTGTGCGTTGGCCGCACCACCGACCCTGCCGATTGGATCGAGGTGCGGCTCGGCGACTTTGACGCCCCCGAAGTGGCCTCGCCCCAAGGCGAGTACGCCAAGTCCCTGCTGGAAGCGGTGGCCATGGGACGCTCCGTCCAATGCGTGGCCGGCGGCAGCCGCGGGGGGCGCGTCGTCTCCTACGACCGGGTGGTGGCGATCTGCCGGGTGGGCGGCTCCACCCTCGGCGCGCAACTAAAGGCGCGCGGCGCTCCGCAGGGCGGCCGCTAGACCACGCCACCACCCTTCGAGCCTGTCTCCCGGCGCGCGATGGATCGCGCCGTGCACGGCCCATGCGCGGGCGCACAATGGACTCATGCCCATCGCAGCTCTCGCCCGCTCCCCGGCGTTCGGGAGCGCCGGAATGGTCCGGCGCTCCCACCACGCAAGGGAGCGATCCATGTTCAGTTCTTCCAACACCACCGAGCGCTTCGACGTGCACCGGACCCTTACAGCCCGCATCGTCGAGGCCATCGAAGCAGGGGCCGGAGCCTTCGCCATGCCCTGGCACGTCAGCGGCCCCAGCGTGGGACGCCCGACCAACGCGCTCAGCGGCGTCTGCTACCGGGGCGTCAATGTCGTGGCCTTATGGGCCGAGGCCATGCTGGCGGGCTACTCGTCGGGAGCCTGGGCCTCCTATCGCCAATGGACCAGGCTGGGGGCGCAGGTGCGGCGCGGCGAACGCGGCGCGACCATCGTCTTCTACAAACCGCGCGAACAGCGGGAGGACGAGGTGGCCGGTGACGACAGCGGTCCTCAGCTGATCGCCCGGGCCTCCAGGGTGTTCAACGCCGATCAGGTGGCCGGCTGGGCCCGGAGCGATCCGCCCGCTGGGGCTGGCGCCGCCGATCTGATCGCGGTTGAGGCCTTCGTGCAGGCCACTGACGCCAAGGTCCGCCATGGCGGGCAGGTGGCCTGTTATCGGCCGCGCGAGGACGTCATTGAGATGCCCGATCGAGGGCGCTTCCTCGCTACTGAGGCAGGCACAGCCACCGAGGGCTACTATGCGGTCCTGCTGCATGAACTGACCCACTGGTCGGGGGCCGCTCACCGGCTTGGCCGCAATTTCGGCGAGCGGTTCGGCGACGAGGCCTACGCCTTCGAAGAGCTGGTCGCCGAACTGGGAGCCGCCTTCCTGTGCGCCGACCTGGCGGTCAGCAATGCGCCGAGACCTGACCATGCCGCCTACGTGTCCAACTGGCTGAAAGTGCTCAAGGGCGACCGCAAGGCCATCTTCCTGGCCTCGCGGCTGGCCAACCAGGCGGCCCAGTACCTTCAGGCGCTGGTCGAGCGCCAAGGCGCGTGACCGTCAACGCGCCGATCCAAGGCCCCGGCGATGCCGGGGCCTTTCTTTGCGACCGGGTGCGCTCCACAACATTTTTTCAACCTCGGGTAAGGCCACGCTTGTTTTCCAGCGTCTCCAAAGAGAGGGGCGCCATTTCGCGCCGGTCCGGGGGGACATGAACCATGCAACTTCTGCTCAGGCGCGACCAACGCTCGGCCCTGATGGGCAAGCCTATCTTCCAGCTCGACGTTCGCGCCGAGATCTCCAGCGAGGAGCAGGCGGCGATCGCCAAGTACAAGCTCGGCGACACCACGCTTTACGCCAGCCATGAAGTCATCGAGCGCGGCAGCGGCCTGCTCGGCGTCGCTTCGCGCCTGGCCTACAAGGCGATGACGCTGACCGTGACGGTGAAGGACCTGGCCGGCGGCAAGCGCATCGAATGCAAGGACATCATCGAGATGCTTGCGGTCGAGGATCAGATCCGCGAGGCGGCGGTCACCTTCGGCCAGGTACTCGCCGCGGCCGCCACCTTCGGCGGCGAGGAAGTCGTCCAGCTCTAGCCAGGTGTTCAACAACAACCTCGGCAACTGGCTGGGCGGCGGCACACGCGGCCGCGAGATCGCCGACACCCGGCGCCAGTGGGACGAAGTCGAAGCGCTGTGGCGGGCCTCCCCGCTTGGGACGCGCCGGCTGTCGGAACACGTCGTCGAGGCGGTCGATGAAGCGGCCGAGGCCGCCTATCGTCGACCGGCGCTGCCGGTTCTCGTCGCCGTGGCCGTGGCCATGGACGACATCCTCAAGGCCGAGGACATCATCCCGCTGGAGGCCGAGTGGGACGTCATCGAGCGCGACGCCGAGGTGGCGGTGCGGTTTCGCCAGATGCTGGTGCGCCGCCGCCGCTGGGCGGCCGACTTCAACGGAATCTGGGGGATCGTCCGGCGCCGGCTGATCGTCGCCATGACCGAGCTGTTCCGGCGCCTGCCCGACAGCGCCTTCACCGAATGGGACCAGGCCGAACCGGCCTTCGGGGTGCCGCTGGCCGAACTGATCGACGACCTTCCTGGCCTACTCGATCAGTGGGTCCTGTTCCCTTACGACGACGACACGCTTCGGCTGCAGCTGTTCGAGCGGCTGCGGCTGGGGCTGCAGCGCAATCTTCTCGTCGCCTCAGGCTTTTCGCCGGCCGACGATGCAGCGGCGCGCATGGACCGACTGGTTGGGCCGTCGCAGTACAAGGGCCACGTCGACGGCGCGGCGCTGACTGAGCTCTACATGGGAGGCACCCCGCTCGCCGCAGTCCTCGACCTGACGGTGCCCTTTCACATTCCCGCCTCGGCGCGCTTCGAGCATTGCCACATCCTCGGCGGCACGGGTCACGGCAAGACCCAGTTCATGCAGCGCATGATCCTGGAGGATCTGGAGAAGGCCCAGCACGAGAACCGCGGCGTCATCGTCATCGATAGCCAAGGCGATCTCATCCAGAAGATTTCGCGGCTGGACCTTTTCGCCCCCGGCGAGCCCGGCAGCCTGGCCGAGCGGTTGGTGATCATTGATCCGGCCGACGTCGAACACCCGCCGGCCCTGAACCTGTTCGACGCCCATCTCGCTCGATTGGGCGCCTACAGCGCCGTCGACCGGGAGCGGGTGCTGAACGGCGTCGTCGAGCTCTACGAGGTGTTCTTCGGCGCGCTGCTCGGGGCGGAGCTGACCCAGAAGCAGGGCGTGATCTTCCGCTATCTGGCGCGGCTGATGCTGGCCATTCCCGGGGCGACGATCCACACCCTGATGCAGCTGATGGAGGATGGCCGGCCGTTCAAACCGCACATGGAGGCCCTCGACGGATCGGCTCGCTTCTTCTTCGCCACCGAGTTCTTCCATCCCTCGTTCGCGGCCACCAAGAAGCAGATCCTGCGCCGGCTTTGGGGCGTACTGTCGACGCCCGCCTTCGAGCGGATGTTCGCCCAGACCCGCAACCGCCTCGACCTGTTCGAAGCCATGCGCAGCGGCAAGATCGTGTTGATCAACACCGCCAAGGATCTCCTGAAGACCGATGGCAGCCAGCTGTTTGGGCGCTTTTTCATCGCCCTGATCGCCCAGGCGGCGCTGGAGCGCTCAACGCTGGACGAGGACGACCGCAACCCGGTGTTCGTCTACGTCGACGAAGCGCAGGAGTATTTCGACGACCGCATCGAGACCATCCTGACGCAGGCGCGCAAGTACAAGGTCGGCATGACGCTGGCCCACCAGACGCTGGACCAGCTCTCGCCGCGCCTGCGCTCAGCGATCGCTTCGAACACCAGCCTGAAATGCGTGGGCGGCGTCTCGGCCAAGGATGCCCGCGGGATGGCCGACGAGCTGCGCACCGAGACCGCCTTCATCGAGAGCATGCGCCGGCGGCCGGACCGTACGGAGTTCGCTGTCTGGCTCAAGAACGCGACGCCGCAGGCGATCCGACTCTCGGCACCGCTCGGCGTTCTCGAACGACGTCCGCAAATGACCGAGGAAGACTTCGAGCTCATCCTTGCGCGCAACCGGGCCCGGTACTGCGGCACGCTTGCCGACGCGGTTCGTCGAGATCCCCCGCCGTTCGTGTCCCCGGACGCTCCGCCGCCGCCACGTGACAGCCCGCCCGCCGCGATACCTGCG
>Ga0190273_10000222_pt1 | contig 27601 bp, 21 predicted proteins | sample Popmic504IS_FD_134513 | JGI IMG/M metagenome (GOLD analysis project Ga0190273, IMG submission 134513) | Populus adjacent soil microbial communities from riparian zone of Shoshone River, Wyoming, USA - 504 IS | ecosystem: Environmental > Terrestrial > Soil > Riparian zone > Trees stand | place... | reverse complement strand
GTCGACTTGCCGAGGCCGCTGCCGCCGGCGAGGAGGACCGCGCCGCCGTCGATCTCGACCGCGCTCGCGTGGAAGACCTCCAGCCCGTGCAGGAGCGCCGCGAAGGGGAGGACCTGGCCGATCAGGTAGCGGCGCCAGTTCCAGCCCGCCGCGAAGTCGGGATCGAGGCGCAGCACCGCGCGGCTGCCGTCGGCGGCGAGCTCGAAGACGCCGGCGCCGTAGAGGAAGAAGCGGTAGCCGCGGCGCTCGTCGCGGTCGACCGTCAGCCCCAGGATGCCGTCTGGGTAGTGCCATTCCTGCAGCCGCTCGGCGCCGTCGAAGGGCTCGCCGGGCCGCGGCGAGAGCGCCAGCTCGACGGCGCGGCCGTCTGCCGGCCCGTCCTCGCCCGGCGTCAGGCCGGGGAGGGGGAACTCGCTGCGCAGCGAGAGCCCGAAGGCGCTGCCGCTCCAGGTTGATGTCCGCGTCGCGGCCACTGCCAGAGAAACGGGCCGCCGCCGCCGCCCCTTGCGCTGCGGCTACGGTGCAGCGGATGACGGACGCGGGCAGGCGCCTCGTCGCCGCTTTCCTGGCCTCGGCCCTGGCCCTGCTGGCCTGGGCCGTCTACCACGCCGACGGGGTGCGCCACCTCGACGCGCGGGTGCTCGCCCATGTCTCGGCCAACCGCTTCGGCCGCCTCGGCGACCTCGCCGGTCCCGTCGCCGACCTCGGCAACCCGCTGCCGCAGGTGCTGCTGCTGCTCGCCGGCGTCGCGGTGGCGCTGCGGGCGGGCAGGCGCGATGCCGCGCTTGCCGGGACGGTCCTCGTCCTCGGTGCCGACCTCACCACCTTCGCCCTCAAGCACGCGCTGGCGGCGCCGCGGCTCGACCTCGTGCTCGGCTGGTACCAGGTCGGCGAAGACTCTTTCCCCAGCGGCCACGCCACCGCCGCCTTCGCGATGGCGGCGGCCTGGGCGATCTTCGTGCCGCCGCGCTGGCGCTGGCCGGTCGCTGCCGTCGGCTTCGTCCTCGCCTCCCTCGTCGCCGCCTCGGTGGTCGTCCTCCGCTACCACTTCCCCAGCGACGCGCTGGGCGGATTGCTGGCCGCGCTCGCCTGGACGGCGATCGTCGCCTTGGGATGTCTGTCCAAAGCCAGATGGACGGCTTCGTACCGCGGGCTAACATGAGGTTCCGGTGCGGGATTTTCGGGAGAAATCTCGCAAATCCCGTGAAATTCCCTGGCAGGCCGACATTCCTTCTGGAACCCCAGACAGGAGCGATTGACAGTTACCCCGATCCAGCTTTCAGAGCGACGACCCCGCGTCCATGGGCGCTCTGTGCTGGTCGGAGCGGAGAAGTTCCACGTCCGCGGGGTCACCTACGGCACCTTCCGAGGCCCGGAGGAGTCGCCGTTCCCCGCGCCCGCGCGCGTCCATGAGGACTTCGCGGCGATGGCGGCTGCCGGGATCAACTCGGTCCGCACCTACGTGCCGCCGCCGGCCTGGCTGCTCGACGCGGCGCTCGACCACGGCATCCGGGTCATGGTCGGCTTTGCCTGGGAGCAGCACGTCGCCTTCCTCGACGACCCGGACCAGGCGCGGGGGATCGCGGCGCGGCTGGGCGAGCAGGTGGCTGCCTGCGAGGCCCACCCGGCGATCCTCTGCTACTCGATCGGCAACGAGATCCCCTCCTCGATCGTGCGCTGGCACGGCAAGCGGCCGGTCGAGCGTTTCCTTGAGCGCCTGCACTGGGAGGCGAAGACGGCCGATCCCGATGGGCTCGTCACCTACGTCAACTACCCCTCGACCGAGTACCTGGAGCTGCCCTTCCTCGACGTCTGCGCCTTCAACGTCTTCCTCGAGGAGAAAGGCCAGTACGAGGCCTACCTGGCGCGGCTGCAGAACCTCTCGGGGGACCGGCCGCTGCTGGTCACCGAGGTCGGTCTCGACAGCCGCCGCAACGGCGCCGAGGAGCAGGCGCAGGCCCTCGAGTGGCAGGTCCGCCAGGCCTTCGCCACCGGCGCCGCCGGCGCCTTCGTCTTCTCCTGGACCGACGAGTGGCACCGCGGCGGCCACGACGTCCTCGACTGGGACTTCGGCCTCGTCGACCGCCAGCGCCAGCCGAAGCCGGCCCTCGAGGCGGTCCGGCGCGTCTTCGCCGAGGTGCCGTTCAACGAACAGGGCCCCTGGCCGCCGGTCTCGGTCGTGGTCTGCACCCACAACGGCCAGAGCACCCTCGACGAGTGCCTGGAGCGGCTCGGCGCCCTCACCTATCCCGACTACGAGGTGATCGTCGTCAACGACGGCTCCAGCGACGCCTCGGCCGAGATCGCCCGTCGCCACGGCGCCAGCCTGGTCGAGACCGACCATCGCGGCCTCGGCCACGCCCGCAACAAGGGGATCGAGGCGGCGCGCGGGGAGATCGTCGCCTTCCTCGACGACGACGCCTACCCCGACGCCGACTGGCTCCACTACGTCGCCGCCCTGCTGCGCGCCAACGGCCACGCCGGGGTCGGCGGCCCCAACATCCCGCCGGCCGACGACGGCCTCGTCGCCGAATGCGTGGCCGCGGCCCCGGGAGGGCCGATCCACGTCCTCATCTCCGACCGCGAGGCCGAGCACGTACCCGGGTGCAACATGGCCTTCCGCAAAGACGTGCTCGAAGAGGTCGGCTGCTTCGACGAGCGCTTCCGGGTCGCCGGCGACGACGTCGACCTCTGCTGGCGGCTGCAGAAATCAGGCCGGACGCTCGGCTTCAGCGCGGGGGCGGTGGTCATGCACCGTCGCCGCGACTCGATCCGCCGCTACCTGCGCCAGCAGTACGGATACGGCAAGGCCGAGGCGCTGCTCGAGCGCAAGTGGCCGACCCACTACAACCGCGCCGGCTCCTCGCGCTGGTCGGGCCGGATCTACGAGGCGCCGGCGGCGCAGACGCCGCGGCGCCGCTCGCAGGTCCGCTACGGCACCTGGGGGACCGGCCTCTTCCAGTCGGTCTACGAACCGCCGCGCTTCTGGACGGGCATGCTGCAGGCGCCCGAGGGCCTGCTCCTGGTCGCCCTGCTGGGTGAGATCACCGCCCTCGGCCTGCTCTGGCCGCCGCTCCTCGTCGTCGCCCCGGTCTTCCTCGCCCTGATCGCCTGGATCGTCGCCGGCGCCGTCGCCAACGGCTGGCGCTCGCACCACCCCCAGCCCGGGGAATCGCCGGGCGAGACCCTGAAGCGCCGCGGCGTCACCTCGCTGCTCTTCCTCCTGCAGCCGCTGGCGCGGCTGGCGGGGCGCCTGCGCAACGGCCTCTCGCCCTGGCGTCGTCGAGCCCGGCCGCTGCCGGCCCTGCCCCGGCCGCGCACGGTCGAGGTCTGGAGCGAAGGCTGGCGCGACCCGAAGGCCTGGCTCGAGCAGCTGCAGGACGGCCTCACCGCCGCCGGCGGCTTCGTCCGCAGCGGCGGGCCCTTCGACCGCTGGGACCTCGACCTGCGCGCCGGCGTCCTCGGCGGCGTCAAGATCCGCACCGCGGTCGAGGAGCACGGCGACGGCAAGCAGCTGTTGCGGGCGCGCGTCTGGCCGCGGGCGACCGCGGCCGGCCGCCTCACCGCCCTCCTCCTGGTCCTGCTCGCGCTGATCGCGGTTTGGCTCGGGCAGCCAGAGATCGCGATCGCGATCGCCGTCGCGATCCTGATCCTGGTCACCTTCGGCGTCGAGGGCATGGCGACGGCGACGAGCCTGGCGGTGGGGGAGATCGAAGCCCTCGAGCAGAAGGGCGATGCAGAGGCGGACGCCGCTCCCGCCCCCGGCTCCCGCAAGGAGACCCGCCTCGGCCTGGCGGCGATGGAGGAGCGGCGATGAGCCCGAGCCTCGGGCCGTTGCGGATGCGCAGCCGCCCCGATCCCGATGCTGCCCCTAGCGAGCCGCCGAAGGAGCATGGCGCCTGGGATCTCTGGAAGAGATTGCCGCGGATGCGGCCCTACCTGGCGCCGTACCGGAAGACGCTGTACGCCCTGGTGGCCCTGACCGTCCTCGCCGCGGTCTTCGGACTGGCGGAGCCGTGGCCGCTGGCGGTGATCCTGAACCAGGTGCTCGAGCACGAGCACACCGGCGGCATCGTCGAAAGCGTTTTCGGTTCCGACCCGGAGGTGGGGGTCGTGCTCGCGAGCATGGTCCTGCTGCGCTTCGGGATCATCGTCGCCGGCAACGGCTTCACCGTCTGGAACCACTTCCTCGGCTCGCGGATGGAGCAGAACATGGTCCTCGACCTGCGCAGCGACCTCTTCGCGCACGTCCAGCGGCTGTCGCTGACCTTCCACGACAAACGCCAGACCGGGGCGCTGATGAGCCAGATCAACATGCAGGCTGCTTCGGTGGGCAACGTGATCATGGTGATCCCGCCGTTGGTCGAGGCGGGGCTGACCCTGATCGGGATGTTCGTGATCGCGATCCTGATCGATTGGCAGATCGCCGTCTTCGCGATGGTCATCCTGCCGCTGCTCGTCTGGTCCTTCGGTCTCTACGGCAAGCGGATCGTCCCGCGGCTGCAGCGGGTGCAGGCGCTCGAGTGGCAATCGCTCTCGATCGTCAACGAGGCGATGGCGATGATGCGGGTGATCGTCTCCTTCGGCCGCGAGGACTACGAACACAAGCGCTTCCGCGAGCAGGGCAAAACGGCGGTCGACGAGCGGGTGAAGCTGACCGTCAGCCAGAGCCTCTACACGCTCGGGGTGCAGACGATCACCGCGGCGGGAGTCTCGGCGGTGATGGGCCTCGGCGCCTGGCACGTGATCCAGGGAAAGCTCTCGGTCGGCGAGCTGATCGTCCTCATCACCTACATCTCCTCCGTTTACTTCCCGCTCGAACAGATCAGCACCACCGTCGGGATGATCCACGAGCAGTTGGTGCAGTTCGACGCCTCGATCAAACTGCTGGACACCGAACCGGAGGTGGTCGAGCGCAAGGACGCGGTCGAGCTGGACCGGCCGCGTGGCCGCGTCGCCGCCCGCGGCGTCTCCTTCGCCTATCCCAACCGCCAGCACACCCTCTCGGAGATCTCCTTCGACGCCCAGCCGGGAGAACGGATCGCGATCGTCGGCCACACCGGCGCCGGCAAGAGCACGCTGATGAGCCTGCTGGTCCGCTTCTACGACCCCAGCGGGGGCCGGATCGAGATCGACGGCGTCGACCTGCGCGACCTCAAGCTCAAGTCCCTGCGCGAGCAGATCAGCGTCGTCCTCCAGGAACCGTTGCTCTTCTCCGGCACGATCGGCGAGAACATCCGCTACGGGCGCCTCGAGGCGACGCAGGAGGAGATCGAGGCCGCGGCACGCGCGGCCAACGCCCATGACTTCATCGTCAACCTGCCCGACCGCTACGACACCGAACTGGGCGAGGGCGGATCGCAGATCTCGGGCGGAGAGCGCCAGCGCATCTCTGTGGCGCGCGCCTTCCTCAAGGACGCGCCGATCCTGATCCTCGACGAGCCGACCTCCTCGATCGACTCGCGGACCGAGGGGGTGATCCTCGACGCGCTCGATGATCTGATGGAAGGAAAGACCTCGTTCATGGTCGCCCACCGCCTCTCGACGGTCAGGCACGCGGACCAGATCCTGGTGCTGAACGAAGGTCGCATCGTCGAGAAGGGGACCCACGAGGAGCTCTTGGAGGACGGGCCGATCTACCGGCAGCTGCACGCCGCCCAGAACCGCGAGCGCCGCCGGCGGAGGTTCGGGAAAAACGGCAACGAACACGGCAACGGGGCCAGCCCTCGTATCGCAGACGATGCAGCGGTTGTCTGGCGTCAGGTCCCCGAGGGCGGGGGATAGCCGTGCCGGGACAGGGGCGCCCGAAGATCGTCCTGCTGGGAATGATGACGCCGATGCCGGTGGCCGGCGTCGTCTGGCAGAACCTTCACTACCTGCTCGGCTTCGAGCGGCTCGGCTTCGAGACCTACTATGTCGAGACCCACGCTCGCACGCCGTCGATGCTGATGTCGAGTCCGGCCGACGACAGCGCCGCCCTCGCCGCCGAGTTCCTCGCCGCGGTGATGCGCCGCTTCGGGCTCTCGGAACGGTGGGCGTTCCGGGCGCTGCACGACGACGGCCGCTGTTTCGGGATGAGCGAGGTGCAGCTGCACGCGCTCTACGGCGAAGCCGAGCTCCTGGTCAACCTCCACGGCGGCACCCAGCCGCTGCCCGAGCTGGCGGCGACCGGGCGCCTCGTCTACCTGGAGACCGATCCGGTGCAACTGCAGCTGGAGCTGCACCACGGCCTCCAGGAGACGATCGACTTCCTCGAGCCGCACACCGCCTTCTTCACCTTCGCCGAGAACTGGGCCATGCCCGACTGCGGGCTCCCGGTCACCGAGCGCTACGAGTTCGTCCCCACCCGCCAGCCGGTGGTGATGGACCTTTGGCCCGACCGCTCGGCGCAGCCCGCCGACCTCTTCACGACGATCGGCAACTGGCGCCAGGACTGGCGCACCGTCAGCTTTGCCGGCGAGCGCTACACCTGGAGCAAGCACCACGAATTCCTCCGCTACCTCGACCTGCCGCAGCGAACCGGCCGCGAGTTCGAGCTCGCCCTCGGGAGCTATGTGCCGGAGGACCGGGAGATGCTTGAGGAGCGGGGGTGGCGGGTGCGCGACGGCCTCGGCGTCTCCCGCAGCATCGATCGTTACCGCGACTACGTCGGTGGCTCGCGCGGCGAGTTCACCGTCGCCAAGGACCAGAACGTGCGGCTGCGGACCGGCTGGTTCAGCGACCGCAGCGCCACCTATCTCGCCTCCGGCCGCCCGGTCGTCACCCAGGACACCGGCTTCGGCTGCGCCCTGCCGACCGGCGCCGGCCTCTTTCCCTTCGCCTCGCCGGAGGAGGCGGCCGAGGCGGTGGCGCGGATCGACTCCGACTACTCGCACCAGGCCGCCGCCGCGCGCGAGTTGGCCCGCGAGCACTTCTCCCACGAGGTGGTACTCGGGGCGATGCTGGAGACGCTCGGTTTGGGCTCCCGCGGGCGGGTCCGGTCCGCGCCTCCTCTGGAGCTTTTCCCGCCGGAGATGCCGGTCGAACCGGTCTCGCGGCGGCCGACGACGCTGGCGCGGGAGACGGTGGAGGCGGCGCGGGACCTGCCGGTCTCCGTCCACTCCGAGCCGCCCCGGCTTGGCGCCGGCAGCGCCAGCATCGTCGTCGTCACCTACAACGGCCTCACCTTCAACCGCCTTTGTCTGGAGTCGGTGCTGGCCAACACCGCTGAGGACTTCGAGCTGATCGTCGTCGACAACCGCTCCGAGGACGGCACCCGCTCCTACCTGACCACGCTCTCGGAGTCCGACGCGCGGGTACGAGTCCTCTTCAACGCCCGCAACGTCGGCTTCGCCCCCGCCTGCAACCAAGGGCTGGCGCTCGCCGGGGGCGAGCACGTCGTTCTCCTCAACAACGACACGATGGTGCCGCCGGGCTGGCTCGGCGGCCTGCTGCTGCACCTGCGCGATCCCGAGGTCGGCCTCGTCGGCCCGGTCACCAACCGGATCGGCAACGAGGCCGAGATCGAGACCCACTACCGGACCTGGGGCGAGTTCCTCGAGCTCGCCCGCAGCCGCGCCGAGCGCTACGCGGGCGAGTGGCTGGAGATCCGCACGCCGGCGATGTTCTGCCTGGCGATGCGGCGGCAGACCCAGCGCCACCTCGGCCCGCTCGACGAGCGCTACGAGGTCGGCTTGCTCGAGGACGACGACTACGCCGACCGCGCCCGCGAGGCGGGCTACGAGCTGCGCTGCGCCGAGGAGTGCCTCGTCCACCACTTCGGCGAAGCCTCCTTCGGCGAGCTCGTCTCCGACGGCGAGTACGGGCGGATCCTGCGGGCCAACCAGGAGCGCTACCAGGAGAAGTGGGGGCGGGCGTGGGAGCCGTACGGCAGGCGCCCGAACCCTCGCTACGAGCGCGAGGCCGAGCAGCTGCGCGAGGCGGTCAAGGCGGCGATCCCCTCCGGCGCCACGGTGCTGGTGATCAGCCGCGGCGACGACAGCCTGCTGGAGCTGAACGGCCGCCGGGCGATGCACTTCCCGCAGGGCGAGGACGGCGGCTGGTCGGGGCACCATCCCACCGACAGCGAGGAGGCGGTCGGCCACCTCGAGGAGCTGCGCGAGCGCGGCGCCGACTACCTCGTCGTGCCGCCGACCTACCGCTGGTGGCTCGACCACTACGAGGGGCTGCGGCAGCACCTGCAGTCTCGCTACCGGGCAGTTCGCTTCGACGAGCGGGCCGGAGTGATTTTCGAGCTGCGGGAGGACGGGCGATGAGCGTCGCCGTCTCGGTGATCGTCCCGGTCCACGGACGCGCCCAGCTGACGCAGCGCTGCCTGGACAAGGTCCTCGCCGGACTGCCGGCCGACGCCGAGCTGCTCGTCGTCGACGACGCCTCCCCAGACGGGACGCCGGAGCTGCTCGGGGGCTACGGCGACGCGATCGGGAGCGTGCGGCTGGAGGAGAACGCCGGCTTCGCGCGCGCTTGCAACGAGGGCGCCGATCGCGCTCACGGAGAGCTGCTCGTCTTCCTCAACAACGACGTCGAGCCGACCGCGGGCTGGCTGGAGGCCCTGCGCCGCTACGCCGAGGCGAACCCGCAGGCGGCAGCGGTGGGGGCGAAGCTGCTCTACCCGAACGGGACGATCCAGCACGCAGGCGTCGTCTTCGGCCAGGACGGCTACCCGCATCACCTCTACGCCGGCTTCCCGTCCGAGCACCCGGCGGTCAACCGCTCGCGGCCCCTGCAGGCGGTTACCGGCGCCTGCCTCGTGGTGCGGCGAGCAGCGTTTGAGGCGGCGGGCGGGTTCGACCCGGGTTACCTCAACTCGCTCGAGGACGTCGATCTCTGCCTGCGCCTACGCGACGAGGGGCATGAGGTCCACTACTGCCACGAGGCGGCGCTCCTCCACCTGGAGTCTGCTTCGCGCGGCCGTGACGACCGCTTTGAGCGCAGCGTCGCCCTTTACCAGGAGCGCTGGCGGGAGCGGGTGCACCGGGACGACCTCGCCATCTACGCTGCCGACGACCTGCTTCGGGTCGAGTATCCGGCGAGCTATCCCCTCCGATTCGAAATCGACCCGATCCTCGCCGTCGTCGATCGCGGCCGCGAGGAGAAGATCGAGCGGCTGCTCGGCAGCTACGCCGGCCAGGTCTCCGACCTCCTGCAGGAGGTGACGCGGCTGACCGTGCTCAGCGGAGGGTCGACCGCCGGTGCCGAGATGCAAGGCGACGCCGATCCGGCGCCGGCAGCGGCTCTCGACCACGAGACGTTCCTCTCCCGCGCCAGCGAGATCGAAGAGGAAATCCGAGGCCTCCAGGCTGCTGCCAACGGCGACGGCGACGCGGCTTCCGGGACGCTCGGGTATCGCCACGAGGTCGAAGTCGTTCGCCGGGCGGTGGTCGAGAGCGTTCCCGCCGGCTCGGTCGTCCTCGTCGCCAGCCGCGGCGATCGCGAGCTGCTGCGCTTCGACGAACGCACCGGCTGGCACTTTCCGCAGGCGCCCGACGGCCGCTACGGCGGCCATCACCCCGCGGACAGCGACAGTGCGATCGCACAGCTCGAGGAGCTTCGCGCCAAAGGCGCCGGCTACCTCGTCTTCCCGCCCACCGCTGCCTGGTGGCTCGAGCACTACGAGGGGCTCGCGGGCTATCTGGACGAGAGGTTCGCGCGAGTCGAAAACGACGCCTGCGAGATCTTCAGGCTGGATGACAACGGCGGCGCCGAGGGCCGCTCTACCCTGCGCCGATGAGCACCGCTGCCGTCGACATCGAGGAGGTCGTGCACGCTCCGGCCGAGGGGACGGTGCAGGGCTACTTCAAGGTCAAAGAGACCGCGGGCAACCTGCTCCGAATCGTCGGCTGGGCGTTTTCGGAGGGGGCTGAGGCACCGTCGATCGAGGTGATGGCGAAGGACGAGGTAGTGGGCTCCGCCACGCCGCAGATCCTGCGCCCGGACGTGGCCGAGCTCTTCCCGGGCGTGGAGGCGGCGCTGCCGTCCGGCTTCGAGATCGCGCTGGAGGCGCACGGATCCGGCCGCAGCGAGCTCGAGGTCGAAGCGGTTCTTCCCGGTGGAAGTCGCCAGCACCTCGGCCGGATCACGGTGGTGGTCGAGTGAAGCCGGCGCGGCCGAAGATCACGATCACCGCAACCGAGCGTTCGCCGGAGGTCGACGAGCACGGGTTCGGCGACCTCACGGCTCTTCTGGCGCCGACGCACCTGGTCATCCAGGGGTGGGTGATCGGGCAACCTGTCGCCGCCTCCTACCTGGAGGCGCTCGACGGCGAGAAGGTCATTGCTCGGGTGCCGATCAACCAGAAGCGCGCCGACGTCGCCGAGGCATGGCCGGAGCTCGAGGGAGCCGAGAACTCCGGTTTCCGCTTCGACATCGAGCCGACGAGGCCCGGGATCGGCCGCTTGACGGTCAAGGTGGCTTTCGAGGACGGAAGCGAAGCCTCTCTCGGCAGTGTCGACGTCGAGATCGAGGAGAGCTTGCGTAGGAAGGTCGGGGGCGGCTGGTTCGGACGCCGCAGGCGCAGTCCCGGCCGCGCCAGCTGGAAAACCCAGGTGCAGCGGGAAGATTTCAAGGTCCTCTCGGGGAGAGATGACTGGCTCTTCCTGCAGAACGACTCAAACGACGTGATCGGCCAGCACACCGGGCGGGTGACCTTCGAGGATGAGGTCCACAGGGGCTGGGCGACGGTGCTTGCCCGCCGGCGTACCTCTGCGATCGCCGCCGGCACCATCTGGGTCCTGGCGATCGTGCCTGACAAGGAGGCGGTCTATGCGGAGCACCTGCCCGCCGAGATCGTTCCGTCGTCTCGTCGCCCCGTCCACGAACTGCTCGAGATCGCGCAGCATTCACAGGCGCCAACCCTTTACCTGCTCGACGCGTTGGTTGCGGCCAAGCCCGAAGCAGAGCTCTTTCCGAAGACCGACACTCACTGGAACTATCGTGGCGCCTATGTCGGTTACCGGGCGATCTGCGATCGCCTGCGGCAGGAGGGCGTCGATCTAGAGGTCTTCGAGGGGCAGGAGATCGAGTGGGATTCGGAGCTCGTCGAAGGAGACCTCGGCTCGAAGCTGCGGGAGCCGGCCGAGAGCCCTCGGTTGCTCCCGAGGATGACCACGGTGCACTCGGCCCTGGTCTACGACAACGAGGTCAACAACCACGGTCGGGTGAAAGTCTTCGAACGGCCGTCCCCGGATGCGCCGACCTGCGTGGTCTTCGGCGAGTCGTTCGCGGAGGCCCTGCTGATCTTCCTCAGGGAGAGCTTCCGCCGCCTCGTGTTCGTGCACACCAGCATGTACGTCGACGAGATCGTCGAGCAGGAGCGGCCCGACGTCGTCCTCAGCATCCCGATCGAGCGGTTCCTCGTCCGCGTTCCGGACGACACCGACGCCCTGATGAGGCTGCGGGCGACCGTGCGCGCGAAGGGCGGCGAGCTTCCCTGGCCAGCGGGGCAGCTCGAGGTGCAGTGAACCAACGGTGCATCTCCCTCTCGCGTAGGGCTGAGTGGGATCTGGCGCTGGAGCGGGTTCCCCACGTCTTCGGGCACACCTGGGGAAGCTGTCACGCGCTTGGTCTGACGGGCGACCCAGCGGTCCTCTATCTCGCCGAAGGAGATGGCGCGGCCGTCGCCTGCCCATTGATCGAGCGCGAGATCGACGGGTGCCTCGACATCGCCACCCCGTACGGCTTCTCCGGCCTTACCGGTACCGGCCCCTGGCCGGGCTTCGCCCGTCACTGGCGGGAGTTCGCCGCCAGCCGCGGTTACGTCGCCGGCTACCTCGCGGTCAACGCCCTCTTCGGCGACGACACCTACGCCGATCCGGAGACGGTGACGGTCGCCAACGAGACCTTTGTCATCGACCTCCGCGACGGCGCCGAGGGAGCCCGGTCCCGGCTCTCGACCAACCGACGGCGCCAGTTGCGTGACTGGCGGGGGGAGGACTACGAGATCGACGGCGAGGAGCTGGCCGAGTTCTTCGTCGCCGAGTACCCGGCGACGATGGAGCGCAAGGAGGCGGCGATGCGCCACCGCTTTCCGGCGGAGACGCTGGCAGCGCTCTGTGAGTTGCCCGAGACCTTCCTCGTCGGCGCCCGCGGCGAGGCCGGGCTGGAGTCGGTCTCGCTCTTCGGCTACACGCCCTACGCCGGCGACTTCGTCTTCAACGCGGCGCTGCCGGGTTGCGCCCATCACTCGGTACCGCTGATCTGGAGCGCGGTCCACCTCCTGGCCGAGCGCGGGGTGCCCTGGTTCAACCTCGGCGGCGGTATGAGCCCGGGCGACTCCCTCGCCGACTTCAAGGCGCGTTTCGGGGCGACGCCACTGCCGATGCGAGCGGCGAAAGCGGTCTACGATCCGCCCGCCTACGAGGAGCTCTGCCGCCGTCACGGCGGCGACCCCGACGACCGCGACGGATATTTCCCCGCCTACCGCCATGGCTAAAGCGATCCCCTACGAACATTCCGCGCACCTCTACGACCTGATGTACGTGCGGCGGGACTACACGACAACCGCCGAGGAAATCCACGCGATCGCCCGGGAGCTCCTGCCCGACGGCAAGGACCTGCTCGACGTCGGCTGCGGCACCGGTCGCCACCTCGAGGTGCTCGGCACCTGGTACCGCGGCGAGGGCCTCGACATCAACCCGACGATGCTCGAGCTGACCCACGCGCGCTGCGCCCACATCCCGCTGCACGAGAACGACATGCGGACCTTCGAGCTCGACCGCTCCTACGACGTCGTCACCTGCCTCTTCAGCGCGATCGGGCACGTCGAAACCGCCGCGGCCATGCGCCGCTCGATCGAGCGCATGGCCGCCCATCTGCGTTCCCCAGGCCTGCTGATCGTCGAGCCCTGGTTCACCCCGGAAAACTTCTGGGACGGCCACCTCGCCGCCAACTTCCAGATGGCGTCGGAGACGAAACTGGCCTGGATGTACCGCCAGTATCGCCAGGAGCTGATGGCCGTCCTCGACATCCACTACCTGGTCGGCGGCGAGGGCCAGCCCGAATACATCCGCGAACGCCAGGACCTCGGCCTCTTCACCCCCGCCGAGATGACCGAGGCCTTCGCGTCGGTTGGGCTCAAAGCGAGCTACCGCGAAAGCGACGTCTGGAACCGCGGTCTCTATGTGGCGCGGAAGGATTAGCGGTCGACTAGGCAGCTTCGACGCGCTGCTCTAGGGCCCGCGGGGGCAGCTGGTCCTCGGCCTCGAGGAGCACCTGAATCCCTCCTGACGCCGCATCCTCGCTGGGCATGATCTCGAGCTTCGCGTAGGTCTGGGCGCGGACGCTCGCGAGGGCCTCGTCCGAGGCGTTCAACGGGGAGATCACCGAGACGAGGGGCGCCTGGGCCGAGTCCTCGCTGCTGCGCCAGGTCTGCTGCCACTCGATGCGGCCGGCGAGGGCATGGGTGTCGTCTTCGAGCACGACCCGAACCTCGATCGGGAGGCCCGGGCCTCTGCCGACGAGGCTGACGACCATGCCGAAGCCGGCGTTGCCGATCCCGGTGCGCTCCGGGAACGCCTGCTCGAGGTCGGGACGCGGTTGATCGAGTGGCGCTCGTCCGACCAGGTCGTTGCCGTGCACCAGCTCCACGGCAACCGCGGGGGCCGACTCGCCGATCGCCCAGCCGGCGACCTCGAGCGCGTGCGCGTCGCCGCTCTCGGCTGGAACCGGCAGGTCGAGATGGGAGCCGAAGAGATGGTCGGACTCCAGCGGCTCCACCGCCGTCACCTCCGCCCGCGCTCCCATCGGCAGCGGCGCGTCGGCGGCGAAGGAGACCTCGCGCAGGGCGCAGAGCTCGTCTTCCCACAGCGGCGTGCAGTGGCCCTCGAGCTGGCGGCCGAGTCGGCTCTCGCCGTCCAGCCACTCCAGCATCGGGCCGACGACGAGCAGCCGCAGCTTCGGCTCGCCGTCCGGCTCGGGCACGCGGTCGCCGTCGGCGAAGTGCGCCAGGCCGGCCCGGGCTTCCGGTGCGCCCTGGCGGAAGCGCTCAAGCTGCGCCGCGAGGCTGCCGTCGCGGTCGCGGCCGTCGATCGCCTCGAGTTCCTCTTCCTCGATCGCCAGCGGCCACACCTGCCGCCCGTTGAGGTCGGTCGGCGTTTCGGCGCGGGGGCCGAGGACCGCGACCACGCCGGAGTACGGCACCTCGAGCCGCTCAACGACGAGCTGGCAGTGGCGCTCGCGCGCGGTATTGGCGATCTGCGGCAGGTACCGCTCGTCGACGACGTCTTCGAGGCTGGCGAAGAAGCGCAGGTCCTCTTCCAGCTGGCCGGCGCGGGAGAGGCCGGTGGAGAGGCCGGCGCCGTGGCTGCGGTACACGCCCATCGACTCCGGCAGGTAGCCGACGTCGCCGTGCATCGCGATCGACAGCATCGCCCGCCAGTCGGCCCAGAGGCCGCCCCAGACCCAGTCCGGCAGCTCGCGGACCAGCTCGCCGCGGGCGATCATCGAGAGCGAGGGGACGATGTTGCTGCGCAGGAGGTCGGCGAAGTCGATGCTGTCGCCGTCGATCTCGAGGACGTAGGGCCGCGGCGGCGTGTCGCCTTCCTCCTGGACGATCGAGGCGTTGTGGAAGCAGGCCGCCCAGCCGGGGTTTCGGCGCATCGCCTCCAGCTGCTTCTGCAGCTTGCGCTCGTCGGTCCAGTAGTCGTCGCCGTCGAGCCAGGCGACGTACTCCCCGCGCAACTCGCCGACGCTGTGGCGGAAGATCTCGGTCGAGCCGAGGTTGCGCTCGGGCAGCAGCAGGCGGATGCGGTCGGGATGACGGTCGCGGTAGGCGGTCAGCAGCTCGCGGGTCCCGTCCGTCGAGCAGTCGTCGGCGATCACCAGGTCAAGGTCGAACGACCCCTGCTGCGCCAGCACCCCCTCGACCGCCTGCTCGATGTAGGGGGCATGCTGGTAGGTCTGGATGTAGACGCTGATCTGCGGCGTCACAGGCCCGCCTCTTCGAGCAGCCGGCCAGCCTCCGCGGCCCAGTCGCGGCGGTGCTCGGCGGGCGGCTGCCAGTCGCTTGCCCAGCCGAGCCACTGCAGCGCCAGCGCCAGCTCGCAGAGGGAGACGGCTTCGCCCAGATCGCCGAGGGAAAGCGCGCTTGCCATCTCGCCTGGAAGCGCCGCGTGGAACGCCTCGCACATCGCCTCTCGGTCGGCGTCGGTCCAGCCGGTGACGAGCGCGGCGAGGTCGAGCGCGAAGGGGCCGGTTCCGGCCATCTCCCAGTCGACCGGCTTCACCTGCACGGCCTCGGCGGACTCCTGACGAGCGACGATCACATTGGAGGCATACAGCTCGCCGTGGACGAAAGCGCGGGGGAGGCCTTCGAGCCGGTCGAGGAGGTCGCCGCCCGAGCCGCGCAGGCGCGCCGCCAGCCCGGTCCGCTTCGACCCCTCGCAGGCCGCGATCGCCGCCGCAAGCCAGTGCTCGTGCCACTCGCGGTCGCGGTGGAGAAGGAGTCCTTCGACGGCCGGATCGAGCTGCTCCTTCACGGCGTCGTCGAGCCTTGCCGCCCACGTCGCCGCGGCCCGCCACACCGCGGAGTCGCCCTCGTCGGCGAGGACTTCCCCCGGCACCCGTTCGAGGATGAGCCAGGCGCGGCCGCTGTCCGCGTCCTCGACAGCCCCGTGGAACCGCGGCGCGGGGACCTCGGAGGGCCGCAGGAGGGAGCGGTAGACGGCGATCTCGCGCCGAGGGTCGAGAGCCCGGGAGGGCTTGGTCGCCGCCGCGGTCTCCGAGAGCCCGGCGCCGACGTCCTTGACGAGCAGGTCGAGCTCCGCGCCGTCGTCGAGCCGGACCCGCAGCTCGTCGATCGCGAAGCTGGTCTCGTAGGCGAACGGCCGGCGCACCAGCCCGACCACCCGCGCCCCCTTCGCGACCTCGGTGAGCGCTCCTTCCAGGCAGCGCCGCAGCTCCTCGTCGCCGCTCGCCCGCAGAGAGGCGGTCATCGGCCGCTCGCTCCGAGGCGCTCCAGCAGCCGGCCCAGCACCCGGTCGGAGTCGAGCAGCTCCTCGGCGATCGCGCGGGCGGCGCGGCGATGCGCGTCCGGGCGGGCGAGCACGTCTTCGACCGCGGCCGCCGCCTCCTCGACCGTGCCGAACGCCAGCAGGCCCTCGCCGACCGGCAGCGCCCGGCCGAAGCCGGTGTCCTGGGCGACGACGGGACGGCCGCAGGCGAGGTAGCAGGCGCTGCGATCGCTGAACCAGCCGCTGCGCGAGCGCACGTAGCCCTCCTTGGCGATCCCGATCTCGCCCTGGGAGGCGCGGACGAAGTCGCGGTAGCGGTCGGGCGTCGCGGCGACCTCGGCCGGGTCGGCAAGGCGCCAGCCATTGGCCGCAAGCGCTCCGAGGTCGTCGCGCTCGGACTCGTGGATCCCGAGGGCGAGGAGGAACTCGGCCCGCGTCCGGCGCGGCAGCTCGATCAGCTCGCGCAGCGAGTGCGCGCGCAGGCCGTAGCGCTCGCCCTCGTGCTCGATCGGCCCGTAGCTGCGCCAGTGGCCGATCGTGGTGAAGGGCAGCGTCGGCGGCCCGGACGCCGGCGCCCACTCCTCCAGCACCACCGGCGGCAGGGTCTCGATCCAGTCGAGGCCGAGCGTCGGCACCTCGTTCTCCGGCTCGTCGAGCCCGCCGGCGACGGTGACGAAGTGGGTGTGGGCGGCGAAGCGCATGTCCGCTCCCTGCAGGTGCCAGTGCTGGTTGAAGAAGGGGTCGAGGTCGAGGTAGGCCCTGACCGGGACCGGCTCCAGCAGCTCGGGGACGGTGAGCATGCCCGAGACGTTGAGGAGGAGCTCGGCGTCCGCGAGCAGCTCGCGCAGGCGGCCGGAGGGGATCGGGGCGCCGTTGCCGTCCGGATCGACGAGGGTCGCGTGCTCGAGGCCGAAGCGGGCTGCCACCGCTTGCAGGTAGGAGGCGCTGGCGGAGCGCTCGAGGTCCTCGGCGGCGACCGGCTCGACCAGCAGGACCTCGTGGCCCAGTCGCCTCAGGCCCTGCACGTACTGGAGGACGGCCCAGGAGGCGCCGCCCTGGTGCGGATCCCCCGCGACCATGCCGCTGACCACGATCCTCATTCGAGCGCCTCCAGCATCCGGCCGAGGACCATGTCGGAGTCGAAGGCCTGCTCGGCGAAGGCCCGGGCGGCCGCCGCGTGGCGGTCGTACTCGGCGAGCACCGCGGTCGTCGCGTCCACCGCCTGCTCGGGCTCGGAGAAGGTGAGGAGCCCGGCCTCCGGGCGGTACGCGGGCGGCAGGCCGGTCTCCTGCACCAGGGCGGGCCTGCCGGCGGCGAGGTAGTGGGCGGTGCGGTCGCTGATCCAGCCGCTGCGCGTTTCCGCGTAGATGCCCTGGGTGACCGAGAACTCGGCGCCGGAGCCGCGGACGAAGTCGCGGAAGCCGGCGGGGTCGGCGGCGACCGCGGCGGGCTCGACGACGCTCCAGCCGAGCCGGCGCAGCCGCTCCGCCTCCTCGGCCTCGTCGGGGTGGATCTCCAAGGCGATCTCGAAGGGGAGGCCGCTGCGCGCCGGCAGCTCGGCGAAGCGGCGCAGCTGGTGGTGCTTCAGCGTGTAGGCGCGGCCGTCGTGCTCAGGTCGGCCGAGCGCGTTGCGCCAGGTGGCGACGGTGGTGAAGCGGTCGAACTTCCGCCCCTCGGGAGCGCCCCACTCGTCGAGCAGGACCGGGGGCGGTAGCGGCACCCACTCGAACCCGGCCGCCGGGACCTCGCAGTCGGCCGCTCCCAGGTTGAGGCCGACGGTGAAGTGGCGGTCGTGCCGGGAGAGCTGGTCGCCCAGGTGTCCCTGCGCCTGCCAGATCTGGGTGAACCCGGGATCGAGGTCGACGTAGGCGCGCCGGGAGAATCGCGCCAGCAGCTCGGGATCGCGGATGTTGCCGCTGATGTTGACGAGCGCCGCCGCCTCGTCCGCCAGCTCCGCTGCCTCCCGCCAGCCCTCGGCCTCTCCCGCGACCAGCAGCAGCGCCCGCGACCCGAGCCCGGCGGCGGCGATGGTGCGCTCGAAGAAGGAGCGGCCGGCGGCCGCGGTCTCCGCGTCGACTTCCTCCAGCAGCCAGGCGTCGTAGCCGAGCCGCCGCAGCCCCAGCACCCAGGAGAGGCGCACCCAGGCCTCGCCGCCGTTGCCGGGCTTGGCGGCGAGGGCGCCGGCGACGGCGATCGTCGCCAAGCTCAGCCTCCGACGGGGACCAGGACCCCTTGGGCGAAGAGCGCGCCCAGGCGCTCGGCCCGGATCGCCAGCTCGAGGTCGCAGTCGCTGCCGCCTTCTCCGAAGCCGTCGAGCTCCTCGAAGGCCGAGCGGCGATAGAGGGCGGCGGCGACGCCGCCCCGGTCGCCGTCGACGACCGCGCTCGCCGCCGGCTTGCGCGTCAGCATCTCGACCGCGAGCGGCAGCGCATCCGGGGTCAGCCGCGAGCCGGCGGCGAGGAAGAGGACCAGTTGGCCGTTGCTTTGGCGGATGCCCTCGTTGCGCAGGGCGGGCCCGTTGAGTCCGCCGACGACGTCGCGGATCCCGTTCGCCTCCCAGGCGGGCCGGGAGATCGTCTCGGAGGTGGCCGGGCGCAGCACGAGCACCTCGGTCGCGGGATGGCGCTGCCGCCCGATGCTCGCCAGGGTCCGCGCCAGCGCCTCGTCGTCGCACGCCTCGTCGAGGATCGCGATCGAGACCAGCGGCGGCGTCTCCGCGCTGAGCTCTTCGCGCCAGTAGCGGCGCAGCCGCAGTCGCGCGATCGGCAGCCGCGTTCCTTCGACCTCCACCGTTACCTCCAGCTCGGCCCGCTCGGGGGCGCGAGAGACGTCGCAGGCGACCTCGAAGCCCGCTTCGCTCGCTCCCTCGACGTCGGGAAAGGCCTCGGCGAGGTCCTCGCGCTCGTGCCAGATCCCTCGCCCGAGCGCCTCACCGGCGAGCGCGACCTCGACCGCCGCGGGACGGCCGGAGGCGGCGAGCGCCCAGCCGCTGATTTCAAGGCCGCTGGCCGCCATCCGCCGCCCGACGACAGGGGAGTCGACGTTGGCGCCGAGCAGGGTGGAATCGTCGCCGACCTCGTCGATGTCCACCGCAAGCACCTCGACGAGCTGGCCCACGGTCGGGAGCCTAGCCTCCGAGCTGGCGCCCGACCTCGGGCGCGGAGGCGACGGCAAGGCCGACGACCCGGCCGATCCCGGCGACGTCCTCGCCGCTGACCGCGGTGCCGGTCGGCAGTGAGAGGCAGCGCTCGAGCGCGGCGTCGGTCACCGGCAGCTCCGGGATCGCGCCCTCCGAGTAGGGCGGGACCCGATGGCAGCCGGGGTAGAAGTAGCGGCGCGCCAGCACGTTCTCGGCCACCAGCACCTGGCGCAGCGCGTCGCGGTCGAGTCCGGCGAGGGCCGGATCGACGGCGATCGTGATGTGGTGACAGTTGGCCTGCTCGGGATCCAGAGGCAGCAGCCGGACGCCGGGGACCCCGGCAAGCGCTTCGTCGTAGGCGCGGTAGTTGCGCCGGTTCGCGGCGAGGAAGTCCGGCAGCGAGTCGAGCGAGGCGAGGCCCATCGCCGCCGCGGCCTCGCTCATCTTCGCGTTGGTGCCGAGCCCGACGATCTCGTCCTCGTCGACGAAGCCGAAGTTGCGCATCGTCGCGACCCGCTCCGCCAGCTCGGCGTCGGCGGTGACGACGACCCCGCCCTCGAAGGCGTTGGCGACCTTGGTCGCGTGGAAGCTGAGGACGGCGGCGTCGCCGAAGCCGGCCAGTGGCCGCCCGTCGCGTGAGCAGCCGAGCGCGTGGGCGGCGTCGAAGACGAGCGGCAGTTCGCGCTCGCGGGCCAGTCGCTCCAGGCCCTCGGGGTCGGCGCTCCGTCCCCAGAGGTGGACGCCGAGCAGGGCGCCGGTCGCCGGGCCGACCCGCGCGGCCGCCTCCGCCGGGCCCATGCAGAGGGCCTCGGGATCGACGTCGGCGAAGACCGGCGTCAGCCGCTCCCAGGCCACCGCGTGGGCGGTGGCGACGAAGGTCAGCGCCGGCAGCACGACCTCGCCTTGGACGTCTAGGCCGCGCATGACGATCTGCAGCCCGAGCGTGGCGTTGCAGGTGGCGATGCAGTGCAGCCCCCCGAGCTGCTCGGAGAGGCGGCGCTCGAAGGCCATCAGCTTGGCGCCGTTGTTGCTGAGCCAGCGCTCGTCGATCGCCTCGCCGATCGCCCGCAGCACGGTCTCGCGGTCGCCGACGTTCGGCCGGCCGACGTGCAGCGGCTCGGCGAAAGCCGCCGGGCCGCCGAGGATCGCCAGCTCCGCGGCGGTCGCCTTCATCGTTCGCCTCCCGCGAAGAGCCGCAGCCGCTCGCCGTGGTAGTCACGCGAGCGCTCGATCCCCCGCCGCAGCGCCTCGCGCAGCTCCGGGTCCGCGGCGACCAGCGGCGCCTGTCGCTCCAGCACGGTGGTCTCCGCCGCCATGATCAGCTCGGGGTCGCGGGTCATGTTGGCGCCGTGGCGGCGGTACTCGGCGACAGGGTGCGGGTGCAGGCGCACCGGGAAGCGGGCGGCGGTCCGCAGGTAGAGGTCGTAGTCGGCGCTGGCGCTGACCTCGGGGTCGAAGCCGCCGATCTCCTCGAACAGCCCGCGCCGGTAGAGCACGGCCGCGGGGGTGGAGATGAAGCAGCTCTCCAGCAGCGCCGGGAACGCCTCCGCCGGTTGCCGCGGCGGGTCGGCGGGCAGAGGTTCCCCGGCCTCGCCGATCAGCTGCCAGATGCCGGCGGCCATCATCGCCTCCGGGGCATCCCGCAGCTCCGCCAACCCGCGGCCGACCGCCTCCGGCAGCAGCCGGTCGTCGGAGTCGAGGAAGAGCACGAACTCGCCGCCGGCCTCCTCCAAGCCGGCGTTGCGCGCGGCGGCGAGGCCGCCGTTCGGCTGCCGCAGGCATCTGACCCCCGGGTAGCGAGCGGCGACCTCGGCGACGTTGTCGGGTGAGCCGTCGTCGACGACCACGATCTCGATCGCCCCGTGGTCCTGGACGAGCACGCTCTCGATCGCCTCCGGCAGGAAGTGGGCCTGGCGGAAGCAGGGAATCACCACCGTCACCAGCTCGGCTTCACCAGCTTTTCTGCGGACGGTTAGATTGGCGATCCGGACGCGCGTGACCGGGTCGAGCACGACTCTGACCGCCAGGGTCATCTCGTCGACGAGGGCGGCGGCGTTGAGCCGGTGCTCGAAGCCGCAGTGGGAGGCGCGGGGGAGGTCGCCGTGGATCTCCTCGACGTCGGGTCGAGGCAGGTCGACGGCTGCCCGGCCGACGACGTTCCCGTCGACCACGAACTCCACTCCTGACGGCTGCGTCCCCTCGGGCAGCACCCATCCCCGCAGGATCAGCTCGCGCGGATCGATCTCATCCCCCGCGCGGAGCGCACCGAGGAACCCGCCGCGCAAGCGCTCGTCAGGCGGGGCGGGGTCGAGCGCGACGATCTCCAATGGGCTATTTGCGGGCCTCGACAAAGAGGCTCTCCTCGCGCCGGTTGTCGAGGCTGACGATCTCCGGATAGGGGCTGTAGGTCTGTTGGAATTCGCAGCGTCGAACCTCGTCGAAGCCAGCCCGTCGCAGCAGCTCGGCGACGAAGTCGAAGGTGAAGAGGGTCTTTGAGTAGCCGTACCAGAGCAACTGCACGATCAGCTTCGAGCCCAGCTCCCGCGCGTCCTCATCAGGGATCAGGAAGTAGTCGCGGTCGCCGTCCCGGTAAGCCTCGATCGCGCGGTCGAGGTCTGGCAAGGCAAGCCGCAGCACGCCCCCCGGCGCCAGCACCCGCCGCAGCTCCATCAGCGCCGGGACCTGGTCGGGATAGCTCAACTCCGGCAGTGCGTGGATGCTGACCGCGTAGTCGACGCTGCCCTCCTCGAGCGGCAGGCCCTCGAGGATGTCGCAACTGATGTCGACGGTCGGGTCCTCCTTGATGTCGGAGTTGATCCAGCCGGGCTGCGGTTCGGTGCCGCAGCCCCAGTTGAGTCGGCGCAGGCGTTGCTCGGTGCTCACGTCGCCGCCTCCAGCAGCTCGGTGAGGACGCGGTCGGAGTCGAAGCGCTCCTCGGCCAGGCCGCGGGCGGCCTCGCTGTGGCGGGGGTAATCGGCCTCGACCTCGGCGACCGCCGCAGCCGCCTCCGCGGGGGTGGCGAAGCTGAGCAGGCCCTCGCCGGTCGGGACCTCGAGCTCGAATCCGGTTGCCTGCGCCAGCACCGGCTTGCCGCTGGCGAGGTAACAAAGGCTCCTGTCGCTGAGCCAGCCGCCGCGCGAGCGTACGTACATGTCCTTTGCCACGCCCATCTCTGCGCGGGAATTCTGCACGTAATCGCGGTAGTTCTCAGTGCTTGCGGCTACTTGCAGCGGCGCGGCGATTTTCCAGCCGCCGGCCTTCAGCAGCTCTGCGTCGCCACGATCCGCGGCTTCGATCTCCAAAGCCAGCTCCATTGGCACCCCGGCGCGACTCGGGAGCTCGGCGTAATCGCGCATCTGGTGGGCCCGCAGCCCGTAGGTCTCGCCCTCGAGTTCGATCGGCCCGAATGGCCCGCGCCAGGAGGCGACGCTGGTGTACGCGGTACCTGGGGGAGTGGCGGGCCAGCGCTCCAGCACGACCGGCTGCGGGGTGTTGGTCCACTCGATTCCGCAGCTCGGCACCTTGCTTCCCTCTTTGCCGACTCGCAGCCCGACCGTCGCGTAGGCGTCATGGCGGCCGAAGGAGGCGTGCAGCCCGAGCTCCTGCCACATCTGCGGGAAGCCCGGGTCGATGTCGAGGAAGAGGGTCCGCGGCGCCGCGGCCAGCAGGTCCTCCTCACCGAGGAAGCCCATCACGTCAACCAGCAGCGCCGATGAGCGCAGGTGCTCGAGCACCTGCTCGCGCGCCACTCCGGCGCTCTGGCCGTCGTCGAGCAGCACCGCGTAGCTGTCGCCGAAGCCGTGGGCAGCCATCGTCTCCTCGACCCAGCGCACGCCGTCATCAACTGCAGTGCCCGGCGGCAGCATCTCGCTGGTCAGCCGATCGATGAACAGGACCTCGTAGCCGAGGCGCTGGAACCCGAGCAGGTACTGGAGGAAGACCCAGGCGTGACCGCCGCGTTGCGGCCGTTGCGCCACCGAACCGGCGAGTGCGATCAACTCCGCCATGCCGGCGTCTAACCGATCGCTTGCGCCGTGGCCTCGTAACCGAACTCGACCAGAACGTCGTCCAGGACCTCGACGCACTCCCTCTGCAGCTCCTCGTCGAGGTCCCGCTGCCAGCGACCGACCGACTGGCGCGGGTCGCCGCTGGTGCGGTGCCCCGCCATCGCCGCGGTCTCGCTCGACGCGCGCTCGAGAACCGACTCGATCGTCTCGTCGGCGGAGGCCACGCCGAGGAAGCCGAACAGTTCGCGCAGGGTCTCCTGGGGCTCGAGGATGAGGTCCTCGTACCGGAGGAGGAAGGCGCCGTCCCCCTGGCGGCGGTGCAGGGCGAGCAGGTTGTCTGCGGCTGCCCGTAGCTGGCCGAGGAACTCCAAGTCCGTCTCGACCCGCTCGCGGCCGAAGCTCGTCACCTTCGTCTTCTGGTTGTAGGCGAGGATCGAGCAGGCCATGTCACGGAAGTCCCGCACCAGGATCACCTCCTGGCTTGCCGGAAAGAGCTCCGTCGTCAGGCGCCAGGTGGCGGGGTCAGGGGCAACCTTCTCGGCGAAGTACCGCGGCTCGGGCTTCTTCTGGCTGGCGGCAACCGCTCTGTAGAAGCTGGTGATGCGCTCCTTGCAGAGTTCGGCGAGCGCCTCTGGCCCTATCTGCGCCAGCTCGAGCTCGACCTGCCGATCCGGCGGGGGCAGGTCCATCGGGACGGTCTCGCCGCCGAGCCACCAGCGCTCGCTCGAGAAGGTGGTCGCAAGCGGCTGCAGGTAGGAGGCGGGTTGGGTCAGGGTCCTGAGGATCTCGGTCCAGTAGCTGACCGCGCGAGGCTCGTACTCGAACGGGCGATACGCGAGCACCGCCGGGTGCTGGTCGAGCAGTCGCATCAACCAGGTAGAGCCGGTGCGGCCGTAGGTCGAGACGATCAGCGGCTGGAGCTGGGATTCGTCTCCCTGCAAAACCCTCTGGCGCTCCCCGCGGATCGTCGCCATGCGCTCGCGGAAGCCGTCGGCGAAGACCGCGCGGACGAACAGCTCGAAATCGCGGGGGAGCCCGACGAGCGAGACCCGCGTCGACCATCCGACCGACGCGCTTGGAGCCGCTGGCTGCTGCTCGAGCACGTCATGGCGCTCCTGCCAAAGATGGGCGACGGCGATGATCTCGCCCTTGAAGACGATCTCCACGAGATCAACGGCTTCTCCTCGTCCGACCGCCCAGCCTCCGACGGTGAGGTCGTGACCCAGCGTCGATTCGCCGGGCTTTGGCGAATCGACGTGGAAGCCTTCGAGACGCTCTGCCTCTGAAGCCAGGATGACCTCGAGGACGTGAGCCGGCTGAGGGGCGCCGCTCAACTCGACCCCGCCGGTAGCTCCGTCTCCGCCATCGCCGCCGCGATCTCCTCGTCCCAGAGCCGGGTGTGGAGCCAGACGTTGTAGCGGGACAGCGCGGTGCGGTTCTCCAGGGCGTAGGACTGACCCTCGAGGTGGTAGAGCTCGACCTCGGGCAGGTACCAGGTCTCGCGGCCCTGCTGGCGCAGGCGCAGGCAGAGGTCGGTGTCCTCGTAGTCGCCCTGGACGTACATGCCGCGGAGGCCGTCGAGCTCCGCGAAGAGCTCGCGGTCGATCATCAGGCAGGCCCCGCTGACCGCCGGGACCCGGCGGGTCACGTTCGCCGCCGGCAGGTCGCGGTGCAGGCCCTTGAAGTAGTGCTCGTTCTCCCAGGCGCCGCCGCCCGGCGGGCGCTGGAACTTGATCCCGGCGTGCTGCAGGGTGTCGTCCTCGAACAGCAGCTTCGGCCCCAGCGCGCCGATCGAGTCCTGTTCGGCGTAGAAGGCGGACATGCGGCCGAGCCAGCCGGGGGCGGCGGGGAGGACGTCGGAGTTGAGCAGCAGCAGCCGGCGGCCCGTGGCAACCGAGGCGCCGCGGTTGTTGGCGACCGAGTAGCCGCCGTTCTCGGCGAGGACGACGACCCGGAAGGGGACGCCGTAGAGCTCGAAGAGCTGACCCGCGCTCGCCCGCAGCGCCGAGGCCAGCTCCGGCGAGTCGAGGACGTAGATCAGCTCGCTCTCGCGCAGCTCCGGGTCGTGGACGAACTGCGCCAGCTGGTGCTCGAGGAAGTCGATGCGGCCGTAGAGGGGGACGACGACCGAGGTCTCCGGGTTCCCCGGCACCTCGCCGAAGTCCCAGGTTTCCTCGATCTCGGCCCGCTCCTCGAGCCGCCGCTGGATCCGGCTCACCGCCGGGACCACGTGGTCCATCAGCGGCGTCTCCCAGTCGCGCTCCTTGTGCAGGTCGGAGAGGACCGCCGCCCGCGCCGCCAGCAGGTCGCGGCTGACCTGCGGCCCCGGAAACTCGCGGCCGACGCCGAGGGCGTTTTCCGTCTCCAGGATCCAACCGGTGCTGAGCAGGCTCGGCGAGCCGGTCTCGCAGTAGCCGAGGAAGCCGGTGCCCTCGGCTCCTGTGCGTGCCGGTTCTTCGTAGAAGGAGTCGACGTCAGGGCGGGGCTCGCGGTAGATCCCCGGCAGCAGCTCGACCCGCGAGCCCTCGGGGCTGACGACGGTGAGGCGCCGCAGCGGTGCCTGACCGTCGCGGGCCCAACCGCGTACGTAGAAGGCGTCCTCGGCCAGGGCGTGGACGGAGTCGAAGTGCAGGCCCTGCGGCTCGTCGCGTTCGACCACGCTGGTCGGCAGCGGGTCGCGGAGTGCTTCGCGGACGAGCGCCCGGCTGGCGCTGAGGCTGACCGCGTCGCCAGGCTCCGCCGCCGCCACCTCGTCGAGCAGCGCCATCACCCCGAGGCGCTCGTCGGCGGCCAGCGATGCCAGTCGCTCGCGCAGGAGGGCACGAAGGTCGACGCACTGCGAGCGCAGCTGCTCGGGCGCCGGCTCCGCGAGGATCGAGATCTCCAGGCCGTGGGCGCCCTCCTCGGACCCGAGGTGGACCGCGACGACGTCGGCGGCCAGCAACGCCGCCAGCGGCTCGACGGTCGTCTCCGCCATCGTCGGCATGCGCTCGAGCTCGGTCTCAGGCATAGCGGACGCTCTCGATCTCGGTTGCCGGGGCGGGCGGCGTCACCAGCTCCTCGTCGCTGCGGCTGGCCAGCAGCTCCTTGTATTGACGGGTGAGAGAGCGCACGTGCTCGTCCATCGCATATGGCGGCTCGATCCGCGCCCGCAGTTCGTCCCAGAGCTTGCGGGTGCCGACGGCTCGGGAGATCGTCTCCGCCAGGCTGGCGGGGTCGGCGGCGCGGAAGTGCAGTCCGGAGACGCCGTCGTGGACTTTCTCGGCCATTCCGCCGATGTCGCTGGCGATCACCGGGCGACCGTGCTGGCCGGCCTCCTGGATCACCAGCGGCGAGTTCTCCCACCAGACGGAGGGGACGACGACCCAGTCGGCGTCGGCCATGATCGTCGGCAGGTCGTCGTGGTTGAACTCGCCTTCGAAGGTGACAGTCTTTTTCGTCGCCTCCAGCAACTCGGCGAATTCGCCGCGGAAGTCGTCGGGCTGCAGCTCGAGGTTGGCGCCGTAGACGGAGAGGTGGACGTCGACCTCGTCCTCCTGCAGCCGTTTCATCGCCTGCAGGAGGACGTTGACGCCCTTGAAGTAGCTGAGCTGGCCGATGAAGACGAGCCGGTTGCGTTTGCGCCGATCGCGCGTCTCCGCCGGCGCCACCGGCAGCCGGCCGTACTCCTCGGTGACGACCTTGTCGGCCGGCAGGCCCCAGTCGACGAAGCGGTCGCGGAGGAAGGCGCTGGGGGCGATGAAGCGGTCGACCAGGGACATGTGCGACTGGATGAAGCGCTTGCGCATGAAGAATTCCTGCGGGCTCACCTCCGGGAAGCACTCGTGGCAGCGCCGCGGCGACTCTTCGCGGCAGGGCTTCTCGGTCGTCGTCCGCACGAGCTGGCCGTTGCGGTGGCAGATCGGCAGGAACTCGTGCAGGGTGTAGACGATCGGCACGCCGTCGCCGAGCGTGTTGCGCAGCTCGCGCAGCAGGTCGTAGCCGAAGAAGAGGGTGTGCTGGAGGTGGACGACGTCGGGCCGCTGCGCCTCGAGGAACTCGCGCAGGTACTTGATCAGCGCCGCCTTGCCGCGGGGGGTGCCGTTGAGCCAGTCGTATTCGAGCGTGTCGGTGTAGAAGAAGTACTGGTTGGGGTCCTCGTTGACGCCCGTCAGCAGCGTGCCCTCGTGGTAGCGGCTGGCGATCGAGACCGGGGGGCCGGTGCGGGCGAGGAAGAGCGGTTCGAACTCGCCGCCGTCACGGACGGCGCGGTAGAGCTCGTAGGCGTAGGCCTCGGCGCCGCCGGGCCGGATCGTCGGATGGTTATGTGAGACGTAGAGGATCTTCGGTTTGCCGGTCACTCGCGCGCTTTTCTCCCTGCTGCGGTGGCTGGAGCATCATCGCCACCCAGGCCGAGTCGCTCAAGCCGCTTCGTAAGTTCGTCCGCTTTCCCGCTGTCGAGGTACGAATCCGGTCTCGACGGCTGAGCCTCGCGGCGCGAGAACCGCAAGTCCCCATGCGCCTCCGCC
>Ga0190273_10000221_pt1 | contig 27606 bp, 28 predicted proteins | sample Popmic504IS_FD_134513 | JGI IMG/M metagenome (GOLD analysis project Ga0190273, IMG submission 134513) | Populus adjacent soil microbial communities from riparian zone of Shoshone River, Wyoming, USA - 504 IS | ecosystem: Environmental > Terrestrial > Soil > Riparian zone > Trees stand | place... | reverse complement strand
CGGCAGAAGACGACCGGCGGCCGCGGCACGCCGTTGTAGTTGCTGGCCATCGCGTAACCGTAGGCGCCGGTGGCGGGAGTGACGAGGACGTCGCCGACGGCCGGTTCGGCCAGCATCGCGTCGCGGACGAGCATGTCGCTGGACTCGCAGTGCATGCCCGCGACCGTCACCAGCGTCTCGGTGGGCGCGGCGGCGCGGTCGGCGATCAGCGCTTCGTACTTTGCCCCGTAGAGCATCGGCCGCAGGTTGTCGGACATGCCGCCATCGACCGCGACGTAGGTCCGCACCTCGGGGATCTCCTTGACGGTGCCGACGCGGTAGGCGGTGACTCCCGCGTTGGCGACGAGGGAGCGGCCTGGCTCGACCAGGATCCGCACCCCCTCCCCGAAGACCTCGGCGACCCCGCGCACCTTGACGTCGACGTAGGCGTCGATCGAGGGCGGCTCGTCCGCGGCGGTGTAGGCGACCCCGAGGCCACCGCCGACGTTGACGACCCGACACCAGTCGCCGGCCAGCTCGCCCAGCGCGCGGATCGCCAGCGTGTAGGGCTCGAGCTCGAAGATCTGCGAGCCGATGTGGGCGTGCAGCCCGACCAGCTCGAGCTTGTCCGAGGCGAGCACGCGCTCGACCGCCCGCGCCGCCAGCCCGTCCTCGAGGCCGAAGCCGAACTTCGAGTCGAGCTGGCCGGTGGTGATGTAGTCGTGGGTCGAGGGCTTGATCCCCGGCGTCACCCGGATCAGCACCCGCTGCGGTTCGTCGAGCAGCCGCTCGCAGCGCTCGATCTCGTCGAAGGAGTCGAGGATCAGGTGGCGGATGCCGGCGCGCGCCGCGAAGAGGACCTCCTCGTCGGACTTGTTGTTGCCGTGCATGTGGATGCGGCCGGGGTCGAAGCCGGCCTTCAGCGCCATGTGCAGCTCGCCGCCGGAGGCGACGTCGACCGACAGCCCCTCCTCGGCGAAGAGCGCATAGGCGGCGGTGCAGGGCAATGACTTGGAGGCGAAGAGGACCTCGTAGTCGGCGCCGCGGCTCTCGAACGCCTCGCGGTATTCGCGGGCGCGGGAGCGGATGTCGTCCTCGGCGTAGATGTAGGCGGGAGTCCCGTGCTCTTCAGCCAGGGCGACGACGTCGCAGCCGGCGAGCTCCAGGTGCCCCTCCCCGTTGACCCGGCTGCCGCGCGGAAACACGGCCGATCCCGCGATCGGATCGCTGCTTGCCACCGCCTGTCCCTGCTCAGCCATCGGACCGGCATTGTGGCCCAAATGACTCCCTGGCGGCGGCGGACACTGCGCAGTGCGGTGTCCTCAGTCAGCCAAATAGCGCTGCTATTCGGCTTCCCTGCGTCCTTGCCCTGCTTGGTCCGGCGCTCGCCAGGGAATCATTTGCCCAATCCTTCGACGGTTTTGGTGACGCCTTCGACGGTCTTCGTGGTTTCGTCGACCACTTTGCCGACGGTCGATTCGGGGCCGGCGACGCTTTCGACCACTTCTTCGGTGGTGCCGGTGACGCCGGTCTCTTCGAGCGTGCCACCGGTCACGGTTTCGTCGACCTGATGGACGGTTTCGTTGACGGTACTGGTGACTTTGCCAGAGGTCGTGGTGGTGGTCGTGTCGCCGCCGGTTTCGCCGCCGCCGCCCGTGCCGCCTCCACCGCCACCGGTCCCCCCGCCACCCGACGCGGTGCCCGAGCCGCTTCCGGAACCGGCGCTGCCGCCGTCTGGAGCCGAGCCGCCTTCGCCGCCGCCTGCGCCCCCGCCACCGTTGGAGGCGCCTTGGCCGTCGCCGCCACCGCCGGCCGGCGCGCCGCCGCGTTCGCCACTGCCGAGGTCGGCCGATCCGCCGCCCTCTGAGCCGTTGCCGCCTTTGCCCGCGGCGCGGCCGCCGCCTTGACCGGCGCCGGCCGCCGCTTTCGCGCCGCTTGCGCCGGCCGCGGCGGCGTTACCCGTCCCGGCCGCAACCGGCGCGGCCGCCTCCTTGGCGCCCGAAACGGCGGCATCACCGCCGCCCAGCAGGCCGGAGATCGGGAAGTCGCCGAAGACCTGAGTCGAGACGAGCACGACGAAAACCGCGACGGAGACGGCGATCAGGCCCGCCCCGGACATCGCGCCAACCAGGTAGTTGCGCGCCTGGCGAATCATCGAAGGAGATTGTTGCTCACAAGTAGCCCATCGGGTCGGTCACGGAGCCGTTTATACGAACCTCGAAGTGCAGGTGCGGTCCGAGGCAGTATCCGGTGCAACCGGTGTACCCGATGATGTCCCCTTGGCTAACCGACTGGCCAAAGGTCGCAACAAAAGAGCTCTGATGGGCGTAACAGGTGGAGAGCCCGCCGCCGTGGTCGATGCAGGTGTAGTTGCCGTAGCCGCCGCTTTCGGCCTCTGACTGCTGCAGGCTGACGGTGCCGGTCATCGCGGCGCGGATCGGCGTGCCTTCCCCCACCGCGATGTCGATCCCCGGGTGGTACTCGTAGCTGCCGTTGATCGTCCGCGAGCCGAAGCCGGAGACCACGGCGCCGTCGACCGGCCAGATCATGCTGCCGCTGCCGCCTTTGATCGGCCCCGCCGGCAGCGGCACCGCGCCCGTTTCCGCCAGCTGCGCGGCGATCTTGCCCTGGATCTCGCTGAGGTCGCCGTCGAGCTCCTCCTCGTGGGAACGGACCTTCCGCAGGGCCGCTTCGCGGTCGGCGCGAGCGCTGACGAGTTCCCCCTGCCGGCTCTGCAGCGTCGTCCGCGTCGTCGTCAGCGCTTCCTTTTCGGAGGCGATCGCGTCGCGGGCGGATTCGATCGTCTCCTTGCTGTCGCGCAGGCGGTCGACCAGGTCCTTGACTTCGTCGCGCAGCTCGCGCACCCGCCCGACCACCGCCTCGTCCATCCCGTGCAGGCGGTTGAGGTATTCGGTGCGGGCGGCGAGGTCCTCGAGGTCGTTGGAGCCGATGATCACGCTGACCAGGTCCGGGGTGCCCGTCTCGTACATCGCCACCAGCCGTTCGCGCAGGGCCGTCAGCGCCCGTTTCAGCTGCGCGCGCACGCGCGCCAGGCGCTCGCGGGCGGCGCCGAGCTCGGCCACCGCCTCGTTCAGTTCCGCCTGCTTGACGACAAGCCGTTCGCGCACCGCCGCCTCGCGGGTGCGGATCTCGGCGACCTCGGCCGTCAGCCGCTCGATCTCGTCGCCGTAGTGCGAGATGGTCGTGGTCAGAACGCCCTTGCGTTCTTCGACCTTCTCCAGCTGCGACTGCTTCGCCTCCAGTTCGGACTCGAGATCGGCAGCAGGGGCCGCGGAGGCAGCGATGAGCATCAGCAAGGCTGCGGCGGCAGCGCAAGCCACCGACACAGCAAAACGATTGAGGACCATCGCCACCGAGGCTAGCCAACCCGTTTTTCGGGCTCGGCTACTCAAAAGTGCCTGCAAGGAGGGTTGCGCGGGCGTTGGGGGAGCCGGGGATGGGGTCCGGCGGACAACAGCGGGGAGGGCCCGGCGAACCCCTCCCCCGGCTCCCTAGGCGTTCGGGGCGTTCTCTACGTGGAGGAGGTCTTGGGTCGCCTCCTCCTCCATCTGGAGGGTGGTGTGCTCGATGCCGTACGTCTCGCGGAGGGTCAGCTCCAGACGGCGGCGGATCAGGTCGCGGTCGGTGCCCTCGGCTACTACGACGTGAGCAGCTATCGCGCCGAAGCCGGCAGTGACCGTCCAGACGTGGAGGTCGTGGACGGAGCGGACTCCTTGCTCCTGGCAGATCGCGCGGCCTACGGCTTCGACGTCCACGCCCGCGGGGGCGGACTCCATCAGGACGTCGAACGGCTCCTTGATCAGGCGCCAGGAGGAGGCGAAGACGAGGGCGGCGATCAGCAGGCCGACGATCGGGTCGATGACCGCTGAGCCGCCGAGGAGGACGAAGGCGCCGGCGATGACGACGCCGAGCGAGCCGACGGCGTCGGCTGCGGAGTGCCGGAGAACGCCCTCGAGGTTGATGTCCTCGCGCTCGCCCCGGGCGAGGACGAAGGTGGCGGCGAGGTTGCCGAGGAGGCCGAAGACGCCGAGGGCCAGCACCCCCCAGCCGTCGATCCCCGGCGGGTCGGAGAAGCGGCCGATCGCGGCGATCGCGACGCCGATCGAAACCGCGATCAGCAGCAGCCCGTTGACCAGCGCCGCCAGCACCTCCGAGCGCTGGTAGCCGAAAGTGCGCCGGCCGGCCGCCGGCATGCCGGCCAGGCGGGCGGCGATCAGGGCGAGGACGATCGAGCCGACGTCGGAGAGGAGGTGCCCGGCGTCGGCGAGCACCGCCAGCGAGCCGGTGAGGAAGCCGCCGATCGCCTCGGCGAGGAAGAGGCCGACGTTGATCGCCAGCGCGATCCCCATCCGCCGCCGGCTGTCCTCCCGCCGCGCATCCAGCGAATGCGAATGGCTATGCCCACCAGGCCCGTGCACGAACCGAGCTTAGAACCTGCCTACGCCGCGACCGGCTTCTTCTTCATCGTCTGCTCGGCGATTTCGGCGGCGTAGCCGAGGCGCTCGGCGTAGTCGCGCGCCTGCATGCGGGAGATGACCATCCGCTGGATCTCGGCCGTGCCCTCGAACAGCTGGTAGATCTTGGCGTCGCGGAACCACTTCTCCAGCGGGCAATCCCTGCTCTGCGCATAGGGGCCGACGAGGTCCATCAGCGTCGTCGTCGCCCACATCGTCACGTCGCCGCCCTTCAGCTTCGACATCGAGCCCTGGCCGCCGGTCATCGGCACGCCGTTGCGACCCATCCAGGCGGCTCGCTGGACCAGCAGCCGCGCCGCTTCGATCTCGGTCGCGACGTCGGCGAGCGTCTGCTGGATCCGCTGCTGTTTCAGCATCGGCACGCCGCCTTCTGACTGGCCGTCGAGGTACTCGAGGGTCCACTCGTAGGACGCCTGGGCGATCCCCAGCGCCGAGGCGCCGACCAGCGGGCGGGTGATCTCGAAGGTCGCGAGGGCGTCGGCGCCGCGGGATTTCTTGCCTTCGCGGCCACGCTGCAGCTTGCGCTCGAGCTTCTCCTCACCGCCGAGCAGATAGTCGACCGGGATCCGGCATTCCTCGAGCACGATCTCGGCGGTGTGGGAGGCGCGGATCCCGAGCTTGGTCTCCTTCTTCCCCTGGCTGAGGCCGGGGGTTCCCTTGGGGACGACGAAGGAGGCCTGGCCGCGGGTCCCGAGCTCGGGGTCGACGGTGGCGACGACGACGTGGACGTCGGCGATGCCGCCGTTGGTGATGAAGACCTTGGTGCCGTTGAGGACCCACTCGTCGCCGTCGCGCCTGGCCGTCGTCTTCAGGCTCTTGACGTCGGAGCCCGCCTGCGGCTCGGTCACCGCGTAGGCGCCGAGCTTGATCTCCTCGCCGCTGCCGAAGCACTCGGGCACCCAGCGCTGCATCTGCTCGGGCGTGCCGGAGGAGGCGATTCCCGCGGCGGCGAGGCCGGAGCCGCTGATCGCCAGGGCGATGCCGGCGCAACCCCAGTGGAACTCCTCGGCCGAGATCACCTGCATCTGCCCCTCGGGATCGGAGGCGTTGCGCTGGATCGCCTCGAGGCCGCCGAACCCCTGCTTCCGCGCCTCTTTGATCGCCTCCCAGGGGATGCTCTCCTCTTCGTCGTGCTGGCGGGCGACTGGCCGGATCACCTCCCGCGCGAACTTCCGGCAGCGCGCCTTGAACTCCAGTTGCTCCTCGTTGAGTGCGAAATCCATGCTCGTTCCTCTCTGCCGTGCCCGATTGACTGGTCAGTCAGCCAGTTTCGGGAACTGTACCCCTTCGGGCAGGAGCCGCTCTGTACGTTTCACGTCGGTGATCCCCAAGCGCCCGATCAACCGCGACGTCGAGGCGACCCCGCAGCCACAGCCGCCCCGCGAGCCGAAGTCGCAGGCGCCGAAGCTGCTCGTGGGTCTCGTCGCCCTCGCTCTCGTCTTCATCGTCGTCGCGATCGTCTTCGCCAGCGGAAGCGACGAGGAAGGCGGCGGTGAGGTCACCGCCGCCGCCCCGGCGCCCAGCGATGGCAGCAGTGACGAGGCCCCCTCGCCGCAGGTCGCCGAAGCGCTCGCCTTCCCCGCCTTCGCGACCAACAACACGACCCGGATCGGCGGCCCGGATCCGGTCGCCAACGCGGCCGGCGTCGCCCTCGCCGTCTTCCCCTCGACGAGCGAAGCTCAGCGACCGGCCGCCGTCACCCTGGTCGGCGAAGAAGACTGGGCCGGGGCGATCGCCGCCTCCGTTCTGACGGCGCCGCCGCTACGCGCGCCGGTCCTCTTCTCCGCTCCCGACGAGATGCCGGAGGACAGCGAAGAAGCGCTGACTGCGCTGGCGCCGCAGGGGGACAAAGCGACCGGCGGCGCGTCGCTGTTCGCGATCGGCGCGGTTGCCCTCCCCGACGGCGCCGGGGAGGTGACCCGGGTCGACTCCGGCGATCCCGCCGCCACCGCCGCCCAGCTCGCGACGCTGCGCGAACGCCTCTTCGGCAAGCCGCCGGCGCACTTCCTGATCGCCACCAGCTCGAAGTCCGACTACGCGATGCCCGCCGCGGCGTGGGCGGCGCGCTCCGGCGACCCGGTCCTCTACACCGACGCGAAGAAGCTGCCGACGGCGACGTCGGCGGTGCTGAAAGCCCATCCGAAGGTGCCGGTCTTCGTCCTCGGCCCCGACTCGGTGATCCCGAAGCAGGTGGTGAAGGAAATCGCCAAGGTCTCGAAGAGCGTCAACCGCGTCGCCGGCAAGGACGCGGCCGCCACCGCCGTCGCCCTCGCCCGCTACGGCGACGGCCGCTTCGGCTGGAACGTCAACGACCCCGGCCACGGCTTCGTCCTCGCCCGCAGCGACTCCCCCGCCAGCGCCCCCGCGGCGGCGGCGCTCTCGGCCTCCGGCACCTGGGGCCCGCTGCTGCTCACGGAAGCCCCCGATAGGCTGCCCGCAGCGGTCCGCAGCTACTTTCTCGACGTGAAGCCCGGATACACGACCGACCCCACCCGCGCCTTCTACAACCACGTCTGGGTGGTAGGCGACCAGGAGGCGATCGACGTCGTCCAGCAGGCCGAAGTGAACGAACTGGCAGAACTGACGAAGATCGGCGGCGAAGAATGAGCGAGTCGGAGAACCCCCAGCTGCTGGGAGGAGAGAAGGAGATCACCGCCGAGGACATCCGCGCCCTCGCCGGTCCGGTCACCCCCCACTTCTCGCTGCAGATCCGCAACCGCATCCGCCGCCTGATCGAGCCGCTCCCCGCCGGCCATCCGGCGCGAGCCGAAGGCGAAAAGCAGATCGCCCGCCTCGAAGAGCTTTCCCAGCACAGCGGCGAGCCACGCGACGGCCTCGGGATCTCGCATTGAAGTACCTGGCGCCGGGCGTCTGGCGGCTGAAGGAGTTTCCGCGGCCGCTGATCAACGTCTACCTGGCCGAGGACGTGCTGATCGACGCCGGCCGGCGCTGGGACCGCGGCCGGATCTTCGCCGAGCTCGAGGGGCGGGAGATCTCGATGCTGGCGCTGACCCACGTCCACCCCGACCACCAGGGCTGCGCGAAGGCGGTCTGCGAGGCGCGCGGCGTCCCGCTCGCCTGCCACGAGGACGACGTCGACGCGATGGAGGGGCGGCGCGCCGTCGCGGCCACCGCCAAGCCCGGGGCCAAGGCCTTCGCCCGGATGTGGGAAGGCCCTCCGCACAAGGTCGACCGGGTCCTCCGCGAGGGCGACGAGGTGGCGGGGTTCCGCGTCGTCCACGCGCCCGGCCACGCCCGCGGCGAGGTGATCTTCTTCCGCGACTCCGACCGGGTCGCGATCTGCGGCGACGTGATCCGCAACATCACCTACGTCTCGCTGCGGACCAAACTCGCCGAGCCGCCTGCCGACCTCACCCCCGACCCCGCCGAGAACCGCCGCTCGATCCGCAAGCTGGCTGAGCTCAACCCTTCACTCATCCTCCCTGGCCACGGCCCCGCCGTGACCGACATCGGCGCCTTCGAGCGCTTCGCCGCCTCACTACCTGGGTAGCACCGCAGCAAGCCGCGCCGCGGCGGGTTCGAACTGTGGGTACGAACGAAACTGGAGGCAGAGGATGAGCAAGCTTTTGAACCAGCGCCCCTCACCGGCGATGGTGGTCGCGGTCATCGCCCTGGTCGCCGCCCTCGCGGGCACGGCCTACGCGGCGCAGAAGATCAACGGCAACCTGATCGAGAAGCAGACGATCGGCGCCGGCAAGCTGAAGAAGAAGACCCTGACGGGGTTCCAGATCAACACCAACAAGCTCGGCACGGTGCCGTTGGCGAAGGTGTCGACCCATACCTTCTGGGCGGTCGTCAACAACCCGGCTAGCCCCGGCAACGCCGCCCTTGCCCGCGCAAGCGGCCCGGGCATCACGGCGACCGAGGGCGGTGGCGCGGTGACCGTCACCTTCCCCTTCAACGTCACCGGCTGCGCCGACGTCGCCGCCCGCAACAACGCCGGCACCACGGTCCCCCAGGCGGGTTACGCCCAGACCAACACCTCGGCCGCCAACCCGAACGCGATCGAGGTACGGACGAAAGACAAAGCCGGCAACAACGAGGACGCCGACTTCCACCTGATCGTGATCTGCCCGTAGGCATAGGATCAGCCCATGGAACGACGCACGGTCGAGGAAGGGATCGCCAAGCCCGAGCAGGCGCGTGAGCTGGCGGTCCAGCGGCTGAAGATGAAGCAGGACTTCAAGGGCATCGCCGCCGGCGGTGTCCTTGTCGTCGCCCTCTGCTTCCTGATCTGGCAGTTCGGCGACGACAGCTTCCCCTGGCCGGTCTGGGTCGCCTTCGGCATCGTCGTCCTCCTCGTCGTCCAGGGCTGGAAGGCCTACGGCCCCAGCAACCGGATCACCGAGGCCGACGTCCAGCGCGAGATCGAACGCGGCTAGCGCCCGCGAATCCGTGAAAAGTCCGGCTCAAACAGACTTTTGACGGACTCGCGACTCACGCGCCTGGGCCGAAGGCGTCGATGATGCGATTCTGGAACTCGCTCAGCTCCTCGGGGGAGATGAAGTAGGTCGGCGGGGTGAGGAAGAGGCCGTCGGCGCGCTCCGCCGTCGCCTCGACGCGGGCGCGGACCTTGTCGAGGGGGCCGGCGGCGCAGTAGGCCTCGACCATCTCGTCGCTGATCGCGGCGGGGACGGCGGCGAGGTCGCCGCGGCGGAAGGCCTCCCCGGCGGCGACGGCGTCGCCGGCGAAGCCGTGCAGCTCCCAAAGGGGCATGTAGGTCTTGACGGTCGCGTAGAAGGAGATCGTGCGGCGAGCCATCTCGATCGCCCGGCCCTCGTCGTCGTCGATCGCGCAGCAGACGGTCGGCAGGTAGTCGAACGAGGAGCGCTCGCGGCCCGAGCGCCGCAGCCCCTCCTCGAAGGCCGGCACCACCACCTCGTCGATCCAGCGCAGGCTCTGAATCGGGTGGCCGATCAGCCCGTCGGCGACGTCGCCGGCCATCCGTGCCATCCCGGCCTGCACGGCGGCGGTGTAGATCGGCACCGCCTCGCGCGGCGCCGGGTGCGGACGCACCCAGCCCTTGATGTCGACGTCGTAGTACTCGCCCTCGTAGCGGATCGGCTCGCCGGCGCTGGCCTGGCGCATGATCAGCCGCGTCGCCTCGATCGCCTCGCGCAGGTGCGGCGCCGGGCGGCCGTAGTCGGCGTTGTGCCAGGTCTCGTTCAGGCGTTTGACCCCGGCACCCATGCCGAGGCGGAAGCGACCACCCGACATCTCGTCGATGTCGAGGGCGCTGATCGCCTGGATGAACGGGCTGCGGGTGAAGGCCCAGACGATTCCCGTCGCCACGCCGATCCGCTCGGTCTTCGCCGCCAGGTGGGTGGCCTGGGTGACGGCGCTGCGGAAGAGCTCCGGCGCCCAGACGCACTCGACCCCGGCCGCCTCGGCCCGCAGCGTCTCCGCCTCCATGTCGGCGACCGAGGTGCCGATCGCGGCGACGGAGATGCGGTCGAGGGCGCCCATCTCCGCGGTACTCCGAATCAGTCGTCAGCCGGGGCGGTAGCGCCGGCGAGGACCGCGTCGGCAACCTGTTCGCGGTGCCACTTCGCATCGCCCAGCGAGGCGGCGTTGGCGCGGCCGCGCTTGAGGAAGAAGTGGAGGTCGTGCTCCCAGGTGAAGCCGATGCCGCCGTGCACCTGGATCGCCGCGTCGGGCACCCGCCAGCCGGTGTCGGAGGCGTAGGCCTTGGCCATGCAGGCGGCCAGCGGCAGCGACTCCGGCTCGGCGTCGGCGGCCCAGGCGGCCCCGTAGACGGCCGAGCGCGAGTTCTCGGTCTCCAGCAGCATCTGCGCGCAGCGGTGGGAGACGGCCTGGTAGGCCCCGATCGGGCGGCCGAACTGCTGGCGGTCTTTGGCGTAGGCGACCGACATCTCGAGCGCCCGCTGCGCCAGCCCCGTCGACTCCGCCGCCAGCGCCACGCAGGCACGGAGGAAGACGGGGATGTAGTCCTCCCCGGCCCCCGGCAGCGTCGCCTCCGCCCGTACGCCCTCGAAGCGGACGGAGGAGAGGCGGCGGGTCGGGTCGATCGACTCCTCGGGGACCACCGTGACCCCGCCGGCGGCGCTGTCGACGATGTGGCGGTGGCCGTCGGAGGTGGCGACGAGGAAGAAGTCGGCGCTCGCCGCGTCCATCACCAGCGTCTTTTCGCCGTTGAGGAGGACACCGTCGCCGTCGGCCTCGGCGGCCATCGCGAATTTGCCGATCTCGACCGGCAGTCCGGCATCGAACAGGGCCGGCGTACCGCGCTGCTCCCCGGCGGCCAAGGGCGCCAGCCAGCGTTCCTTCTGCTCGTCGGAGCCGCCGGCGGCGATCGCCAGCCCGGCGATCGTGTTCGAGAGCAGCGGCGAGGGGGCGCAGACGTAGCCCATCTCCTCGAAGAGGACGGCGAGGTCGACGATCCCGAGCCCCTGGCCGCCCCACTCCTCCGGCAGCGCCAGTCCGGCCCAGCCGAGCTCGGCCATCTCCTTCCAGCCGCTCGCGTCGAAGCCGTCATCGCTGGCGGCGATCTCGCGCAGCCGCTCGGATTTGAAGCGCGAGGCGAGGAAGTCGTGCGCGGTCTGCTTGATCGCCTGCTGCTCGTCGGTGAGGTCGAAGTACATGGTGAAGTCTGGGCCGGCCCTAGCGCAGCCGCGGCAGGCCCAGGACCCGCTCGGCGATGATGTTCTTGAGGATGTCGGTGGTGCCGCCCTCGATCGAGTTGGCGCGGGAGCGGAGGAAGCTGTACTGCCAGGCGCCGCCGGCAACCGCATGCTCGGAGCCGCGCGCCAGCGTCGAGTAGGCGCCCTCGATCTCGAGCGCCAGCTCGGTCAGGTCCTGGTTGATGTCGGCCCACTGCCACTTGCCCAGCGAGCCCTCGGGCCCGGGGATGCCCGATTGCATCGTCTTGGTCAGGCCGCGGTAGGCATTCAGCCTCATCGTCTCCACCTCGATGTAGAGCTGGGCGATGCGCTGGCGGAAGTAAGAATCATCGGCGGCAGACGCGCCGTTCGAAGGCGTCTCCCGTGCCAGCTTCGAGAGCCGGCCGAGGGCGTTCTGGATCTGCGAGATCGCCCCGAAGGCGAGCCCGGCGCGCTCGTTCATCAGCGTCGTGATCGCGACCGCCCAGCCGTTGCCGACGCCGCCGACGACGTTGGCGTCCGGCACCCGCGCCTCCTCGAAGAAGACCTCGTTGAACTCGCCCTCACCGGTGATCTGGACCAGCGGGCGCGTCTGCACCGCGTCCTGCTCCATGTCCATCAGGAAGTAGGTGAGGCCCTGGTGCTTTGGCGCGTCCGGGTCGGTGCGGGCGACCAGCATGCACCACTTGGCGTACTGGGCGAAGGTGGTCCAGACCTTCTGGCCGGTGACGACCCATTCGTCGCCGTCCTTGACCGCCCGCGTCTTCAGCGAAGCGAGGTCCGAGCCCGACTCGGGCTCGGAGAATCCCTGACACCAGATCTCCTCGCCGGTCAGAATCGGCTCCAGGTAGCGCGCCTTCTGCTCATCGGTGCCGTGGGCGATCACCACCGGACCGCCCATCGCCAAGCCGAGCACGTTTGCCGGCGCCGGCGCTTCCTGTCGCGTCGCCTCGGCGGCGAAGATCGCCTGCTCGATCATCGTCGCGCCGCGGCCGCCGTACTCCCGCGGCCAGGAGATCCCAGCCCAGCCCGCCTCGTGCAGCTTCAGCTGCCACTGGCGCCGGAAGGTCATCACCTCGTCGAGCCCCGCCCCCTCCGGCTCGGGCCCCGGATGGTTCTCCTGCAACCAGGTGCGAACCTCGTCGCGGAACTCCTCCTCCGATGGGGACAGCGTCAGGTCCATCGAGCGCCCAGCATATAGAGGTCGCCTGGCCGGCTGGCCAGGCGACCTCGATGACTCATTCTTCGCCGCAGGCCTTGAGGCCGTAGTCCTTCGCGAGCTTGCTGCCCTCCGCGAGCGGGCTGATACCGGCGCTGAGGGTGTCCGGGTTGGTTTCGATCTCCACCACGCCTTCTTCGACGGACAGGACAATCGCTTCGATCTGCTTCTCGTCGCCTTCCGGTACGGGGAGGGCGTCGATTTCTTCGATCTGTTTTCGGACCCCGGGCGCCACGATCTCCGTGATCGCTTCATCCTGCTGCGCCTTCGTCGGTTCTTCGCCTTCGCTAAGACCCTGGTCTTCGGCGAATTCTTCGAATTCGGCTTCGTTTTCTTCGTTGCCTTTTTCGCAGATTTCGTCTGCCTGCTTGATGAACTGCGCTTTGGTGACCGACGAGCTGTCGCTGCTGCTGTCGTCTCCCCCGCCACAGCCCGCGACGATCATCGAGATCGCGGCGAGTGCGGCGAGCACCGCGATGAACGGCTTGCTCACCTGGACTCCTCTACCTCGGTTTACGGACGGGACGGACGCTAGTCGCGCCGTCGGCCGCCTAGACGCGCTGGATCAGGGTGCCGGTGCCGAGACCGCCGCCGCAGCACATCGTCACCAGGCCCATCTCCTTGTCGGAGCGCTCCATCTCGTGGAGCAGGGTGGTGATCAGACGGGCGCCGGTCGAGCCGAGCGGATGGCCGAGGGCGATCGCGCCGCCGTTGACGTTGACCCGGTCCATGTCCGGTTCGAGCTCGCGGCGCCAGGCGCCGACGACGGAGGCGAAGGCCTCGTTGATCTCGACCAGGTCGATGTCGTCCATCTGCATCCCGTTGCGCTCGAGCAGCTTCCGCGTCGCCGGGATCGGGCCGGTCAGCATGATCACGGGGTCGACGCCGACGGTGGTCTGGTCGAAGATCCGCGCCCGCGGCTTCAGCCCCAGCTCGTCGGCCTTTTCGCGGCTCATCAGCAGCACCGCGGCGGCGCCGTCACTGACCTGCGAGGAGTTGCCGGCGGTGATCTTGCCGTCCTCCTTGAAGGCCGGCTTCAGATTCGAGAGGCCCTCGAGGGTGGTCTCGCGAAGCCCCTGGTCGGTGGCGTAGGTCTCGCCGTTGACCTGCATCGGCACGATCTCGCGCTCGAAGCGGCCCTCCTCGGTCGCCTGCCGGGCAAGCTCCTGGGAGCGCACCCCGAGCTCGTCGAGCTCGGAGCGGGGAATCTCCCACTGGTCGGCGATCATCTCCGCCGAGAGGCCCTGCGGGATCAGGTCGTATTTCTCCATCAGCTCGGGCGAGAAGGCGAGCCCGTGCTCCTCCATCACCTTGTAGGAGTCGGCGAAGGAGATGTGGCCCATGTGCTCGACCCCGCCGCCGATCGCGACGTCGTGGACGCCGGAGGCGACCAGGGCGGCGGCGAAGTTGACCGCCTGCTGGGCGGAGCCGCACTGACGGTCGACGGTGGTGGCGGGGACCTCCTGCGGCAGCCCGGCCTCGAGCCAGGCGTTGCGGCCGATGTTCAGCCCCTGCTCACCGAACTGCTGCACGCAGCCGGCGATCACGTCGCCGACCTCGTTCGGGTCGACTCCGGCCCGGTCGATCAGCTCCTTGTAGGTGCGGGCGAGGAGATTCGAGGGATGGAGGTCCTTGTAGTAGCCCTTCTCCGGATGGCCGCGGCCGATCGGCGTCCGCACCGCCTCGACGATGACGACCTCGCGCCCTCCGAACCTGCCGTTGCCGTTATCCATCGCACCCCTCCATCGTTGAAGTTCTCTTCTGAGGGTAGCCGATTGACTGGTCAGTCAGCCAAGCCTCGGCGCGCCTCAGGCGTGTCTGACCTGAAGGGTCATATAGACCCCCTGAAGTCAGACACCCCCGGGCGGCACCGGGGCGTTGATGCGTGATAGAAGCCCCGGCCAATGAGCGCTAATCAGGGGTACACGAGTCCGGGGATCGCGGGCAGCGGGGCGATTGCCACCGGCCTTGCCGCGGTCTCGACCACGACCGCAGACACGATTCTGCTCGCCCGCAGCGAGGCTTCCGCCTGGCGCGCCGAGGAGAAAGTCGTCGCCGCCTGCGCCAAGCTCGAGGGCGGCGACCCCTCGCGGCTGCGGGTCACGACCGACCCCGCCGACCTCTCCGACTGCGACATCATCGTCGAGGCGATCGTCGAGGAGGTCGGGCCGAAGGGGGAGCTGCTTCGCCGCATCGCCGAGGCCTGCCCGAACGCCGACCTCGCCACCACCACCTCTTCGCTCAGCATCCGCGAGATCGCCGAGGCGGCCGGCACCGAGAAGATCTTCGGCTTCCACGTCTTCAACCCGGTGCCGCGGATGGCCCTAGTCGAGGTCTGCGTTCCCGACGGCGCCGCCGCCGCCCGCGAGAAGGCGCTCGCCTGGTGCGCCGCGCTCGGCAAGACCGCGGTCGAGGTTCCCGACGAAGCCGGCTTCGTCGTCAACCGCCTCCTCTTCCCCTACCTCTTCGACGCCGCCCGCATGGTCGAACGGACCGGGATGGAGCCCGGCGCCGTCGACACCTGCATGAAGCTCGGTGCCGGCCACCCGATGGGCCCGCTGGCGCTGCTCGACTTCGTCGGCATGGATGTCTCGAAAGCGATCGGCGACGCCCTCTACGCGGAAACGAACGAGCCGACCCACAACCCGCCGCCGATCATCGTGAAGATGGTCGAGGAGGAAAAGCTCGGCCGCAAGTCCGGCGCCGGCTTCTACTCCTACGACTAAGTCGGTTTCAGTCGGTCCTGGCGGCGCTGCCTTTGGCGGCGAGGTCCCAGATCACATCGGCCTCGCTGATGCCCTGACGGCGGGCGACGATCTCGATCTCGCCCCAGGGCAGCTCGGCGTCGGGCAGATCGTCCCAGCGGGCCAGGTCGAGAGCCTCGACGGCGCCTTTGAGCGCCGGGCCGAGGTGCTCTTCGGATCGCAGCAGCGCCCTGAGGATCTCGAGCTGCTTGTCGGTCAGGCGTACAACCCACATCGGGTACCTCCAGCGGTGGGGGGAGCGCGGGTTGCCCGAAGAAGTTAGGCAGCGGGACGGACGGAACCGCCGCTGATCCGTACCGCCTCGATCCGGTTCTCCCGCACCGCCTCGACCCGAATCGTGTAGCCGTCGACGCGGACCGAATCGCCGCGTTTGGGCAGCCGGCCGAGCTCGCCGAAGACGTAGCCGCCGACCGAGTTGTAGGTGTCGCCCTCCGCCGGCAGCTCGATCCCGGCGTCGGCGAGGTCGCCGAGCGAGACGTGGCCGCGGACGAACCAGTCGCCGTTGGTCAGCTTGCGCACCGCGGCGGCGCGGGGGTCGGTCTCGTCCTCGATCTCCCCCACCACCTCCTCGAGGATGTCCTCGACGGTGACGATCCCGACCGTGCGCCCGTACTCGTCGACGACGACCGAGAGCGAGGTGCGCTGGACCTGGAGGTCATGCAGGAGGTCGTCGAGCGGGCGCGTCTCGGGGACGATCAGGGCGTCGCGGATCACCGTCTCCAGCGGCGCCTCCGGCCCGTCGCTCATGTAGAGCCGGGCGAGGCTGTTGTTGTGGACGATGCCCTTGACGCGGTCGCGGTTGTCGTCCTCGATCACGACCAGGCGGGTGTGGCCGGAGGTGACGCAGCGGCGCAGCGCCGCCTCGACGGTCTCCGAAGAGTTGACGGTGATCACCGCCGGGATCGGCGTCATCACCTCGCGGGCCTCCTGCTCGTGCAGGTGGAAGACGCCGCCGAGCATGCCCGCCTCGCCGGGGTCGAGATGGCCCCCCATCCGCGAGCTGTCGATGATCTGCTTCAAGTCCTCGGAGGTGTGGTGCTCCTCGAGGTCCTTCGGGTCGACGCCGAAGAGGCGGACGACCCCGTTGGAGACCAGGCTCAGGGCCTTGGTCACCGGCGCCGTCGCGACGGCGAACCAGCCGAGCGGGCGGGAGACGCGGCGCGCGGTCTTCTCGGCGTTGGCGATCGCCATCATCTTCGGCACCTGCTCGCCGATCGAGATGTGGAGCGCGGTGACGAAGGCGAAGGCGATCGCCAGCGAGATCCCGGCGGCGGCGCCGTGGGAGAGGCTGCCGAAGGCGGGCTCGAGCAGCTTCGCCAGCGAGGGCTCGCCGAGGAAGCCGATCCCGATCGAGGCGGCGGTGATTCCGATCTGGCAGGCGGAGAGCGATTCGTCGATGCGGTCGAGCTGCTCGACCACGGCCTCGGCACCCGCTTCCCCCTCGTCGACGGCCTGTTCGAGTTTGCCGCGGCGGCTGCGCACGAGCGCGAACTCGGCCGCGACGAAGAAGCCGTTGATCGCGATCAGCAGCGCAAGAAGGACGAGCAGCAGGGCGCTCATCGGCTATGCGGCCCGGTACTTCGGGCTGGGACGTCCTCGGCCATGCAGCCCGTTGAATATAGCTATCCGTCCAGCGATTCCGACGCAACTATGAGGTCATCGGTGGGATATTGATTGAGCAATGCGAATCGCCACGCTCAGCGAGATGCTCGAAGAGGTCGTTCACCTGGGGGAGGCGACAGGCATGGAACAGCACGCTCACGAGCTCCGCGGCGAGCTCGAGGGGCGTCTGGCGACGGTGCGAGCGGCGGTGGCGGGGACCGGCTCGCCGCGGGTGGTCGCGCTGCAGCGCCTCGACCCGCCCCGGGTCGGCGGCTTCTGGATCCCGGAGATGATCTCGATCGCGGGCGGCCTGGACGTCGCCGGCGACCCGGGCCTGACGCCGCCCAAGGTCAGCTGGGGCGAGCTCGAGAGCCTGCGCCCGGACGTGATCGTGGTGATGCCGGAGTTGCCGCTGGAGGACGCCCGCGCGCAGGCGATGGAGCACTGGGAGCGGATCGCCGGCCTCGGGGCGATGCGCATCTACGCCGTCGACGGAACCCTCTTCGGCGACCCCGGCCCGCGCCTGATCGACGCGGTCGAGCTGCTCGGCCACCTCCTCCACCCCGATCTGGTCGACCCACCCGGGAACGTGGGGTTCATGGCACTGCGGGCGCCGGTGACGCGGCCCGCGGCGGACGTCTAGGGCCCGGGCTAGGGCTTCAAGCAATCGCGATTGCGCCGACGAAAGCGACGACGCCGATCGCGGCCATGGCGGCCAGCTCGAGGGGCAGGCGATTGCGGCCGAACATCCCTTTCTCGCCGGCGACGATCACCAGCGCGCAGACGACGCCGCCGATCAGGCCGCCGATGTGGCCGCCGACGCTGATCCGCGGGGCGACGAAGCTGAAGAAGAGGTTGAAGAGGATGAGGAAGCCGATCTCGCTGGCGAGGGCGTCCATCCCACGGCCGCGGGCGACGACGAAGGTCGCTCCCGCGAGCCCGAAGACCGCGCCTGAAGCGCCGAGAGTGAGCCCGTTGGGCTCGATCAAGAGAGCGCCTAGGGAACCGGCCAGCAACGAAGCGAAGTAGAGGACCAGGAAGCGCGGAGTTCCCAGCGCCGGCTCCAACAGCCGCCCGAGCACCAGCAGCAGGAACATGTTGAAGCCGATGTGGAGGAGCCCGGCGTGGAGGAAGCCGCTGGTCACCAGGCGGTACCACTCGCCTTCGGCGACCGAGGGCCCGAAGAGGGCGAAGTCGACGACGAAGCGGTTCAGCCCGACGTCGAAGAGGCCGCCCGCGCCTTTTGCGATCTCGACCAAGAAGACGACCACGTTGATCGCAATCAGTACGTAGGTGGCCGGGGTTGCCTGGAAGCCGCTCGGCGTCCCCGTGGGGTTGCGCACCACCCGCGTCCGCTGGCTCGCGCACTCCGGGCAGCGCATCCCCACCGGGGTCGGCGTCATGCACTCGGGGCAGATCGGGCGGCCACAGGAGGAGCAGGAGACGCGCGTCTCGCGGTCGGGGTGGCGGTAACAGGTCTCGGCCATCGGACCGGGGAGCCTACAATCGCGGCCGATGGAGCCCGCCAGCCCCGCCCGCCTCTACGCCTCCGTCGCCGGCGCTCTCCTCGTCGTCCTCGGCATCCTCGGCTTCTTCTACGACGCTTCCTTCACTTCGCTCGACGACCTCCAGCCCGCCCTCGGCGCGATCGACGTCAACGCCTGGTTCAACCTCTTCTACGTCTTCACGGGGGCGATCGGGGTGCTGGTCGCCGGGGTCGCCTCCCGCCAGTACGCCTTGGCGGTAGGCCTGCTCTACACGCTGCTGGGGATCTTCGGCCCCGGCACCGAGTGGTTCCACCTCGTCATCGGCGTCCTCGGACTCCTCGCGGCCGCGGGAACTACCCAATCGCCAAGTCGTGGTTCCAAAAGCACGAAATACGTGCGAAAGGAACCACGCGATTCACAGTCGCGAGCGAAGACCGTTCGCGACCGCGCGTAGGCCGCTCTCGCCACGCTGGCGGCTGCGGCGGCGCATCTCGATCAGCACCAGGGCGCCGGTCGCCACGCTGCCGGCGCCGACCGCGACCACCGGCCGCACCCAGTTGCGGGGATCGCGCAATGCCCGCAGCTCTTCCTCGGAGAGCTCCTCGGCCCAGTCGGAGAGCTCCTCGGCGGCGGCCTGGGTGATCGCCGCGAGCGTGTCCTCGAAGCGGCCCGAGAGCCGCTCCGGCGGCTCGATCGGACGCAGGGCGTCGCTCAGCAGCGCCTCGACGTCCCAGGTCGACCCGCTCAGCGTGTCACTCGGGTCTCTCATCTTCCATCTCCTCCTGCAGCTGCTTGATCGCGCGATGGATCAGCACCTTGGTGGCGCCGTCGGTGCGGCCCAGCGCCCGCGCGATCTCGCGGTTGTCCATGCCGAGGGCGAAGCGCATGATCAGCGCCTCGCGCCGGTCGTCTGAGAGGTGCTCCAAATGCGCCATCACCTGGCGCAGCTCCTCGCGCCCCTCGGCGATCGCCTCGGTGTCGTGACGGGTGGCGATCGGGTCGGCGTTCTCCAGCGTCGTCTGCGGCCGCCGCGAGCGGTCGCGGTAGTAGTTCGAAGCGAGGTTGTGGGCGATCCGGATCACCCACGGCCGCAGCGGCCGCCCGTCGGACTCGCGCCGCGCCCGGTCGAAGTGGCGATAGGCCTGGAGGAAGGCCTGCTCGGTCAGGTCCTCGGCGTCGTGATGATTCCCCACCCGGTAATAGGCGTAGGAGTAGACGTCGCGCAGGTGCTCCCGGTAGAAGTCCTCGAAGGCGCGATCTAGCTCGGCCTTGGCCGCCGGAGCCAGCTCGGCCGGCTCGACGTTCTCCTCGGGACCGCTCACCGGCCAAGCCTACGAGGGATCGGCGGAAGCCGCAGGAGGTCTCGCGGGGACCGCCGATCATCAGGCGGCCCGCTTCTCCCGCTCGACCGCGCGCAAGGTGGCGATCCACTCCTCGGAGTCACACTCGCCGCGGATCAGCGCCGCCAGTCCCGCGAGCGCCGCGGCCTCGACTCCGGAGGCCGCGACCGTGTCGGCCAGCAGCGGCGCCGTGTCCAGGCCCTCCGAGGCCTGACCGATCTTGCCGGGGATCTCCTTCGCGGGCGTCCCGGTTCCAAGCAGCTCGCCGGCGCGGCGGTTGCGGCCGGTCGGGGCCATCATCGTCGCGGTCAGGTCGCCGACCCCGGCCAGTCCGGCGAAGGTCTCCAGCTCGGCGCCCTGGCGCAGCGCGTACTCGATGCACTCGCGCCAGATCGCCGCGACCGCGATCCCGGCGGCGTTCAGCCCGTGCGGCTCGGCAGCCGCGGCGGCAAGGGCGGCGGCGTTCTTCGCCGCGCCCGCCATCTCAACCCCGGTGATGTCGTGCGAGCGCTCGCAAACGAGCCCGGCGCGATGGAAGACCTCGCCGACCTGGGCCCGCAGCTCCTCGTCCGCCGAACCGAGGACGAGGGCCGCCGATCCCGAAACCGCCTCGCGGGCGTGGGCGGGGCCGCCGAGACAGGCGATCCCGCGCGCCCGCACCCGCTCGCCGACGTAGTCCGAAGGAAGGTCTCCCTGGGGGGCGATCAGCCCCTTGGTCAGCATCAGCACGGCGCTGCGGGAGCTGACCCGGTCGGCGATCGCGCCGACCGCCTGCGGCAGCTGGGCGGAGGGGATCGCGAGGCAGATCAGGTCGAGGCCGGCGAGCTCGATCGAGGAGGCCGGCCGCACGTCGATCGCCTCCGGCAGCGGCACGCCGGGCAGGTAGCGCTTGTTCTCGCCGTCGGCGAGCATCTCCTCGACCCGCTCCGAAGTCCGCGCCCCGAGCTGGACCTCGAGGCCGCCGCGGGCGAGCAGGACCGCGACCGCCGTCCCCCAGCTGCCGGCGCCGATCACCGCGGCGCGGCGCATCGGCGGCAGCCCGCCGAGGTCTTCCCACTGCAGCAGCACGTTCGGCCAGATCCGCCCGGTCACCGTTTCCGCCAGCGCCGGCGAGGGCTCCTCGGAGCGGGGGAAGGTCATCGGCGGCCCCAGCCGCACCCTGCACTTGCGCGGCCGGATGCGCCAGCCGCGGCGGACGTGTTCGGTGCCGAGGACCGCGGTCGGGATCACCACCGCCCCGGTCTGCAGGGCGAGGCGGCCGACGCCGCGCTTCGGGTTGGCGAGCGTGCCGCGCCGGATCCGCGTCCCCTCGGGGAAGATGCAGACGGCACCGCCGCGTTCGGCGATCATCCGCGCGGTCAGCATCGCGTCCTCGTCGGACTCCCCGCGGCGCACCGGAAAGGCACCCAGACGCGAGAGCACCCATCCCTGCCAGCGCTTCTCGAACAGCTCCACCTTGGCCATGTAGTTCATCGGCCGCCGCCAGGGCAGGGTGGCGCCGACCACGAAGGGGTCCAAGAAGCTGCGGTGATTCGCGGCGACGATCACCCCGCCCTTCGCCTTCCCGTACTCCCGCCCCAAGCGAGCGAGCCGGAAGTAGATGAGGAAGAAAGGCATCAGGAACGCGCGGGCCACGTGGTACATCGGCCAGTTGACGCTGTGTTTGCGCGTATAGGCGTGGTAGGAAGCCAGCCGCTCCGCGCTCAAAGGTTCCCGGGTCACGCGTAGCGCTACACGAGGGAGCGTTTCGGGTTACGGCGCACTCTCGTTTCAAAGAATTTCGAATGCGCGCGCCATACGCGCGCCCTGACCCGAAACGCTCCGGACATGCCCCGCGAGTCCGTGAAAACTCCGCTTGAGCCGGACTTTTCACGGACTCGCGACGACGATCGAGAGCTAGCGAACCTGGGTGGATGTGGCCCGGCCCGAAGCGCTTCGAGCAGACCTACCAGGCCGCTTCGACCAAGGCACGAAGCTCGATGCCATCCGGCGGGCGCGGAACGCGCTGGAGCTCCGGGCGCCGGAGCATCGCCTCGATCGCCTCGTCGAGCTTCGAGGCGTCACCGCCGACGCCGCCGAGGCGCGGTGGGCGACCGAGCTCTTCTATCCGCTGCGCGAGGCGCGCCCGATCGCTTCGAAGCGAATCGGCCAGCCGCTCGTACACCTCCGGGGCCCGTCCCGCCAGCAACTCCACCGAGTGCGGCAGCACGGCCGCGTTGGTCTCGGCGTGCGGCGTGCCGCACAGGCGGACCAGGGTCTGGCAGACGAGATGGTGGAGGCCCATCCCGGCTGAGTCGATCGCGTAGCCGCAGAGGATCGAGCCAAGCGCGAGCGCAGCCCGGTCCCGCTCCTCCCGCGCTTCGTCCAGCGCTGCCGCGATCAACCCGGCCCCCCGCAGAGCCGTCATCTCCGAGACCGGATTCGACAGCGGCAGGTACAGCGTGTCAGCCCCGTGCGCCAGCGCGTTCATCGAGCTCGCGCGCAACTGCTCCTCCGGCTGGCTCGTCATCGCCTCCGGATCGGCGATCACCAACGTCGGCCGCACCGTCCCTCTGACCCGTTCCTCGACCCCCGCCGGCAACCGGTGCGATCCCGTCATCTCCGCCCCAGACATCGTCGTCGGGATGGCAGCCACATCCGCGCCCGACACCGACGCGACCGCCTTCGCCACGTCGACAACCCGGCCGCCGCCCAAAGCGACGAGGGGACGCGCTCTCGCCCTTTCACTTGCATCGTGAGCGGGCGAGAGCGCGTCCAGCAGCGCCGCGGCGGCGGCCGGGACCTGCCCGGCCTGCACCTCGTGCACTCCGCTTGCTGCCGCCGCGAGGCCCCGTGCCCCCGCCAGCGCCCGAGCCGTGCTCAGCAGCTCGAACTCGTCCACCCCCCGCTCGCCTAAGACTTCAACGGCCTCGCCAACCCCGCCCCGCCGAAAGACGACGACGCGCCCGGCATCGCGCCAGGTGAAGTCGGCGATCAACCCTGGGCTTGGACCCGCGGGTTCTCGACCGGCCGCAGGCGCGGTTCGACCTCCTCGCGCAGGTGCTCGTAGTCCGGCGGCAGCGAGAGCTTCTCGCCGAGGTGCTCGAGCGGCTCGTCGACGGTGAAGCCCGGTCCGAGAGTGGCGATCTCGAAGAGCACACCGCTCGGCTCCCGGAAGTAGACCGAGCGGAAGTAGAAGCGGTCGATCTCCGGCGTCGGCTGCGCCCCGCCCGCCTCGGCCTTCTCGCGCCAGTCGAGCAGCTCCTCTGGGGTCGAGGCCCAGGCGACGTGGTGGACGCTGCCGGCGCCCTGGATCCCGCGCTCGCTCGGCGCCTCGTCGTAGATGTAGAGGCCGCCGCGCTCGGTGCCGCGCGCCTCCCAGGCCCCGTCCGCCTGCTCGAACTCAAGCGCTTCGAGCAAGCCGCTGCTCGCCTGCGGCGAGATCGTGTAGGCACGCACCGCATGAAAACCCTGCAGCGCCAGCTCGGCGGGAATCTCCGGATGGTCGGCGATCAGCGGCGCGTCGGGCACGTCGACCACGACCAGCTCGTGGTCGAGCCCCTCCGGGTCGGAGAAGATCAGGCCCTCTCCCTCGCGCCGCGACTCGGCCCCGGCGACCCGCAAGCGCTCCTCCCAGAAGTCGAAGGCAGCGGCCGAAGCGACGCGCCAGACGACCCGGTGCACCATGCCGGCGCCGGGCCGCCCCCGGGCGGCGCCGGGGTACTCGAAGAAGGTCAGGTCAGACCCCGGATCCCCGCCCTCGTCGGCGAAAAAGAGGTGGTAAACGGTCGGGTTGTCCTGGTTGACGGTTTTCTTGACCAGGCGGAGACCGAGGACGCCTGCGTAGAAGTCGACGTTGCTCTGGGCGTTCTCGGTGATCGCGGTGATGTGGTGAATCCCCTCTAGCTTCATTGCTCACGTATACCATCCGGCAATGAGCCGTGGACGCAGACGTACTGTCAGGGCTCTCGTCATCCTCGGTTCTGTCCTCGCCTTCCTCAGCGTCTTCGCGATCTGGACCGAGCGCCAGGCGCTCAACACCGACGACTGGACCGACACCAGCGGCCGCCTCCTGGACAACAAGACGATCCGCACCGCCCTTAGCGACTACCTCGTCGAACAGCTCTACGAAAACGTCGACGTGCGCAAGGAACTCGAAGACGTCTTCCCCGATGACGCCAAGGACCTCGCCGGCCCCGCGGCGGGTGGGCTGCGCCAGGTCGCCGGACAAGGCGCGGAAAAGGCGCTGGAGACCTCGACCGCCCAGCAGCTGTGGGAAGAGGCGAACCGAACCACCCACGAACAACTGCTGGCGGTGCTGGAAAACAAGAAAGAAGCGGTTGAAACCGACGAAGGGAACGTCCGCCTCAACCTCGGCAGCCTCCTCACCAACCTCGCCGACCAGGTCGGGATCGGCGAAGACCTGGCCGAAAAGCTGCCGCCCGACGCGGCCCAGATCGAGATCCTCAAGTCCGACGAGCTGAAGACCGCGCAAAACATCGCGGTCGCCGTCAAAGGGCTGGCGCTGCTGCTTTCGATTCTCACCTTCGTCGCTTTCGCCGCCGCCATCTACCTCTCCCGCGACGGCCGTTGGGTGACGGTCCTGCTCAGCGGCGTCGGCCTGATCGCGGCGGGCTTCGCCGTCATCGTCGCCCGCCACATCGCCGGCGGCATCGTCGTCGACAACCTGGTGCGGACCGAGAACGTTAAGCCGGCGGCCGAAGCCGCCTGGTCGATCGGCACCTCGCTGATGGTCAGCATCGCGGTGACGGTGATCATCATCGGCATCCTCTTCGCCGCCGCCGGCTGGCTCGCCTCACCCACCCCGGGAGCACGTGCCTCCCGCCGCTACATCGCCCCAACCCTGCACCTGCACGTCGCCTTCGTCTACACCGGCCTGGCGGTCCTCGTCTGCCTCTACTTCCTCAGCGGACCGAGCCAGGGCCTGCGCACCTTCCTGACGACGCTGATCGTCGCCGCCATGGCCGCCTTCGGGATCCACGAGCTGCGAAGACAGACCGAAGAGGAGTTTCCCGACGCCAGTTACGGCGCCGTCTTCGGCCGCACCCGCGACAAGGTCGTCAGCGCGGTCAAGGAGGCGAACATCCCCGAGCGGGTGAGCGACCAAGCCTCGAAGCTGCGGCTACCGGAGGTGCGGCGCCCGGGCGCCGACGACCAGGAGTCGCCGCCGACCGGCCCCGAGTCGCCGACGGCAACGATGCCCTCCGCGCTCTCCGCGCCGATCGACGCCGAGGACGCCCGCCTGCAGCGCCTCGAAAAGCTCGGCGAGCTGCGCGACAAAGGCGTCCTCAGCGATGAGGAGTTCGCCGCCGAGAAGGCCAGGCTCCTCGGCGGCGGTTCGAACTCCTAATCAGCGATTGGAACTACTTACCGGCTTTGGGCTCCACGCCCAGCTGGATGCGCACCCGCGCACCGGGCGCCAGGACTTTGCCCGGGTTCGGGGTCTGCTTGAGGACCTTGCCGACTTCTTTCGGCTTCGTGGGAACGACCTTCTTCACGTGGCCGAGCTTGCAGCCCGCGCGCCGCAGCTGTGATTTCGCCACCTTCAGCGTGTGCTTCTTGATTTTCGGCACCACGCACGCCGTGTAGACGAAATCGTCGTACTGCGTGTTCGGGTTGGTGCCGGCAAAGGTGGAGACGGCGACGTCGACTTTGCCCGGACGCAACACCTTCGGTGCGGTCGCGGTGATTTCGGTGTCGGAATCGACTTTGAAGCCCGCCGCGGGGGTGCTGCCGAATTTCACTTCGCTCGCCTGGCTGAAGTTCTTACCGGTGATGGTGACGACCGTCTGGCCGGTCACCGGCCCGAAGGGGGGCGAGACCAGGGTGACTTCAGGCTCCGGCTGGATGAGCGCGCTGAGCTCGATCTCTTTCCCGCTGAAGGTCTCGGCGGGTGGCACGACAGAGCCGTCGGTCGGACGCGGGAAGATCGTCGCGAAGCTGGCCCCTGAAACCTCGGCAACACCGATTTTGTCGGTCGCGTTAGTGGGATCGATGCCGATCGAGTCGCCGGCTTTGATCTTCAGGCTGGTCGAGAATTCCTCGAGCCCGGGACCCGTGGGAGTCGCACCCAGGCTGGTGCCCGCGGCTTCATAGCCGCCTTTGCCGTTGGGGTGGAGAACCCGCAGATAGAACGGCCCTCCCTCAGCACCTTGAACCAGCCACTTGACGATGGCTCCGTTCACCGGCGAGGTGAGGGTCGCGCCGGGCTCAGGCAGGGCGGTGTTGAAGAAGGTCTGCGGACGCCCGAATTCGACTGATTCGAATTTCGCCGGCAGCACGCTGCCGACGCTGATGATGGCCGCTTGGGCGCTCCCGGCGAACGCCATGCAAATGGCGGCGACGGCCGCGATCACCATCGCCAACCGGCGCGCCGGCCCTCGGTCTGAATTTCCATCCCCCTGTTGCCGCATCTGTGCTGCCTCCTTAGTCGTTTACCTGCCTGCAGCGGTGGGCTGCTATGGCTGCCTAAACGTCCGCTAAAGAGAAAGTTGCGGTGCGGATGATGCTGAAGAAGAAGCCCGCCGCCGGAATCGAACCGGCAACCTCCTCATTACAAATGAGGTGCTCTCCCAGGTTGAGCTAGGCGGGCGTGGTGGCGATGATGTTGGTGATGATGTCCGTAATGGACGTGACGTTCAGGTTCTTGGGGTCAGACGAGGGTACCGTGCTGACCGACGCGATCGAGGCCGCTTATGGTCAAAGTTATGACGTGCGGTGGGTGTACGACCCGGAGGAGGTCGGCCGCCGGATCGGCGCCGGCACCTACGTCTCCTGCGTAGCCGAAAGCCCTGCAGGTGACCTTCTCTGCCACATGGGCATGAGCCTGGCGGCGGCCGGCGACGCGGTCGCCCATTCCGGCCAGGCGGTGACCCTGCCGGCCGCCCGCGGGCAGCACCTCTTCACCCGTACGAAGAAGTGGCTGATGGACTGGGCTCGCGAGCAGGGATTGGCCGGCATGTACAGCGAGGCAACCGCCGCGCACCCCTACAGTCAGAAGGCGAACATCGACCTCGGCGCGCACGAGACCGGGTTCCTGCTCGGCTGGATTCCGGCGACCGTCAGCAACGACGCCGCCGCGGGCCGGCGGGGCCGCCAGTCTGCGGCGCTCTTCTACACGAAGCTGAACGACGGACACGAGCGCGCCGTGTACGCGCCGGAGCGGCACCGGGAGATCGTCGCCCAGACGATCGAGCTCTGCGAACTGCGGGGCGAGCTGGCCGAGCCGCCGCCAGAGTGCGAGCTGGAGGAGCGCAGCGAGCTCCACGTCGAGGTCGACAGCGACCACAACCTGGCGCGGATCACCGTCCACACCCCGGGCGCGGACCTGGAGGAGGCGATCCGTGCCGAGCGCCACCACCTCTTCCATCACGCCAACCTCGACGCGATCTACATCGACCTGCCGCTGGAGCAGCCGGCGACCGCTCTCGTAGCCGACCACCTCAAGCGCCTAGGCGTCTCTTACTCGGGGATCTTCCCCAACCACCACTGCGACGGCGACGTGCTGCGGATGCAGTCCCTGCACCGGGTCAGAGTCAAGGCCGACGACATAAGCGTCGCCTCCGACCACGGCCAGGAACTGCTGCGGTACGTGCTGGCCGACCTGCCGCAGAGCGGCTAGAGCGGAACCTCTCGCGAAGCCAGGTGGGTGCCGACCTTGCGCTTGACGCGCTGGAGGGCGTTGTCAACGGTCTTGGTGTCGCACTCGAGGCGCTCGGCGATCAGCTCGTAGGAATAACCGTCGAGGTACAGGGAAAGGACCCGGCTCTCCAGGTCGGAGAGCACCCCGGAGACGCCCGAGAGGCAGGAGACGAGGCTCTCCAGCTCTTCAGAGGCGATCACCTGGTTGACCGGATCGTGGACGCTGGGCCCGGGCAGGATCTCGTCCAGCGTCGTTTCCGAGTCGCCGGCAGCCGCCGGGGTCTGACTGAAGGAGACGTACTGGTTGAGCGGGGTGTGCTTGTTGCGGGTCGCGGTCTTGACCGCGGTGATGATCTGACGGGTGATGCAGAGCTCGGCGAAGTTGCGGAAGCTCGACTCGCGGTCGGTCCGGTAGTCGCGGATCGCCTTGTAGAGG